>Ga0222425_100147_pt1 | contig 62425 bp, 87 predicted proteins | sample 2B1ome_2_FD_180089 | JGI IMG/M metagenome (GOLD analysis project Ga0222425, IMG submission 180089) | Enriched microbial communities from leaf-cutter ant dump, University of Wisconsin, Madison, United States - 2B150A (version 2) | ecosystem: Environmental > Terrestrial > Nest > Insects nest > Nest... | reverse complement strand
CCTGCAAAGGGGCGTTGCCCCTCTGCACACCCAACAACCAGCCGTGGTTGATCCTCGGGAGCATGAGGTGGCGGCTTCGCCTTCTCATGCCCCTTAGATCAGGAGGCTATTCCGGCTTACTGGTCAGTCAAGCACAAAGCGCTAGCGCGCCCCTACGGCGCTTCCAGCGCCTCCAGGGGCGGAACCCCGCAGGGGACCCCCCGCCTTTCTGCTTGACAGCCCATACAGCCAATAACAACGCACCGACCAACCTTTTCACCAGGTTAAGCCTTCTACCCTTTGCTTGGTTTTGGTTCTTTAGTTGTGACCCGAGACAGCATTTCCTGGGTTGCCTGAAGCTGCCCTGACAGTTTTGCGGCTTCCTCACGGGCAACGGCGGCAAGATTACGCGCAGCGGCCAGCTCGGATTCGATACCTGGCAATTTGGCGGCGTCGGCCAACGCGCGTCCACACTCTGCTTGTGAACGCACTAACTCACCATCGAGCGTAGAGATCCGGGTTAACAGCTTGGTGTTTTCAGCTGCAGCAACCTTTAATTCGCCACGCGCTTCAACTAACAACGCTGTTGTACTTTCCGCCTGTTTATCGGATTTTTCAGCACGTTTTTGAGCGGCCGCAAGATCCGCGCGCAACGATTCAATCTTGGAGGAAGTTTCAGTTAGCATGTCTCGCAAGCCTTCATTCTTACCCTGTGCCTCTTTAATCTGAGCATGTGCATGATCTAATTCAGCACGTAACTCGATTGCGCGCGCATCGGAATTTGACGCTCGCTCATTCGCCGCCGCCAACTTTTGAACAAGTTCTTGCTCGCGCTGGTTTCCTGCAGAAACAGATTGCCCCAGGAGCGCAATAGATTCATTTGCCTGATCGAGCTCCGCTGTCAATTGGTCTGCCAGCTCAGCAGCCTCCTGTCTGGCCATATCAAACTCTATTCTTGATGCCTCTAGCGCCTCCCTCTCAGCATTCAACCGACTGTTTGCCATTTCCAGCGCAACAGCCCAAATCTCCGCCCCCAGCACAGCAAACTTGTCCAGGACAGCCGCCGGTGCTGGCTCTTTGATAGGCACCGCCTGAGCATTTTTAGACGCTCGCCATTCGTTCATGGCCTCGCTAATAGTGGTAAAGCTCCCACCACCTAAAACTTTGCGCACAGCAGCTAGCGTTGGGTTCTGGCCAGCGGCGTCAAGATCGTCAGCTGCTTTGAAAATCTGGTCTTTTGAAATTGCCATAATCCTGCTCCGGTTTGTATGTTGTAATATGTAATATACTACAACATACTACAAAATACAAATTGTATTGACGTGTGAGCACAATTTTTGGGCAAAAAAAAGCCCGGCTTCATTACAAAACCGGGCTTTTAATCTGTAATTTAGGTCAGCTGGAGCCTTCAGATAACTTTATTCGCTGGCGAAGCTGCATTATCTCGGAATCGCACTTACTGACGATTTTCTTGACGTACAAGTTGTAAATTAGCACCGGCGTTGCAATTAAGAGCGACTTTTCAAAAAATGGCTGAAGATCATATTTAACAAACAAAACAACGATCATAACAATTGCCACTACCCCCAGAAGATTACCAAGCGTCAACAACACATGGGCTTTCTTCTCCAGTTGCCGAATACGTGCATGCCACTTTTCAGAATCAGTTTCATTCATTTTCACACCCATCAAAATCAATTAGAGCTCAGCAATTAGGTTTGCCTTCAACAGCAACATTCGCCAAGCAGAGTAGGGGATCTCATTTTTATTGCGATTGACCTGGCCATCAGCATCTGATTCTTTAACCTCCTGCCACTTGCGGATTGTGCGGCTATTTTTCACACCCACAAAATCCGCAACCTCGGCACCGGTCATACGTAAAATTCTAATTAATGCTCTGACTTCTCCAGGTGATGGCTGCTCAAATCCGCAATTAAATTTTTGGAGTGTTCCAGGGCGCAGCGCCACCTCATCACCAACAGCATATAAAGGCCGTTCTTCCATAATCATGGCTCCTTTTTCACTTGAGACTTAAAACCGTCTTTGGATGGCCAGGCAATAAAAACTATTGAAAATGCTGCCAGCAATACACTAATCACAGTGACAAACCAGGGCGCAGGCTCACTCGTAAAATAAGACAAAATAATCAGCAGGCAATTAATAATACAACCAAACCCAAACCACTGAAGTGACGTAAAGTGTTTAAAGTTAAACATACCTTCCCTCATACAAAAAAATGAAAATTAGTTGCCATCACGTCTATCAATTTCATTCGCAATAGCAGTTCCAAAAGTCGCATAGATGGCAAAGAACCACAAAACAGACATAAGAACAGCACCACCTATTCCTTTAGCGGTGAACCCTGCACCATAAATACAAGCAATAATCCAGAAAAAAGCTGGTACCCAATACCACCCACTCGTAAAAACCAATTTTGCTAATGGTTTTATTAACATAAATTCTCATCTCCTTAAAACCTGGAACAACTCAGAATCAGGAATCATTAACGACCGAATAACTTGCCCTTTTAATCCAAGCAGCCCATGCAACATGAGCAATAACTGGCACCGATTTACCAGATCGCGGAGGAATACAAAGCTTGCCGTCATCAAACCAAACAGCAACCTTATAGGTATTCTTGAACCACTCTGAAAATGCAGCCTTTTCATCTACTGATAGCTGCGACTCAATACTATTCATTCCGCTTTTCTCAATCAGGTGTAGCAGCATCCTTGCTGCATAAAAATTTAACCTTTTAACTTCGCCATTTCATCGGCAAGCACCCATAGCGCTTTATTGAGGCGAACGTTTTCAGTTACCGATTTAACTTCCCTGGTAGTCGTTCTTTTTGGATGGCCGTTTGCATCGCGGATATAACCACTCAAACCGCCGCGCAAAATGTTTTCCTGCATCCGGTTAAAAACAGTCCACAAATCATCTGAACGATCGGAACCACGATTCACCCTGATAACCTTGTCCGGGGTAACAGGGGCAGCACCATCCTCCCAACGTAATTCCATCCCCGCTTTTGCAAGAATATGCTGCTCTTCGGTTGATAAAACGATTTGTTTGTATGCTTCAATTTTGTCGTTAACCGCCGGTAAATCGTTCACAATGGAATACACGCCCTCGATGACATTGCCAATTATCTCTCCGGAATGACGCACGCTTTGTTTCTGTAAAGTGGAATCCGCAACAATCATCCCATTGCTACAGGCCAAACGAAAAATGCCCGCATGGAGTTGGTAAGAGCTCGTGCCGTCGTGACTGTTGAGCATGACAATTTCTGAAAACTTATCCTGGACATTCAACGTGCGAGCTATGTCATCGGCATGACGGAAGCGAAGGAGGTGTTTAGCATAACCTTTTTTACTCTCATCGCGGACGCGAGTTTCTGAAGCAAAAACCGGCATCCAGCCTTCGCCACGAAGGGCTTCAACAATTTGGATCGTGGGGATCTGTGTATAACGGTCGCTGGTAGATGCGTGTGCAACATCAGCGAATACAGAAGGGGCATTTTTAAGCAACTGTGCATCGTTCAATGCACCCACGTTACCCATGCGATAAGCGCGATTAAAAGCGTTCATAGTATTTCCTCGTTTCCGGTATTTAGCCTTGGCACCATTGCCCGGCCTTCACGCACATAATAGGACTAATAGTCCTATTTGTCAACGAATTTATACTCTGAAAAAGAAAAAGCCAGCTAAAAGCTGGCTTTAATGGGCAGTACCACGTTGCTTCCTGCACCAGTACTTCTCCAGGATCGACTTTGCCGTTGCAACGGGCGGGATTCGATCTATCCAGCAATCAATTTACCCTATTTTGAATGATCAAAACAACCCATTTTGCACACCGAAATCGAATTAAAGCGGAGAGCTGTCAAGCTCAAAGGCGGGGGGTCCCCTGTGGGGTTCCGCCCCTAGAGGCGCGTAGCGCTGAAAGGGCGCAGCAGCGCTGAAAGGGCGCAGCAGCGCTTTGTGCTTGATTGATCGCAGCGACCCAAAGCCTCTGCCGAGGGTGCTTGTCAAGGCGAAGCCGCCGCCAAGCTTCCCGAGGATCAAACACGGCTGTTTGCAGGGAAGTCCAGAAGGGGCAGCGCCCCTTTTGGGACAACCGTAGGGCGTCAGTATCCAATCCAGAATCACAGATAGACTAGGAACTTTGGCACGGATCTTGAGCTTTTATCTGTTGACTCAAAACACTCTTGAAGTCATCGGGCGATGGCGGTCAGCAAATGCGCACACGCACCGCCGAGCTTTGAAAGGGAGCTTGCGACCGCAGCAAAGCGGTCTGGCGGCGTTGGGGCTTTAGCCCCTTACGTTTGCTGCATGATGATCCAGGTAAAAAGTAACTCGGTTTACCGAGGCATTTTTAGCAAGCGTAGCGCGCAGCAAATAAATTGCTTTCGACTTGTCGAAGCATTTTTGTAAAGGTCGCTGAAAGCGAGTTTTACATACTGAATATTAAAACTAACTGATTATTTAAGGGTGCCCACTTATTGAATTATCCACAGACACTTAATTTTCTTCATTAAAGGGCGAGGGGGAATTTTTCGGGGGGATTTCGTGGATCTGGGCAAAGAAGACAGTGTTTCATCAAGGAAAACCCCTCTGATTAGCGCGTGGAGCACCAAAACGGGGTCGGGTAGGGGGGTTATGGCGGGTTTAGGGCAAGCCTATCCCTGAGCGCGTTCTAAAGCCATTCTATCGGCTTCGATTTCGGCTGCTTCGTGGCATTGCTGTGAATTCCAATCCGGGTGCTCTATTTTAAATTTAACTGCCAGGTTGGTTACGAGCTTTTTCCGGTCCAATTCCGCCCGGGGATTTGGCGGTGCCATTGATTTGGGTTTGGGTTTGGGTTTTTCTTCGCTTGCCCCACCAAGCAACAAGCTCATGCGGGCCACACCGGCGCGGTTAGGCTTTCCATCTGAATCCCTTCGCCATTGGTCGGACTTCGCTTTAAGTCGCTTACTGGCCTTGTCTCGCTCTTTCTTGAGCATTCCGCCCAGGCCAAATACCTCGAAAAGTGTTTTATTAACTGCCTTCACCGCAGCCAAGCCGCGCCAAGATCCATCCGGCTGCAATTCCCTTGGCTGAGATACGGTAATCAATCCGGCTCGCTTAAGATCCTTGATAGCGCGCTCGCAGCGCTTTAGCGACATGTGCGTACTCTTAGCCAAGTATTTAACGGTGAAGTTCAGAAAACCGCTCGATGTAGGAATCCCAACCCGGAGCGAAGTCAAATCCGTGTACTTCAGAAACGCAGCCATGATGCAAATACAGGCCTCGCGCCGTTCGCTTCGTTGCTGGCGTGTGCTGCCGTTCGCTAAATCTAAGGAGGGTATTGTTCCCCTGGGACGGGAGTAGTATTGAGGTATACGCTCGATCAAGCGCGCCAGAACTAAGGGTATGCCGCCTTTTGGCTTGGCCGGGTCGGTATCTTCGTAGGCCCACGCCGTATCTCTCAACCGCTTTAATTCAGGGTCAAGAGGATGCTTGATTGGGGCTTTAAGCTCCAACCTAGGGGCAAAAGGGTAGTGGCCACAGAAGTTGCCGCCCTCATTTATTCTTGGTGTGTACGGATGCGAAGCCAATGTATCTCCCTGACGATTCCCAGGGAAAGCGCTGCACTGAAAGCCCAAAATAAAGACAAAAATAGGCTTGCAGGCAGATAGGCACTCGCGTATATTCTCTCTTAACGCGAGGGCTTTCCCAGCCTGAGTAGTCGAGTGCTGAACGATTTGGCGATCAAGGCAGCACTCACAAATTCAAACAAACCCGGCTATGCCGGGTTTTTTCGTTTAAGAAGCCATCATAACGGGCAACTCCACAGTAATTTTTCTAAAACCAACCCGTCCAGCATCATGTGACGCACTGTCTAAGGTCTTGTAGGTTTTTGGTTTTGCTGTTCTTGCGTATGTCATCCAGACGTTGCCACCATCGCTTTTTATAAAAAACAAGTTGTATTCATTGTCCTTTAAAGGCACTGGTGCAACGACAGCGCAAGCTAGCATTCCGCCATCAAAAAGACTTCTCAATGTCCGAAACTCCACAATGAACCTCCGGTTTTTTAGAAGCTAACGGTATATGACAAATCAATATAACTGATTTTGATGCAATAGTTCAAATAACTTGTGCAAAAAATTGGAATTTCTGCAATGATAATGATTATCGTTATTAAATTGTGTCGAATCTCATAATTCGTGAAATTTCGTCTCATATGCGTGAAATGCCGTCTCACAATTCATGAACCGTCCAAAAGCCTACCCACAGTCTTGACAGGGTAGGGCGCGAGGACGGTGAATAGGCCTCCAATTAACAATGGAGCGAACTATGTCCACACCGTTTGGCGAATACCTGGAACAGATCCGGAGACGCAATAACCTTCAGCAAAAACAAATTGCGCACATCATGGGTATCAACCCTGCTATGTAAGCTCGATTGAAAGGGGGCGGAAAGGTCCACCCGCCAAAGCAGCCATTAACAAGCTCATCGTGGCCCTGGAGCTGTCTGAAGAGGAGGAAAGCGAATTATGGTACGCCCATAAGCTATCCGACCTCACGCTGCGCCTGTCGCCAGCCATGAGCAAACTTGAGTTTGAATTCATCAATGAACTGCGAACCAGGCTGGGCACATTATCTGCCGATGAGCTCACCGTGTTGCGCGGAGTGTTAAAACTAAGCGCAACAAAAGCGACACCGCCGCGCCGGGCACTACCTATTTCGCACAAATAGTGAATTTTTAAAAAGTTAAAGATTCACTAAGCAATTGATTTATTGGAAATTTCACGATAAGTGAGATTTCCCAGGAAAAATGTCATTAACAATGAGATTTTTTGACTGTCAAAAAATCTCACATCGCATGCAATCCGTTGATTTTATTCGGGTGTCGATTTCACGCCAAATGAGAACCGTCTGCTCTTAAGAAGTTTTTCGCTTCCTCGTACTTCTCCACTTCAGCAACCAATTCAAGAAGCTGTGAGCCCTCTGGCGTATTCGGATTGGCTAATGGCATAAGGCGCTCGATCTCTTTGAGAGCCAGCCCATAGTCGGCATCGTTTTCGATCTGTTTAATATTCAATTCAATAACCTCAAAATATTGGAGCTCGATTAACTATTTAACCGGGCGTCTAAAAATATATTCGGCGGCCAGGATAGATACTCACCGTATTTTGGATGGTTAACTATTTCCCCTCCGGCCGCCATGCCAGCATCTGTTAAATGATATTTGCGGTTAGCATCTTGCCCATCGAATCTTATATACCCTTGCTTTAACAAAAGCTCTTGGCATTTTGCAACCGATATACCATGCTTCTTGGCCAACTTGGACGTTGATAGCTTATCGCCTTCCAACTCTTTTTTACTGATGATCGGCAATGGAGAGATAGGCGAGGGCGGTTCAAGTTTAACCGGAAGTGCTGTAGGTTGAGGGTCATCTTTAACCTTGGCCACTGCAGATAGTATTTGCTCCAATACAACGTCACGGTTGTAGGTCGATCTGACCTGGAATTCGACTAAAACAACATTCGCTTGTTTGAAGGCTGCCCTGACAAAATTATCCCGTTTCACTCGGTCAGGCCTTTCATGTGATCGATCATTCAGCTCGATACAACAAACAACTTCCAAGGTGTCCTTTTTACAAAGCACGAAATCAAGGTGTTTTTGTTGTATTTTTGATCGAGCAATTATTGCGTTTTTAGTACCAAGCCTCGGCAAAACTTTCAGCACGTCGCCCATCCTTACCTTGCCAAACACTACATAGCGGTCGCTCACCGCTGACTGTAGAACACCATAAAATGAGCGCTCCGCCGGTGTGAATAAAAAACGTTGCGCCTCATAAGGGAAGGCTTTATTTTCAGAACCAGACGATAAGAGAGAGATTAAGACAAATAATAAAACTAGAAACGCGATGGAATATACCAGCTCTACAGGAATAACCACGTTCACACTCCGTTGAAAAATAATCCGCTATCTTGGTGAAATAAATCTCGCTTTATAAAAACATAAGCACCCGCAACACCACTAAAAACAACCGCGACATACAATACTGAAAATATACCTGGCAATTCCCCCAACCCCATAAAGGTGAAGTGTTTTATATATAGCTCTGACGCACTGCTATAACAGCCGATCAACAAAATGACGAAAGACACGCTGGCAAATATCCGTTTGTACGTTGATAAAACTTCTCTACCAATCCACAACAACCCGATAACAGTGAAAACCGATGCAACTACATGCCTCGCATGATCAAACTGAATACCAATAAAATTCGATAAAACCAGACAGATTCCGGAAAGCAAGGCAACAAATAAACCCAAAAATACAAGCATCCGCAGACAGTCAGCTTTGTCTTGTTCAGAAAACCTCATAACAATCACTCCTGGAATAAAAATTAAATCATTTCAGCAATTTTACCTAAAAGGCTATCACGATCACCTGTAAGGCGTTTAGCATCAGCCAATATAAAAACCAAATCAGATCGAATAATTTCCCATTTATCTTGCTTTATACATTTGTCCGTCACGTACAACCTAGCACCCTGCCTGCCACTCACATAACCACCTTCCTTGAGCAAAGCGTAGCTTTTCGAAACGGTCATTGGCGCAATGCAAAGCACCTTGGAAAGCTCTCTAACAGAAGGTAATTCGTCATTCTGGGAAATAACACCGGTTGCGGCCAAAATCTTTATTTGTCGAGCAATTTGCAAGTAGATCGGAAGACCACCGGGACTATCATAAATTTCGATAAGTTCGGCCAAACCTGACATTATTCGTTCCACCGAACGTTAACAGAGTCTACATCCTGATCATCAGCTATTAATGAACCCGTAGCAGGGCAGTCAAGGCACTTGATTTCGTCACCAAGAGAAAACCGAAAAGCTTCCTCTGCCTTCACCTCTAAAGATCCACCGCATTTTTGGCAATAAGCATGCGTGAATGAAAACCAACGCTTGGCCATATCTAACCCTCAACAAGTATCTTTTCAACTTCCTTTGCGGATAAAGCCATATTCAATGCCTGCTCCCACAAACCAACATGTAATTTTCTAGTGGTTATTTCAGGTATGTCATTTAAAAAGTCTAAATTTGGTTTCGGATAACCTTTGCACATCGAGGCAGTATAAGCATCTGAAATAATTCGGCCTGCTGCCCAGGAATGTTGAGCTGGATTAGCACGCAGCGCCGCAATGTAATACCAAACCGATCTGGCGTGATTAGTACCCTCAAACCACCAGCCAAGCCACCACATTGCCGCTGAACGGCCATCCTTTGCCCATGCTGTGAATAGTGCAACCACCTCATCAAGGGTCATAGAATTTCTGTCCTCTAGCAGAATAAGATCCTCTAGCCTTGCATAACCCTCATCACCACTATCACGATCCATTACCCAAATCGTTTTGCCTATTTCAATGGTATTGGTTGCAATTATCGCTACTCGTCCAGCATAACCCCACAGTTCACCGTAATTTGGATACATGGGGTTTCTAAAATCTGCAGAAGCTATCGACATATCACCATATTCCGCTCTTAATTTAAAAACAGCTTTATTGATTAATCGAAAACAGACACAAGCATCACTGAAACTATCGGTATCCAAACAAAAATCTGCTTTGGCCAAAATGATTTATTCAGCAGCCAAGCATCATTTTCTGTCCATTCAGCAATCCAAGTTCCACCAAAAACAACCAGCAGCAGACCAGGCCAAGGTGAAAACATTGGATGCGTCCACATTTGAAGTACACCAGCAGCTGAACTAATGTCCGTCACGTATGGCAGTAAAGTCAAACCGGCCCACATCACAAGATAAGCGATCAACAAAACTGTAAATTGAAATTTTTCCGAATTGTGTATCATCACCAAAATCGCTCCATTGGTATTGATTTTCCATCATCTATGGAAATAAAGTGGTTGTTGTAAAAAGTCTCATAGACAGAAAGGTTTTCTTTGCAAAATTTATTCAGCTCTTTAAGAGGAAGGCGAGGGCTATAAACCGCCGTCTTACCATCAGCAAAATCAGATATTATTGCAGATCCATCGCCAAATTCATGGCACGAAGATCCGGCAAAATCCATCGCCATAACAATAAATTCCCAATCGCTGCCCTTTTCACCAAGCTGAATTCTTATGGGATCATCCTGAATTGACTCTGCAATTATCTGCGTGGCGCTATTGGCTCCCGCGAGATCCAATCCTTTAAATAGGGCGGTTGTGTCGCCGTATGCAAATATGTCGCCCTCCTTCAAATCGTGAGGCTCAACAACTACCCAGGAATCAAAATCGAATTTTCTAAGTTGTTTTTTCATTTAATATCCTTAAAACATCAACGAAAGCTAAAACGTTCTGACGGTTTTTAACTCTGGCTGTTTTAACCGATTTTCAATTGTTTCATTCCGGAAGTTGCGAATTTTCACTAATCCAAATTCAGAAATTTCGAACTCAACTACATCCCCAGGCTGAGTTAAGGATGCAGAATTGTTGCGTGTGTCATTTGATTCAAAAAAAACCGTATATATGCGATTTCCACCCTCAAGTAACAACGTCATGTAAAAAACATCACCCTTGTAGCCGGTAGCACCAACACGCTCAACCTTACCACTTACAACTTCGCGAGATTTTCCAGTCAAAACATTCAGCATATGCACCCCTGAGAATCATTAAGCATATTTAAACAAACTATCAAACTATTCGACACAATTTAACATAACAATGATTATGCGCATAAGTCATTGATTTTAATAGAGTTTATCTTTCTTTCAACGACGTCCGGTCGATAAATCAAGCCTTGCGAACCTGGAATAACGAAGCAGTCTATTTTCCTTGGTGTTTGGGTCGATTAAGAGACACAAGCGGTCAGCCTCCGCAGTAAGCAGATTCACGTCAATATCCAGGCTCAGTGATCGAACAGCATCGACTAAACCTACGGCATATTTTTCGACTAAAAGACTTGAGAGCTCGGGCGACTCCAAACCAGCACCAACAGCATCTAAACGGCCTTCAGCGTACCGCCTCAAAGTCTCAATCAGTTTTATACCAGCAGCGCCAGACCTATCATTCATGGGGTTATGTACCGATTCAGGCTGCGCCATAATTATTTTCCTATAACTTGTATATCTGTAGGATTGGCTTCGTCAAAATTAGGAACGGCATTCAAAGCATCCGCTAAAATATTCTTTTCCATCTGATCCCAGATCCAATATAGATGACCTATTCTTAAATTTTCATGGCCTACCGTTGTTCTAATAACACGCAAAAACCGCATAAACTCTTCATCTTTATTTTTATATTTCGCATCCTGGATAGCTTCATCCAAAAGGCACAAGTCAAGCTGTTGATATTGACCCTTATCAGCAACCCACTGAGCAAACCTCATCGCCTTCGCCTGACGATGTAGATAAACAGCCATGAAAAAGCTTCCAATTGCAAGTGTCAAACACAGGAACGGCTTATCAGAAAAGAAGGCAATAAACTGGCTCATCAATCACCTCACATCCGTCTAAACGGAAATCCAATGATGATTCCCGCATAACAATATAAATTCAGAATCATCCCCTCAAATTTGAGCCCCACTGCCAGCAAAATTACTGAGATAACAAAAGCAATTGCTGGCGCGCAGAAATTTTTGCTTGATGCGGCCAGATACGAAATAGACGATAAGATAACGGTAGGCCAAAAGAGATCTGGTATGCGAATCGATAGCCCGTCAGAAAAACCCGGAAGCTGAAAAACCACGAAAGCAGCCCAAAAGCTGGCGATGATAAACAAATGCTTCCAAACTGGAATTGGCGTAAACGCATCAGCAATAACAGACAATGTAATTTTCCGCACAAACTTTTTTGCTTCAGCCTGCATTTCTACCTGAGTAGTATCATTCATAAAAATTCCCCTATTTAATTTGTTTACGCTGCTTGTGAAAGAACATCCATAAAAAATTGCAACCAAAATGAATAGCAAATAGCAGCAATACAACTGTCCCTAAAAAGCGGGAAGTATCCAATGCCTCCTTGCCAAGGAAATTAGCCATAACAAAAACAGCCCCTATTGCAAAAAGAGAAACCATTCCCAAAATCTGGTTATGTGCAGCCCTCTTCCAGATAAAAAGAGCCTGAAAAGTGCTAATACAAACAAGAATGCTTAAAAAAGTTATCACTACAGACTCCATGAAAATTGTTCTATTTAAAATGAAAGCCCCACCGGCTAATGATTTCTTCATCGGATGGATTTGACTTATCAAAGTCGAATGATCCATCTGAGTAGACCACCAGATAACCCCACTCCCCGCTTTTTATTGAAGTGTAGGTTTCGAGCGGTCCAGCTGGCCAAGCAGTTCTCTCAACAATTGATCTTCACTCATCGACCACACCCTTAACAAAGATTTATCAAAAGTATATATTTTGATTGAAATCAAAACAAGTATATTTGATGAAATCCAGCGCCTTTATGCAAAGGGGCGTTGCCCCTCTGCACACCCAACAACCAGCCGTGGTTGATCCTCGGGAGCATGAGGTGGCGGCTTCGCCTTCTCATGCCCCTTAGATCAGGAGGCTATTCCGGCTTACTGGTCAGTCAAGCACAAAGCGCTAACGCGCCCCTACGGCGCTTCCAGCGCCTCCAGGGGCGGAACCCCACAGGGGACCCCCGCCTTTCTGCTTGACAGCCCATACCGCCGGTACACGACTAAAAAAAAGGCTGCAAGTAAAGCAGCCTATAGCGTTATTGCACATCATGGTTAACTGGCGGTGTTTCGCGCTTTAAATAAATTATCAAATACACATAACTAAAGGTTAAAATCACCATGACCAAAAAAGGTGGCAAGAGACTTCGCCAAAACTTCGGAAAAAAAATGCTCGAATTTTCATTCAAGTGATCTTCAGGCATCTTCCAGGCCATATAATTAAATTTTGTAAAAACAATTTTTCCTTTTTCAGGCACATCGATCACCCTACTTTTATCCCAATTACAGCTTAGGGTTCCCGTTACCTCTTCACCACTTTCCAAGCCGACAGTGACGTTCTGTTTAGGATTTTCCTTGCAATCCCAAATGCCCCCCCAAGTCGCTGCATATCCCATTGTCACAATGGATAACCAACACATAAATATGGCAAAGAGCCAACTTCCTAAAATTTTTTTCACTTCTTCGTTCCTACCGTGTAATTATTTACCGACACACTAAATAAGGTTTTTCGCCATTCTTGCCGTCCATTTCTACACAGCTTGTGAAGGCACAGCCGGATAAATGCTTATCTACCCAGCGTTGTTTTATTTCTGGCGTTACGTCTACTGGCAAGTGATCTGTATTGTAGTTCTCTAGTACGCTACGAAACTCAGGTAGTGATTGGCAGGCCACCGACAAGTAAATCTGATTGACCTCCTCTAGACCTTTGATCTTTCCAAGATGTTCGGCAGCAAAGATACCCATTGCTAAATTGATTAGCACACTAATAGCAAGAAACAATTTTAATTTCATTTTAAAGTTCCATCCTGGATTCTGAAAAGTTGAATAAGCGAGAATTTTCGTAGTTAGTTACATACCCCCGGCCCCTAGCCTCAAGTAATGCTAGGTATTCGTTCACATCAGGATTCATCGATGCCATCACGTGATTGGACGAAGGCAAAAAGTCATCACGCAGCGTCTTTAATTTATCGGTTTTATACTTCACAAAAAGCATTATTAAGGCGGCCACTGATAGTGGTATGAGACACAAAGGGCTAAACATTTCTAACTCTTCGTTAAGCTCTGTAAAAGCCATGTTGTATGCGATGAATAAACCAACTACGGCAACGCAGATCGCTGCCAGCTGCGCCTTAAATATGCGAACCGAAAGGCGGTTAACCTGTACATTTAGTTGCGCCTCCGTTGGAGGCTGATAGTCAAAAATTAATCCATAAAAAGGCATTCTCTTTTCTATAAATTTTTTTAACTGTGAACTCTCAGACACGTAAAAATCTCCCTACTATGTAATAGCGTTCTTTGGCCAGAATTTATGCTCGCGGCCGTTAATCTCACAACCACCCTTCCCCTTTGTGTTGCCGCCCCACTGCTTAAACCACACAGGAATACTCTTATGCGCACAGGCAGACATTAAATCATCTACCCAGGCTCGATTCATTTGTCGCCAACCGGGGCCACTTTCACCGCCGATAATTACCCAATCAATTCCCTCAAGACAAATTCCATTTAAGCTGCTCAGCAATGGCTCAGCACTAATGAATTTTATTTTTGCAGGAATTTCTCTAAGCTCATCAATACGAGGAAATCCGAACTCCTTATTTTCGACGGTGACACCAAGCCACACGTTTTGGTATCCATTACCCCAATCCGCCGGCAAGTTTTTCTTAATTAAGGTTGCGCGCTTGGTAAGCAGCTGCCAATCTAGCATCTGCGTTTCTCGTATCAGTTTAAATAAATCCTCTCGCGCACCGACCGGTGCATCCTTGTCACACCAATCCATCATGCTTCCGCAAAATACCCTACGACGCCGGTTTTCAATTTCCGCTTGTTCGTTCCATCTAAAAACCTTGCGCCAATTATCAGGCATGGTGCGACGTGGTGCAGTGCGAGGATTCCAATAATCGCCGCCAGTCCTCGCATCTAAAGTCGCGGCATAACAGTTGTCACAACCTGGCGCTATGCGACTACAACCCCACCAGCTATTAAATGTGTGCGTCGTCCAGCTTATCTCTGTTTTTTCACCCATTGCATTAACTCCCCTGGAGTTCTTCGGCGAGCGAAAAAACAAAAATGATGATTGCAACTATCGGCAAATATAAAGCCAAATAAGCCCACCAAATGAAGCCTTCCAATTCAGGATAATCGTCGTTAAAAACAAACGAATTAGCAGCTGCAAAGCATACAAGCCACACAAAACAACTAAGCACTGCCACCGCTATCAATTTCCATGATTGCACTGAATTGGCGATAGAACAAAGCGACCAGCAGCCAACTGCAGATACACTCAACCCAATGCAACACGGCAACCACAACGACGCCCCACCTAAAGAAACTACATTCTTTAGATACTCCCAAGACATTGATCCATACAGGTCCAAAGCACCAAACACAACAATGCAACCAACAACCCAGGCAAAGCCGTTCATCACGGTTTTTGCGCAAGAAATCATTTGTTGATTAGCGGTTAAGCTCTTACCGCCATCAACCACATCTGTATTAACTTGTGTTTCCATAATCCACCCCGAAGCAAAAAAAATTCGACCAAAAACGCGGTAATTAAGCTGCAAATTTCAAATAGAAGGATTTAACCCAACTAATCATTGAATTTTTAATAGCAGCCAACTCTTTTTTGAGTGACCGTATTTTTGCTGCTCTTTTGATTTTCATGATAAAGCCACCAACAACTTCGGTGGATAATGAAATCAATTGCGCTTCAGCAGAATCCTTAATCACTCGCAGGCGATTGAGGCGCTGGGTAAAGACGTGGTAAACAGAGTTTTTACAGGAAGATTTTATTTTGTTCAGGTAAAACTCAAAAACATCGTTATACGACAACGACAATCGGAGCGCATCTTCCGCTCTTCGTGTATAATTTTTCATGGCCACACCCTTCTAGTCCAATGGTGATGGTTAGTCGTCGGCGGGGAATACCGCTAATATTCCTCGCTGGCGCGCATCAAATTAAATGATTAGCCACCCGCATTCTGGATATAAACCCATTCCGCAGCAGCCTGTGTATTTTCGGCATCGCAATTAAACCCATCAGGATAGGCAACCTGGACGTGCAATCGCTTTTCAACCGCCAAGAACAACGTTTGAACCATAAATTGGACGCCCGGGTTATTTTGAAACTTACCAACACCACGACGAACACCGCTAGCGGTGGTATACACTACCTCACCATTCGCTTTTATTTGAACGCCCTTGATGTAATCCGGCTGGCACTTAACCGATGCCATTGAAGGCACGGACAACGCAAGTACCACAGCAGCGAATATAAATTTCATAGTCCTTCTCCTAATCAGTCGTTATAAGATTTGCTGTCCAGGAACAGCGAGTCACACATACTGTAATTCACCATAGATGAATGCTTTACTAAAGGTGCGTCATCGATGCTGCCAGATGAGCTATGATCGGCCGCGATGAATGCAGGCACCATAACGCCAGACTTGGCTCGCCCAAAAACCGCATCGATCAATTTCACACTCACGAACACAACAACACCGATAACTACTGCAAAAATTGCCAAAACAATAAGCGCAGTCATGACACACCTCCACAACAATAATTAATCCAGGTGACCAAATGTCACCGTTTCCAAAACACCACGGCTATTTAACACCGGCTTACCTTCATGAATGCCAGGAGAAAACTTCAGGTTGCGAATTTTGAATTTCATCCGCACACCACGAAACGGCTTATCAATTGGCGCCGTGTATTCCGCCCACTTGCGCAACGTTGAGCCAACAAGCAGATCACAGTTAACAATGTCACCAACCCACTCGCCTTGGTCATTCTTCTTTGAACCCATGAGCAGGCCAACACGAGCGAAATACATTGTCTCCTCGCCCTTGGTGTGACTCTTAACCTCATTCATAAAGCCATCACAAGTAGTTAGGGAATCATTTGAAAAAATCTCATTCTGATAACCCTTGCGACTGCCCTTGTCTTGCGATGGCTGATCGGCAGCCTTACCCTCCCCTTGCACCTCAGGAAAGTCCGCATAAGTCGATGGATCAAATTCACCACCAGGTTGCATACCACTATTCATAAAAACTCCTGTTTATCAGTGTTTATCTTCGGCACCTGCCACTAACTTCTCATCATCCGATTTTCGTCTGCGCCGACTGCTTTGATTCACATACGACTCAGCATCCCAATTAGACAAACTTTCGAGAACCAACCGATCAACCCCAAGCCCGGCAAAAAAATTGACTGCCGTTGCCGGTGATCTAAAAACTCTTGGTGCACCACGCTGCGTGTGAAGCTGCCAGGTGCGATCACCATGTTTCAGAAACACAGCCAAACCTTCAGGAGAACCACGCAAGCTAATTTCCGCGTTGACTCCATGCTGCTCTAGCAACACCTCAAATTCAAATAAACCCACCGGTATAGTCGATGACACAATTCACCCGCTTAAAATTGAACTTGAAATTCTTTAGCCTTTCTCGACTCCGGATTTTTCTTGCTGCGATTCGCGTGCGTTTTGCGTTGCACAAACAAGTAACCTCCATTGCGAACCACCAACTCCCCGGATTTAACTTCGCCCAGCATACCAAGGCAATCAGTTGCCTTTTGACGGTATGCTTCAAAATCCACATCGCTTGGCACGCGCATCGAGATTAACCCAACCGCTTTTTCATCGCGGATTGCCGCCCAATATTTACCTACAGCAAAATCGGACGAACCAACCTCATCAACATCTGCTACAGCCACCTGAGACATACCTACCCCCAATTACTATTCACTTGCTGCTTCAGCTTCAACAAAAGCTCAGCAGGCAATTTCAATTTAGTAGACTTACCGCCTTTGATGGAGCAAGACAATACAAAGTCATCGCCATCAATGGATAATTCAACATCCTTCACAAGCACAGGGGCAGAATCACCAGGTTTCTTGGATTGACTACCCTTTTTTTCTTTGTCGCCAGACTTATTACTCTTTTCTTCGGCCAACATATTTTGCGAAGCCTGACGCAAATTGCCTTCAAGATCACCACTACGCCAGCGATCAATAAGCTCAGTGGTCTTTTCCGGCGATGCCGCATGCAACTTACTCAGGTTATACAAAACTTCAACATCCTGAGTTTCGCCATGCGCAGATAGATTTGCGATTACTGCAGGCGCTTCCATCACCGCCAAATGCTTGGTAATTTGGCTTGTGCTCATACGCAACAACTCACAAGCCTTATCGCGATTGTGGCCAAGCTGCTTGCACAACTCCACCACCCGAGCCACCGACGCCGATTCTTCAATCGCCAACATATCCTCGCGGTCAAGGTTTTCAGCGATTTGTACCAAAAGTGTTTTCAGCTCCAACTCAGTCGCGGACTCACCTGGTGACGAAATATCGCGTATAACAGCATCGATTTCTGGTATTAGCGTGGAAGCAGATATAGCTCTCCAACGGCGCTCACCAGCGATAATACAATGACGGCCATCCGCATCGGCAGGCCGCACCACAATGGGCTGCAATTGACCATTAGCCTCTATCGACTGCCGCAACTCATCCAAAGCTTCCTTAGTGATTGTCTTCCTGGGTTGGTTTGGATCGGGATAAAACTTTTCCGCAGACAACTGAACAAAGCGACCACTGGCTTTTGCTTCCTCGACCTCTTTTTCATCGGCATCGTCAAGAAAATCAGTTATGCCCGTCTTCGGCCCCTTCCCACCTGATTTACCACTAAACTTTGATGCGAAATCACGCATGAGCAGATTCCCCACAGCGATCCAAAAGCTCTTTAGTCAACTTCAAATATTGTTGCGACTGCTGCGAATTAGGATCGTACTCAAAAATGCTTTCTAACATTGCATGGCTTTCACTGACTTTCGCAGAGTGAGTTATTTTCGTGTTGAAAATTTTATCGCCAAACTGGTCTTGCAGCTGGCGGTAAAACACTTTCTGCAACTGGACGCGCGGCTCTCCTGCAATATTCAATTTACCCTGCACACTGTTCACAACAACGCCCAACAATTCCAATTCACTTTTCCGGCGTCTTGCAACTTTTTCAGCATCCTTAATTAAATTTTCAAGGCCACCGATACTCAAATTTTCCAAATGCGTTGGTATGATATAGCCATGTGACGCATAAAATGCCGACACCTGTAAATTGCCAAGCGTAGGCGGACAGTCAATTAAAATATAATCGTACTGATCAACAAACTTATGAATATTGTTTGAAAAAAATTCACAAGCATCACCTGAATCCATCGTCGATACGTTTGCTAACGCACGGTCTGCACCGAAAACATCAATGTTGTCAGAAAAGCGATAAGGCGCACCCTCAAATTCCTCGAAGTACAAAAAAAGCGTACTCGCTGAACCAACAGAATGAGGAGTCGAAAGAATTTCAGCAGGCTTCTCATCGCCAAACAAAACCAATGACAAATTACCCCACTGAGGGTCGTTATCAACCAGCAAAACTCTTTTGTTCATGCCGGCAAGGTTTTTACCTAAATTCACAGTAGCGGTGGTTTTACCAACTCCGCCTTTTTGGTTGCAGATAGAAATAATTGTTGCAGTCATCGTGTTAAGTCCTCTGTAAAAAGTGAACTCACACAGCAGTTGGAGGGAACCAACCAACCCCTGAATGTATGCCGAGGCGCGCTGTATGATGATTCCATATTAACCCCTTGCAACAATCAAAGCAAGGGTATTTGATGAATCAAAACAATATATTTTGAGGCCTGCGAAACGCCAAAATACGGGCATTCCCGACAACAGCACCAACCCCGCCAAAATCAATGGCAGCATCGGCCACCACCCTGGATACATCGCCCACCAAAGAATGCGCAAGACAAAGCGCACCCCAGTCTTCGACCAGCCTGGCTCTTGCGCCCCAATAACTGCGAGGCAGGCGCTCAAGCCCGTTGACAGGTGCCCAGCCGCCGCCAATAGATTGCGGTACGCGGATCTGGCAACCTATGTGGTCTGCCTCAGGAAGCTTTGCCGACCAAGCCGCCTCAACAGCGGCAAAAAATTCTACTTTGGTGCCAACGGATCTGCACACCTGACCACCAACATTGGTAAACCGTATTTCCATAGAAAAACGGCCTCTTACGAAGCCGCCCCAGGTTAGTTATTTACTGGCTTTTTTGGCCTTCAAACCTTGCATCAACGCATCGTATTGCCCAGTGGCTTGTAAACGTTTTTTAGTCCAGCTGGTAATGAACACCAAATAGAACGCGCACACCAACAACAACCCTAAGCCGCTAAACAAATCCTTGAGGTACAAAGGTGCAACCAGCAACAAAATCACCGGCAAAATAAAGCCCACAGGCTTAGTAATCACATACATCAATAAGGTAAAAAAATCGTTATTCGCTTGACCGTTGTTATCACTCATAAAAACTCCTGTTCGTTAGTAGGTTAAAAATTCAATGCCAGGATTGTTGGGCACAAACCCAATATATACTGTTTTGCCAGCAATCAAAATACCCTATTTTGATTTTATAAGGGTAAAAAAAAGCCACCATATCGGTGGCTCTCAGAGTAGTCCCACAACGGGGAATCCTCAATCAGAAGGCAAACTAACCGTAGTACACGATCTGTCGGCCTCCGTGGTAATCCTGATGCGAACAGCAGGATCTAACACATTGTATTCAGAGATCAACTGACCACCCTTCAACAACGCTTCTTCGTTGCGCTCCTTATCCTCCTGCTCTACTTCGCCCCAGTTGCCAGTCAAATGACAACCCACGTAGTAAAGTGGATTTAGCTCATGAATCATCATCAGTTGGTGTATTGAACCGGTCATAATCAATCGACCAAGATCGAATTTAGCAACAGGACGAACATTTTTAGCTGCACGCAAAGTAACGTCTTTCGACATATCAACTCTCCAACCCCTGCAAGACCGAGGTGCATCTTTCGCAAAACGCGATTACCAATTTTGAGAAACAAAAGCAAAGTACTCTTCTGTCGTCACGCCGTAAAAACCAGCCTGCTCATCCGCTTCATGCAATATGCCGTCCGCTTCTGAACCCTGAAAAAAATAACCACTATCAGGATCAGCATCATTTTGAATCGATACACTAGGAATGTTTCGATCAATCTTTACAGACAGCCCATTATCCAAAGCATCGGCAGCAACCAGCTTAATTTGATCGGCAATACCGGCAGTCGAAACCGCTTGACTTGTGTTACTCATAAAACCCCCTTTACGGTCGAGGTGCACCAGCTGGATTAACCAGCTGAACACTGGTTAATAAATGGGCAATTAGCCCCCAACTTGAGCGCCAGCTGAATTAGCCGACCGGACAATGGTAGGCCAGATTAAGGCAAAAAAAAAGCCACCCGGAGGTGGCCTTTGGTCAGAACCCGAATTCATCGCCATCAACATCTGTGATGGTTATGCAGTGGGCACCGTGTTCGCTGAGCATAAGCGCGTGAGCTTGAGCCTCCTGAAGCGAATTTTTTTCATCGACATAATCGACTCCATCCATTCCCGTCCAGGATACCTCGTAAACTTCATCTTCCACTGGGAGTGGAAGCACCGAATTAGCCTGCGCAGTTTGTACATTTAACATTTCCACTCTCCAACCCCTGATAAGCCGAGGTGCGCCTGCTCAAAATTGAGCGTTTGCAATACATGACCATGTTTTGCAAATTAGTCGCGGCCAAACAAGCCCGCGTGAGCTGGGGGATCTTGAACAATAATTTCATCACCAGTAAACGTTAGTTTGCTGTTATCAGAAAACGTAAACTCCTTTACTCTTCTGAAGGGCGACACACTGTAATCCGGCCAACTTTTATAACCACTTGCTTTGCGACGACAACATTCTTCCAAGCCTAAGTAACTCGAAATATTGCCCTCATATGTAAACTGAATTTTGATTTTTTCAGCGATACATTTTTTTGACATTGGTATTTCTCCTACCCCTATAAAGCTGAGGTGCGCTATTAGCTCAAACATAGTGTTTTGCAATGCTTTTGTATATGGCGACGATCATACTTCTGAAAACAGCCATCTCGGGGAAAGTGTTTGGATCTGGGCAAGCCTCATCCATATCACCATCTGCATCCACGAAATTTTTTTCAAACGCCGACCATTGCAAACTGTTTATCCGCTTTGCGATTCCTGCATAGGCATCTACCATCGATTTAACTTTGGCAAAATGCTCTTCGGTAGCCACAACGCAAAACTTCTTAGCGTCAATTTCTGCCACGTCACAGCCTATCAACGCGCGATAAACACGCTCTCTTTCAATGCTTAGTACCAACATAAAACCCCCTTTTACGGTCGAGGTGCACCAGCTGGATTAACCAGCTGAAACACTGGTCAAAAACCAGATAAAAACTGGCAATCCAGATTAAATAATAGCCGTGTTTTGCTGATCGAGCAACAGCGGGAACCCACGGATATCAAGGACATAGGATGAATTGCGCACAAAAAGAAAAGCCGCTCAAAGAGCGGCTTGTGACCAGTATCAACTACAGTGAGTTAATGCTAGTTGGCAGAGTCACCGAAAGTGACCGACTTGAGAATACCGCTGGTTTGCAAATAGCCTGACTCGTTGATTTCGAAGAATGGAGACTCGATGACAACTTGGGCAATTTGCGAAGACAGCGCATGGATAACACGATCACCTTCTTGTTCTTGAGTCTGGAATGCAGCATCAAATAAACCAGAAAGGTGTTTCGCAATGTAAACAGAGTAATACTGATACTTGCGAGTGTCTTTGGCTTTGCTACCAAATGGAACGGCGATAGTTACGTAAAACTTAACTTCCTCGCCAGCACCACTTTTACGAATCTCACCAATAAAACCGCGAGCCGTAAAGGTAGGAAAATCAAAGTTAGTGTTAGTGCCGGTTGCTACTGATTGTTGCGCTTGTTGACCGTTGTTGTTGCTCATCGTAAATCTCCAACCCCAGGAAAAGATCGAGGTGCATCTTTGCGCTATATGCGCTCAAGTTAGGTTCCGAACCGAAGTTCACCCTGTCGATTAGTATAGGGATTTGATCAAAATATGCAACTTTGACGATATAAAAAAAGGGAATAAAGCAAGATTAACCCCACGCATTGACACCATAGGCACAAGTGCCTAATATTCACCCAATAGGCACAATCGCCTATTTCTATCACCGTGGAGGGTGTATGTCGTCAGTCGCACGCGTTTATCTTAATGATGTGGAGGTTGGATCTTTACCTGCCACCGACTACAGAAGCATTGTCGCCAACACAAAAAAGGATTGGAAACTGTATTTTCTTCAAGTCCTTATTTTGATGAAAGCAGTTTTAAACATTATTGCTTTTGGCTTTCGCGCCATACCGGCATTTTTGCTTTTAGCAATAGTCTTGGGAGTGGTATTTTTCCCCGAACAAGTCACAGAGAACTTAGAGGCATTAAGCAAATTCACCATCGGTGAAATTGTTGAAGGAGCGCAAAATCTATTCGTATCAATTTGGATAATCACATCAATTTTAACGCCTGCCTTCTTAATGACATGGCGACCAAACTCATTTGGGTTTTATGATGTTTTTGATGATAAAGTTAATCAGGAAATCAGGAAAATACTGGAAGTTCCGACTACAGGAAATCTCACGGTTGTTTGCTACGAGCTAATCAATGAACAACAGTGATCGCTTCAATAAAATTCGGTTGGATAACGGCCTCACGCAAGCTAATTGTGCTGCATATATTTGCGAGTACACCAACCGGCCATTATCCGTGAGAACCGTTCGATCCTGGTTGAATGATCAAAACAAACCCAGTTCTAGGCCGTGCCCAGATTGGGCAATAGAAGCACTCGAAAAAGCGATTGAAAGCAGGAAATAACGTGAATTAATGAGCTCTAGGGTTCGTTTCTCGTTACTGCGGCCATCTCATTTAACCGAAACTCAGGGAGTCAGCTCGTCATCCCAACCGGCGCGACCCGGTTCGATCTCTGGGGCGCAGCCCCGCGTTCTATGGATTACAAAGATCACCGCGTAAAACAGGCCGTGGATTATCCGCTCGCGGACGGGGGCAAGCCCCTGTAATCCACCGCCACGCGCTCACGCGCCCTTGCCTCGTATACTCGGCTAACATTAGCAATTAGGGGTTCCAGAGAGGTTCCGCCAAATATTGCACAAGTAGGCACGTGTGCCGCTTTATCAGTTAATTATCTTCTTCCAAGGCACAACGGCACTCACCACAAACCACCCACAGGTCGGCCTTACCAAAAACTCGCAACCGGCATTGAGGGCACCGGTAACGGACTTGTTCGAGTTTCGACCTCTGTTCATCTTCCTTCAATTTTCTGTCCTCCTCCATTGCCGCAGTAAACGCTGCATCCAGTTCTTCAAAACTATAAGGTAAGGGCGGTAAGGCTTGACTCGCCGTGCTTACGCTTGGCTGGTCGTCAATCGGTTCATCATCGTCAAATACCATTGGGCGATTTTTGTATTCGACCAGCGCATTGATCGCCCACTCAGGGCATTGGCGGTGACTTGGGTTGGCGGGATCGGTTAACCAGGAGCGAACAGCCCGTGCCGACAGAGGGCGCAGGGTGATTTCACTGATTACTTCCGCTGCTTTTGTTTGGTTCAGCCAGCACTCGCGTAGCAGCCGTTCAAAGCGGGTTTTATTGTCCATGCGTACTACCCAATAGAGGTTATTCAGCGCCCAATCGCTACTGACATTAGATAACTGTCAATTATCACGTCTTATAAATTGAGTTTAGGGTGAGTTGTGGATAGGCAATATCAGTATGTAATTACATGGTATGTAATACGGTACGAAATAGTCTCGATAGCCATTGCTGCCATAATAGGCACGTGTGCCTACTTGTGCAATATTTGGCGGAACCTCTCTGGAACCCCAATTATAAAAATAAAAAAGCTGGCCACACTATGTGAACCAGCAAGTCACCGAAAATCATTCTATTCGCCGCTGCCACGCGATTCCGCAACATACTCCACCATTGCCTCGGACACATCCTGGATATCATCTGCAATGTCTGTTAACCGCTGAAGGAAGTAATTATCCCAGTCCCCCCAATCGGCAGACATGCTCTTAACCTGGTCTGCCAACTTTTTCAATTTCCGCGCCTGATTGCTCGCCTGTCGTACTGGTGTTATTGCAGCCATAAATATCTCCAACAGTTCGCCAATAAAGGGCTGGCGTTTTCGCCAGCCCATACTCTAATTACTGCAAGTACTTGGGCAACCAACCCTGCACTTCCGGCATTTTTTCCATGTAATTCGCTAACTCACTTTTCTTGGCTTTAGCTTGTTGCTTTTCAAACTCGGCATCAGTCAGTTCGCAACCAATCGACAAAAGTGCAGTTTTATCGATGCGGCTGAAAAAATTCGCGGCGGTAGGCTGCCAGTATTTTTTCAATGTGAAGTTGGTTTTTTCTTCAACAAACGCAAGCACCTTGGAACGGGTTTTCTTTGGTTCACCAAGTGAAGTGATCGCAACACAGTAAGTCATAATTGCGGATTTCTTTTCAGCGCTGAGCGCACAAAATTCCTCAAAGCGTTTGGCAGAATTTTTAATCTCAACCCATGACAAATCTAACGCATTCAACGCAAGCTCAAGTGACGCTGCGGCACCCGTTTCGCCAATATCCACACCGGTAAGGTTTGATGCCTGTGGGCGAATATCCAGCGCACTTTCCCACGATCTGCCATTACCTAGCAGTTGGTCAGCCAAAGTAAACACCAACAGGTCATAAGCTAACGCCTCATGCTTGGCCAACTCTGCGCGCAGGCCTTGACGGTAGTAATTGTTCATATCCATCACAAGAGCTTGGGAATACTTGGTAGGATCTTCCTCTACCACCGGCGCTACAACTGGCTCATTATCGTCATCGCCATTCTCGCCATCATCATCACCGTCATATTCTTCGCCATCATTGTCATCATCACCATCTTCGTCATCGAGCGCACCAGCTGCCGCAACACGGTCTTCGTGATTCATATAACCGCGATATACCAACAGCTCACCCTCTTCACTGTATGACACCAGACAACCAGACCCTGCCATTTGCTCTGGGGTGAATTCGCAATACCCATCCAGACGGTTGGTTAACACTAAAATACGCTGTTCAAGCGCATACTCTCTGTCATTATAAGTTGGCGACCAGTCTTCATCGTTCAAAAGCTGCAAATCTTTTTCTGCTTGTGCTAATTCCTCAACTAATTCAGCTGGCGGGTTAACGCGCTCCACTTCGACACGTTTAAAACTGTATAGCGCCAAATCATTATCACCACCAGTTTCAACCTCGACCCATTTCCAGCCAGCAGCAACTAGCTCTGCACTGGCATCACCCAATTTTTTCTCAACCAGCGAATCAAGCAATTCTTCATCGAGGATATATTCATTTTCCTCAAACATGTCAGTGGCAATTTTTCCACCAGCAGCCTTGTACGCTTTCACAGTAACAAATTTTACACGCGAGTCATTCACATTAACGTCAGATTGCAAAAGCATTCTACGCACTTGGCGCGGGTTAGGATTGCCGCGAGAGACTTCTTGCCAGCAAGCCAACTGCGCCTTAGTGTCAGTGGATACAGTGAACGCCATAATCAAATCGAGATCCATTTCCCCAGCACGAAACGCCGCAACCAATTCAGGTGCAACACTGGACAAGCGCAACAGTTTTTTAACTGCCTGCGCACTATCACCAAATTTTTTCGCAATTTCTTTTTCACTGATACCTTGATCTTTCAGCGCACGATAGGCCATAAACACATCGGCTGGGTGCATATCTTCACGGCAAATATTTTCTGCCAAGGACACCGCTGTAGCATCAGCAGCATTTTTTTCAAGGCATGGAATTTCGTAAGAACTTTCCAGCTTGCCACTTTCAACTAATTTACCCACGGCAGCAAAACGACGACCACCGGCAATAACCTCATAGCCAGCATCACGCGCTACCACCGCAAGATTTTGCAGCACACCATCAGCCAAAATACTGGCCATTAATTTCGCATCAGCTTCTACCGTAGGCGATACCACACGCACATTAGCAGCAGACACAAACAGTTCGTTGAAAGGAATGTATTTAATTTTGTTGGTTTTCATAAAATTGCCTCTTTCGGTGAGTTAACTTGCTTTTGGTTTTTTTGCCCTTTCGAGCGTCAGCGCAACTGCGACTGCGCTCCTGCAGCGGCGGCGAGCCGCGGGGTGTCCAAAGGGCAAGTGAAAGCTGGCGCGGGATGGAGGAAGCTGGCGCGGGCCGGACTGGAGTGCGTAGCACGAAAGGACTACACGGGCGACGACTGACACGGGCGGACTTGCCCTGCGGTGATGGGGCAGAGCCCCTAAGCGGCTTTTTAAATCTGTGGGATTTTACGAGGGAAATTTAGGCAAAAAAAAACCACAACAAAGTTGCGGTCTCGGAATAATCATTTCATCAATAATGATGAAACAATCAATTCGTGGTTACGCTAATACTTGTACCAGTAACTAAACCACCAATGTATTAACGTTCGGTGCCAGCTTCTCAGCCAACCATTAAGCAGCTTCTCAACCGCACATACAGTTTACGCATACAACAGCCCTGATTCAATGTGAGAGTACAATTGTTTTGGAATATTGCCCGAGACAATCAAATCATTTACGCATGACAAATCAGAGAATGTCAGCGGAACGTATTCAATAGCCCATCCGTTCGATGAAATAGCGGCTTCCACCATTTTTTCATCTACATACGCATCCGGGACATACTTCAATAAGCGGCCTTGTTTCGATACCTGGTTAAGACATATCTCATATGTCTTGTAATGGTCAGGCAGATACTTCAAGGAAATTTTTGGAACTACCGATTTAATTAATTCGGCCAGTTTTTGATTTGAAAAAAAGCGAATGCCACCCAGAGCAGATGGGTCATTCTCTGCAGCGATCAACAACAATTCTTCAGTAATAAATTCATCGGGAACCAGTCTAATATTGGCACCAGACGCGCGAATAGCAGATAAATAAATCGAGTAATCAATCAACTCGGCGCAATGTTTTTGAATGATCTTCAGTGAGTCCGCTTTGCGGGACGCAGCAATTTTTATCAGCTCTGGGTTTTGCTGCAGAAAGGACTTATCAACGTATTGAATCGCAGCGGGATTTTGATAAACGGCCGCCCATATTACCGTCTCGGATCGGAAATGGTTTGGTACATGGTAAATATCAAGACCGTTCCTATTAACGGCCGCCAGACAAATAGCGTGGGTTTTGGCAGCTTTCGGAACTTCCAAAAGGCCTATTTCCCCGGCTCTTAGTTGAGAAATGTAGTTGTCTGACATGGCACCCTATCTGCTTGAAAAGCTACGCCTTAAGACTATTTCTAAAATCAAAATATGTCAATTTGACGGGAATAAAAAGGCCGCCATAGGCGGCCTCGATGCCGATCACACACCAGGTGCTCACAGCAGAATCAAACAACCAATCACAGAATTCCGTTCTTGGCAAATGAGGAAAATTCGCCACCGCCCAGTATGTAATGATCGAGTAAACGAACATCAATATACTGCAAAGCTTCCGATATCCTATTTGTGATAGTGATGTCGGCACGCGATGCCAGGGTCGTTCCGCTTGGATGATTGTGGAATACGCAAATCGCAGCAGCACCTTTTTCCAGGCAAGCCTTTAAGACTCTTCTGGGATAGATGCTAGCGCCATCAATAGTCCCGCTCATGAGATTTTCATCAATATCAATTATCCGATGTTGATTATCCAAATAAATGATTCCAAAAATCTCATAATCCAAATGGCGGTACCGCTGAACAAGAAGATCAGCAGCCAGATCCGGAGACGTAAGAAACTGCCGCTTATCAAGACGCGCTTTGGCGACTTTATTTGCGACAGAAAAAATTACATCAGCCAGCGCATCATCCACATTTTCACAATCCACGGAATTCAGTGCCTGGATCAAGTTTGACATGTAACCCCCTTTACGGTCGAGGTGCACCAACCAGCTTCACCAGCTGGTCGATATCGCTAGTGAAACCCCCTTTCGGGGAATGGTCATTGCGTGGCGCTAGGGACGCCACACCGCCAGAATAGTGGTTTAAGTGTCAAAAAAAAAGCCGCATAAGCGGCTTTGGTCAGCGAATACCCACGTAGGGCGCTCGCTAGGCTTGTTTTTGAATGGGCTTACAGGCGTGCGCATCCAAAACCAAACCGGGCATGACATAGAACTTTAAACCCGTTTTGCGATGAACAATGACACCACCGGGTGACAATGTGTTTTGGTCTGCTTCGTCGTGAAACGAATTAACACCAAACCCATCACCAGTGAGGTCAACCAATTGCTTATCCAGGGTGGCAGCACGAAGGCTTTCCAAATGGATAACACAATCCCGGCCCTCATGAAGCTGATAAGCGTAGAACGAAATTATTCTTACCTTATCACTTTCAATGTAGTTGCCATACGCAATACGGAAACTATCAAGAGTGATGAATTCACACTTAACCCGCTTCCAGGCAGTGCTTTCCTCATGATAGACATACTCCACTTCCATCCCTAACACCCACTCTTCGCGTAAACGTAGGCCGTGCAATTCGCGTGAAGTCATCTCATGGAGATGGCGTAAGCGAGTAAACGGCACGTTCATTTCATAGCCGAACTTGTGAGTATCGTGAGCAGTGGTAAAAGTGAACATTTTCATAGTAACCCCCTTAGGTCGAGGTGCACCGACTGGTCATATTGACCAGTCGAACACTGGCCAATAAATCCCGTTTCCAGGACAGTCTTGCAGGTACCAAGCGTTAGCTTACCCTGCTGTTTAACATACTAACGTAAAGCTGTTGATGCGGGAATAAAGTCTTCCCAATTCGAGCACCATACATACCCTACTGACGCCTTCAGCTTGATAATTTCGTCCATTTGATCGCCGCAGCACAAGACTGGGAAGTCGCAAGGAACATCAAAATAGGAAGCCAAGAACGCATTCATTTCAACACAAGGAACATAAACAACTGGACTTATCGGGAGAGGACAATCATGTTCATCCATATAATCAGCCGATGAACCAACATCGTACAATCGACCGTCAATAATGGTATAGAAGCCAAAAACAGGCTCACCGTGAAAGTCAGACCACACCTTAACATCGCGGTAAACAATCCCGTGATGCTCCCGAATATCAATCACACAACCTTGAGCCGACATAGCGATAACCCCGTTAAGTAGAGGTGCACTGACTGGTCAAAATGACCAGTCACACAATGCACTGATCATTTATTTCCCGTTTCCGGGTCCAATCAACCACAGGCAGGAAAAACCTGCCGTGGCCACAGAATATCCAAAAAACACCCATAAAAAAAGCCGCATAAGCGGCTTCGGGTGTGTGGTTCAACCATATAGGCCTTACCACTTTCGCATGCGAAAAAGCGGGTCAGAGAGGTTTTGAGGTGATTATTAACTGATCGCCCTCATATACATAGGAAACATACTTATTTCCCACATTGTCCTCCCCGTCAGCCTGAACATTAGCCAAAATAGCCTCTGGAACCACGATTTCAAGTTCCTCAAGCTTCTTAACGAAATGATCCAGGTTATGACTCACTCCACCGTTTTCAATCAAATCAGGATCGTACAGGTTGGTGTAAATATAAGCGTCGTCATCGAGGTCGGCATCATCTTTTTCATCAATATCGAGTTTTTCGATAACCATGAAAAAACCTTGACCTGGACGATCCCACCCCATTAACACCTCAATGGCACTACCTTCATGTGTGGTGGTAAAAACGTGTTGACTCATCGTATCTTCCTCTAAGTGCTTTAAAAAAAGACACGCCCATATCGGACGTGTCCGATATGGGTTAGCTTCCCGCTTTGCGAGAGCAGCAATCATAGCAAATGCTGAAAATAAAAAGCCACCCGAAGGTGGCTTGTCGATCAACCAAAATCAAATAACGACAATTGCGGCATTTGATTTTTAGATGATCGCTGTACAACAACTTTTGGAAGTGGATCTGCAGGCAAAATTATTTCCTTGTCTGGTTGATCCATATCTGTTGCAACAAAAAACGATTCATCACCCTTTGGTTCGAGTGTTCTTCGTTGTTGTTTTCGCAATCTTATATCCCACATTCCCAGGTAATGGAATGGTGTTTTATAAGAGCGAAACACCTCACAACTAAGAGAATTTCCATGAATAACTTCTGCAGGAATTCCCAATAGGGAGAGCTGCACGTATGCCATCATGGCTGCTACCCTATCAATGTCAGTGCACTGAACCCACAACTTTTCCTGTGGATTGAAGCCTCGCTAAAGCATCGTTTCCGCAAAAGCAATAACCAGCGAACCTCCGCCTACAGCCGGATCTGAGAGCGTAATAAAATCGCTATCCGACAACTTACCCAGTGCATCATCCACACTAAATGAGCTAATTGCTTGTGCGAGACTATAAGGCGTAAATATCTGAGCTAGCGATTTTGAATTAATTTCCAGTTCCATAAAAACAGAACCAAGGAAATCACAAAAACCGTAGCTCAAACCGTTCACCACGCAACCCAACAAATGGCTCATCTTAATCACATCGTCTTTTTTGTACTTGCTAACAATTGTCAAATATTCCTGTTCTAACACAGGGCATTTAATAATTGAATTCTGGATAGATATGCCAGACATAACCACAAAGTCCGAAAACACAGCGAACCTTGATTGGGTATAAGCAATTTCATTAAAGACTTTTTTAAACTCGATGATATGTGGATTTTGACCCATAACGTTTTTCCTACCCCTGAAAAGCCGAGGTGCACCATGTAAAAAAAACGATGACAAGTTGTCATCAAAATCATATTAGGCGAAATTAACGCATAAAAAAAGCCTCCAAAGGAGGCTTTTGCCAGCGACCCGCACAATGGCAGGACACCAGGTTATCAGGCATGGGATACCACACCAGACCGGTACGGTTTGTAACTAAGAACACCACGTTTGTACGAATAACTACCCGCGCCTATTTCTAAACCGGTAATTTTCGAACCAACATTGCGCTCAACTAACTCACCAAGTTGGTGCCAACTTTCAGCATCAACAACAGCGGCCTGACGAACAATTTTTTCACCATCAAAAAAGGAATACTCACAACGAAATTTTTTTGTGATTTTTGCTTTTTCGATAATTTTTACAACAGCTTCAACGCGCGGATCACCTTCATAATGCTGGCGAATCAATGCGATAAAATCCGTTAGAAAAATTGTTTTATTACGAGGCACCAAATACGCAAATGAAGCAACACCGTATTTGAATATCTCTTCATCAAGTGCAACTAATTGCGCCTTGTTGAAATTAACAGTCAGACCACCATCTACCGCTTTAGTAATTGTTCCCATTTCAATCTCCAACCCCTGAAAGACCGAGGTGCATCTTGCGCGATCGCGCAGCAAGTACCGAATAAAATTCACCTTGCTATTGAACTATAACACGACATAAAGTTTTTGCTCTAACGTCAATTCCTGCGGCTTAACCGGGAACCACCATGCGGTTTTTTCAAGATGAATAAACCGCCCGTTCAAGCCGTCATCATCCGCAAAACCAATGATTTTCATACCCGGAAAAGATACCCCGTATTCATTCGTGTACGTGACAGTATCACCAACACAAAAGGAGCATTCAACCGGCGGAACCAGCTTCAACGATTTAACAAAATCCTCATACGATACGCGAGACATAGATACCTCCTACCCCTGATAACAGCCGAGGCGCACCCTGAATCTTGGCGGCAAGCAATTAAGCTAGCCGACACCCAAAGTATATCATTTTGAATGTACCAGGTTAACAAGCCTGCAAAGGGGCGTTGCCCCTCTGCACACCCAACAACCAGCCGTGGTTGATCCTCGGGAGCATGAGGTGGCGGCTTCGCCTTCTCATGCCCCTTAGATCAGGAGGCTATTCCGGCTTACTGGTCAGTCAAGCACAAAGCGCTAACGCGCCCCTACGGCGCTTCCAGCGCCTCCAGGGGCGGAACCCCACAGGGGACCCCCCGCCTTTCTGCTTGACAGCCCATACAGCCAACAACGTGCCACCGCCAACGTCACCTGGATGGTTTATGGCTAAGGGAAAAGAATTCAAATTATATGCACACCAATTTTGTCCACTGCGGGTAACTCCGGCACTTGTAGCGAAGTTGACATGTCAACCTGAGAGGTGAGGCAGGCCGGGAATGCAGATCAGAGCTGGCATCCAGCGTAGATGACAAGGTGTGAATGTATCCAATGCAGTGCCAAAAGGCTCTGCGTAGCGTTGCTCATTGGACATGGTTGACATAGATGATCTTGGTGTTCGTATCTGGGCAATAATGATTATGCGCACGATAGATTAAAAAAATGCAGCGGTGCTTATGAGGCGAAGCCGTAACGGTGCTGGAACGCCTTGTTAAAAATTTTTACACGAGATACTCAACGCTCGTGCCATTATTTACAGAAATCACTTTAGCATTTACTAAATAATTGACCTGATTTTGAATAGCAATTTCATTGCCTTTTAAACCAAGATGAGAGGCAATATGGTTTTTCAGGCTGACGACTTTTTGAGGTCTTTTTTCTTTAGGCTTGGAGGTTAGAATTGAAACCAATTTGTTCCCAGATTGAGAAGGCGATTCAACTTTGACTTGCTTACATGCTCGCCCATTTGCTTTTACATGGGAAATTAAAGGTGAATACCCATTGTCATTGCTTATAACCTCAAAGGCTATTTGCTTTTCTGCAATAGAGTCATACTTGCCCAAGTAATAGGACAAGTGAAAGTCAAGGTTGTTGGCCTGCACCGCTTTCATTTGAATGATAACCAAATTCAGCAGTTTGTCGTATTTCTTTTCACCAAAGTCTAACTTTGGTTGCTTTGCGCCAAGAAATATGATGATTTTTTCATATGCGGCCAAATCTATTTGGTCCAGATTACTTACGTTCTCGTAATCTATAAATGCCCACTTCATGTGGTTGCTCCATTTATTTTTAACTATGCAATATGGATTGTGCGCGAACACAATAGTATAAAAATGGGGCCGAAGCCCCATTGCGCCCAGAAAACCAGTGGATTTCCGGTAAAACATCAGCTTGTTGCTTTGGTTGACTCATCGAGTAACGCATTTTCGACAAACATCACCCACCATTGCCCGCGCTCGATCTGCGTGAACCGCAAGCGGCTTAGCTGCTTTGCGTCAGACTCGGTTTCAGCAACTACAGTGAAGATGGTTTCGGGCGTACCCTCATCCAGATCACCATTTTCCGTAAAAACAAAAGAATACGTTTTATCGAGGATACCGGGCTGGTAACCGCCCTCACCATAACTGCGCACCAGGGCGTAATGACGGTCTGGGGGATTCATTATCAAATGCCTGACCAACCCGCCGCCAGATTCATAAGTATGAGCGGTGGCACCAACAGTATTCCCGGAAATAGTTACTCTCATGATTTTCTCCAACCCCCGATAAGCCGAGGCGCACTTACAGGTTCCGGCACATCGCCACCCTGAAATCAAATTATAGCAATTTGATGTTGATTAACAACGACTGGGAGCACGAGAAATAGAAAAGATAAAGGGGTGCAATGCACCCCTTCTGCAGCAACTACACGGGCCCGGCGTCGAACGCGATGTAGTCATGGAAATTCAGCGTCATGTTAGCTGATCGGAAACCAACCTTTTGCCCCCAGGATAACGCACGCTCAAGACTTTTGAACTTACGCGGTTGGTGCCGCTGCGTGTATATCTGGCGGATAATATAGGGATGGTTATATCGCGCAAAAATTTGAAAAGATCCCTCAGAAACGAATTTTTGTTTACTGTTTTTACGCGCTCCAGCGATTGGTATTTTTTCCACAGTGTATTGGAGCAGCATATCGATTTTTATTCCCTCATCTATCAAGATTTTCAGTCCTTTTAGATCCAGGGGATCGTCAGTAGTTGGTTCAATATCTTTTGGGATTGCCATGTTGCACCATTAAAAAAAAAGCCGTCGCATGAACGGCTTTGCTAGTAACCCCTAAAAAAGAGTTACTTTTGACTTGCATCCTCAGTAGGTGCCAGTTTGAAACCCAAAACTGAAAAATCAAACAAACGTCGATTTTCAATCCAGAATTTCGCATCGGTGTGAGAGCGCAAGACGGGCATTTCTGGAAACACATCTTCAACCTTGGATCGAATTGCGAATGCCCATTTAACCTGGGATTCAGAACCAACCAGTGCTGGTAGTGCTTTCGGAAACTTTACATCGCCAATGAGCGAGGCCTTATTGTCGATCCAATATTTTGCATCGAGTTCGTTTACTAATAAATCCGAATCCGGATTTTGCAGCGCAAATGCTTCTCGGATTTTATACGCCCATCCAAGTTGTTTTTTGCTACCGCGTAGTTTCGCCAACTCTTTTACATTCAATGGATTTTCAGTGTTCATCTTAACGCTCTCCTACCCCTGAACCTGGCCGAGGTGCACCTATTGCCCGAAGTCTCCACGGCTTATAACCGCCGACAACCGGACAACAAAAAAATAACATAAAAGAGAACATCGGCTCAATCGTAAAGGCGATATTTCGGTGATTTAACACGGAATATGGCGTTAATTTGCAGTATTTAACGAATTTTTGATGTGTTGCTGCTATGCAGGATGGCGCGGCGAGCAGCCGGTGACAAGGTTTTCGGATCAACTGTTTTTTGTTCTTCTGCAGTCAATACACGTATATCACTCGCACCAGGGAGTGATTTCAGAAAATCGACAAGAGTTTGGGTGTCGGCGCTGTATTGCGGTTGTACGGACATTATGCCTCCTGAAAGACCACCCAGAGGGATGGCTTGCTAACAATGTAGCAAGCCATCCTCACTGGATGTTTAGGCTGAAACAGCCTTTAACTGAGATAAAACACCAATTTGACGGTTTTTGTCCAGGAATTCGAGCAGCTTGGTTTGACTCTCTAAGTCAACCTTGCACACTACGAGTTCGCCAGTGCGCGGATCTCTGATCGCAAGATCAATATCACCTTCGCTATCAACCGATTCTTCGATGTGATACCAGCCCAGTTTAATACGGCGTGAATTAGCCATTTTGTTGCTCCAACCCCTGAAAGACCGAGGTGCATCTTGCGCGATAGCGCTAGGTACCGAACCGAAGTTCACCCTATTGTTTTTTAAAGCCACCGCCCCGAGGAGCATGCTTTGTTTTGCCGGTGTAACGTTTTTTTTGTTTCGTTTTCAGAAACTCATCAACCTTAGCTTTCAAAGCTGACTCAAAATCGTCTTCTGGCAAAACATCTGCACAGATCGCTGGTACGTGTTTTTCAAGCAAGAGTGGTGCGTTAATTGTGCGTATGTTTGGATTGAAACCAGTGTTAGCGGTGCTAACAGGCTCCATTTTGCTCCAAATACCCATCAGATAACCGGCACGCACAAGCTTTAACAACTTATACCAACCGTAGCCGATAAGGGACAACACAAACACAAAGAAAATAACTATCACAATTGCAAGAATCATCGCATTAACTCCTAAAAGATTAATGCGAACCAGGATCATGGCGGGGAGCCATTGCTGGCTCGCCGTTCATGTACAGGTGAATCAATATTAGTAGTTTTGATGGCTTATTACAAGGTGAGAGGTTAATCCTTAACCTTTTCGGTGAGACTGTCTTTCATTTCTTTCAGGCCTTCGATTCCACGGTCAATAACACCCTTGTCCTGCTGCGAGTGGAATTCTGCTTTGATAGCGTCCTGACGCTCGCGGATATCCTTCATGTTGTTAACGTCATCCTCAATAGGCGTCATCAACACAGCACCAGGATTTGATTCATTGGCCACAACATCCGCCTGAAGCCTGTCAACACCGGTTTCCATGCTGCTACGGCTATGGACGGTGGTTGCATCCCTAACATCACTGTCGGCCGCTGCGGTGGCAGCTGAAACGGCTGCCGCTCCACGCCCACCAAGGGCTGTCATTCCAGACTGCCCATCGGAGGTAATGCCACCGGCACTGCTTTGGTAATCCAGTGATGATTTGGAGTAATCGCTAAGCTGTGATCCAACATACTCCTTAGCCAGCTCATCGCGCACCCGCATTGAATCCAGATCGCCCGCGTTAGCATCACGAACCATACCCCGGATATCGTCGTTTGACATACCCTTGTTCGAGGATAACCAGGAATAAAACGCATCGTCGCCTTTGGCGTTGATTGAGGCAGACACCTGTTCCGCATGATCCATTTGACGTTGTGCTGCACTGACTTGCTTAACAGCCTCGGAATGCTCTGACGCGGCCTGCGTTTGCTTGGTAAGCGCGGAAGACAGGCTATTTTCAGCACCATCCTGAATGCCCATCTGGAAGCTTGCGCTTGAGTCTCTGAGCGTATTGGCTTCGGCCCGAAGGGCTTCGGTGTACTGCTCGCTGGACATGGCTTGCAATACCTTGTTGTAATCGTCCTGGGTAACCAGTTTTTCCTCAACACCGGCACGCGCGGCGATTCCCGCCCTTGCTTCGGCGAAGGCCTCAGCACCGCCGAGAGGTGTTTTAGCGCCGACTGAACCACGCACACCCGCTCCTGCTTGAGCGGATATTTCTGCCGCCATCGCCTTGGCGGTAGCAACATTGATACCCTCGCGTTCAGCGAATTGCTCCATAACACTTTCAGTTCTATCACGCGCCTGCTGGTAAGCATGACGCTCTGATTGACCAAAGGACTGGTTGACACCCTGCGATTGACTGAGGCGTTCTGCAGTAGAGTCCAGCTGGGCTCTCATGGCCGCATTGGTTTCGGCAAGTTTCATCGCGGATGACTGTTCGGCACTGGTGGCCTCTGACAAGCTGGTTCTCGCGCTCGATGTGGCCATTGAACCGTAATTAATACCCATCGGGCTATTCGATGAGGTCACATCATTTTGAATCGTGCCATCCGCACCGATTCTGGTGTTATTGCCCGTGCCATCACCCATTGTCATACCACCAGCCATCATCGATGGCGAGGTGTTGCTTTGGAAAGAGGAATTGTTTTCAAAGCCTGCATTACCCAATTTGGTATTACCGGAACTCGCCTCATCAGACGCTTTTTCAGTGGGTTTATCGTAACTTTGAACCAAGCGACCGGCGAGACTGGACAATACCGCGCCCGACTGGGAAACAAACATCCAGGCGATCATGGGGATAGATACACTCAAGTATCCCGCTAGCGCGGAATAATCAGCGACCGTTTGCCCAAGGCCTGTGTTGGTCATGACACTCAAACCCGTAGGGAACCCCCCTCCCGCCTGGACCACTGCCGCACTTGCGGCATCCTGGGCAAAGTAGGTCATCGCAAAATTGAGAATGGCGTACAAGGGTGCCCACATGTTGATCCAGAAAAGCGCCTTGGCATAACCCAGCAATACCTTTCCAGCCACCGGCAACATGGCCATGATCATAATCACTGGGAAAGCCGCATAAATCAGCGCCTCAAAGATGTTCTTCGCAATGGGCAATAAGCGCTTGGCTAATTTTCCCGATACCGCAAATGTGGTGCGGCGCTCTTGCTCCGATCGCGCAAGCGCAAAATCCTGAGCAGCCGCCGAAGCATCAGCTTCACTCGCAAAGTTTCCCATCCCCCGCTTTAGACTGTTAGCCAAGGCATTTTGACTAACGATCCGGGCGTTAGACATGGCCATGCCGGTGATGTACTGATACGCAATAGGCATCGAGGCCGCAAATTTGGCCACTGAAGCTGTTTTCGTCGCTTCACCTGGCACAAGACGTACACCGTTAATATCGGTTGCCTGTGTAATTTCTGCGTTTAAATCGTTTGTTAATTGCGCGTTGAGGCCCGTGCGGCAATTAAGGATTGATTTAACGTTTCCTGCATCTTGATAGGTGAACGAGCGTGTAACTGACGTGTTAGCACCCAGGAATCCCATAAGATCAGTCGCTTTTAATAAGGAATCCCAGGAATACAAACCCAGCATCAAGTCATAATAAACACAGCTTTTCCAGAACTCGGAAAAGTTGCTGGATACACGCGGATTGGTAATTTCAAAGCGCGTGGATTCTTCCACTAAGTGACTGGCAAACAATAATCCATTGCCACGGTATTGAACTTGGTTTGGCAGCGCAAAAACGGTTTCAAACATGCGCGTCAGGTAGTCGCCAACATGATTAAACGTGGTCGCGGTCAACGCGAGACCTAACGGCACATTGGCAACAACTGCCGAATTCGCGGGGACAATATGGTCGGTGATAATTACGTCTTTTTTGGGCACTATCCCAATCATGATGATCATAATCAGGCCAATCATCCAATTGATTGACAACATTCCTTTCCGGAATGCAGTCATCAACAAAATGCCAATAAAACCAACTATTGCGGCCGATTGGAGCGCAGCTTTGTAATCGCCACTGCCAAATATCATTGAAATGCCGCTGAACACCAACCGCAAAAAATCGCCACCACCATATGTATTGATTTCCCACATACTACTGACCCCACATCGAGCTTTGAATCATGTTGCTGCTCAATTTGCTCATCAGTGCTTTTTCATAAAGCTGGATGCGTTGTTGCATAGCAAAATATTTTTCAACATCAAAGTCATTTTCTTTCTTGAGCTCCGCCAATCCATCGAGGACACCTTGCAGATCCTCTTTGTATTTTTTAACGCGCGAGGCCTCCGCCATACCATCTTTCAATACACCGCTGCGCTGTTCTACTTTTTCAATAATGGCAGTCAGTGAACGAAGCAAAATATCTTCCGCAATGAGCTGAGTGTAATCACTGGTCAGGCGACTGACGTCAGCACCGCGTGGGAAATAAGCAGCAGTGGCCGCGAGATAGCGATATAAAGGAATTGTTGTCGATTCAACCAATCCACGCTCTGCAGGTGTAAGGGGTGTGTCGGTATAAATCTTCTCGACAATGCTCTTGACCATGTTATCAACACGAACATACAGCCCGGTCCAGGTTGGAACCACCGTGTCCAAGCTGTTACTCATGGTCAAACAGGAATTGGGGTTAGACGTTGCACCACCAGTGCATTTATACAAAAGCAAATTGTTATCGGCCTCGGTACCCATCAACAACGCCGTGTAAATATTTTTGAAGCGCTCTTTTTTCACATCACCTTTGATTGCAGGATCAACAATGCGGATATCACTAGGGGAATCATCTGAAGTGCCAACATCAGTAATGATGATCGTACCAGTCATGTTCATAATCAGCTCGGCAAACTCCGTATCTGACGAAAACAGCGGATCTTGCATCAAGACATACCAGGCAAGGTTGCCCTTAATGAAATCAATTTTGTTTGCATCGCCGCTTGCAGCTTCGGTGGATTTAATGCTGCCACCCGTGGTACACGCATAATTGGCTGTCGTCCAGTCTTCACCAAAATCCTGCATACGCTTAACAGTACAGTTACCTTCTTTCGCGCCGAAATAATCCATCGTGCCACCGACCAAAGCTGTGGCCGCCTGGCAAGAATCCATATTCAAAGCGTTCAGCTTTTGCGCCCAGTCCTGAATATCCTCCATTACACCGGATAGCTGTGGCGAGACAATCTGAATAGCCAACATGAATGCAAGCGACTGGGCGTTTTGTCCAATCGCTCTCAGGTTATCAACAAACTGGTTAGCATCTACCGCACTAAAACCGCCTGAATAAAAATCGATACCACCGCATCCCGCCGAAAATTTTGGCGTTTGGACGTTTACAAAATTAAATGGCTGGGTAATTGGTGCGCGCGTCGAAAAGCCACCCAAGGTGGCATAACGAGCACTCTGGCCTTCATACACGCCAGGATTGGTTACCGTTGCATAGTTTTGGTTGTTAAACCAGTCATTCACCTTACCTGCCGTCGATCCCTGCGCAAAGGGAGCACACAAAGCCAAACACAAAAGTAATTTTTTCATATTGTTATCCTGCAATTGCCCCTAAAAACATCGCCTTATCAATAACCGCTTCTAACTGATGACTCGGTAGATATTCATCACCAAATTGAAGCCGCGAAATCTGATCATCCACCTTGCAATAGCGATACGTGGTATTGGTTTCATCCAACAAAACCCCAGCCAAATATGGTGCAACGCCACTGGCATACCATCGGCGTCTTTCAGCGATTGGCATGCGCTTTATGAGAAGCCCTATCCGGCGACACACCACGGCAAACGAACAAATAGTTTCCTTTGATACATCTGCATTAAATTTAATGGCACCACCGGTTTTTAAGGTGAATTCTCCGTATACCATTACGTCAGCTCTACGTGCCTTTGTTGGGAGAGTCCAGGTTGCGTGAAAGGAATAATGCCCGCGATGCTTTTCAAACCAGGCTTCAGCCACAAATTTCCCACCGCTATCCAGGTCTGCAATTTTCATCACACCCATCAAAAAACGGTCACCAACTTTCATAGTCCGAAGTTGGCTCTTATAAAAAACCGGCAATCGGCAATACTTCATGAAGCGCACTATATCCATACACCACCTACCGCTTTGCGAGTTGTTGGCCAGCGAAAAGAAGTTTTTGTGTAAGCACCGTCCAGTCCGAATATCCATACCCAACGGTAACCACAGAATTGGAATCCGGATTCACCATAAAGAGCGCAGGCACAACATCTACATTCAATTTGCGCCCCAAATCATAGTTACGCTTAGGGTAAGGAAATTCAGGCAGTGAACCGCCATCGAGCGACACCGGGATAATCGTAAAGCCGTAGTGTTCAGCAAATTTTTTCAGGACTGGTGCAAATCGATGACAGTACTGACAATCTCCCCTGAAAAAGAAAATCAGCCCGTTTTGCTGGGACATACCGGCCAAGGCCTTATCTTGCTCGGCACGCTCTTGCTCATTACGCGCAACAATTGCCTGGGTAGTAACGGGGCGAGTTAGCGTGTAGTCGTACTCGGGCGATACCCAAATCGCCTGCTTAAACCCTGTCGCAAACTCTTGCGATTGCTTTTGTATTTTTGAAGTCATTGCCAAATACGCTTGATAGTTCTCAAGTGAAGGATTCAATATCGCTGTTGCAAGTGCATCCTCCCATTGCTCCCCCTGCTGCTTCAAAATTTCCCTGGGTGCCACAGGCTGCGCCGGTGCAGTTACCACCTCGGGCTTTTCCTTTTCTTTTTTCTCGACCGGCTCCGGCTGCTTTTCGTACCAATACCAACCACGCTCACGATCCTCAAAGTAATTTTTTTTACTCTGTTGATCATCAGCGATAGTTGGCGACTCATTTGCAACTGCAACACCGGAGACAAACAATAAAAACAAAATTATTGCTCTCATTCATCTATCTCCGGATACTTCGCCTTCAGCTTATTTTTAATATCTTCTGCAGCACTGTTAGCAGTAGGTGTTGATCCTGCTTCCGCTTTTGCCAACGCATCGTCGTACACTTCGCTGAAATCCATCGCATCAAAATTCAATGCTTCAATATCCGCAATGGTAAATCCCGTACATACAGGTTCTTTCGGAGTACCAAAACCTACACCCATTTGTTCCTTGCCTTGAACAATAATCAAGCGCGCAAGTTTTGACGGATATGTGCAATACACCTTGTAAGTTTTTTCATTTAAAAAACTGCCCGAGTCATAACTACCAACATAGTGAGTTCGACCAGCCTCTTTCTCCAACCCAAGCTGCTTTTCCTCACTGGAACAACTTGCCAATCCAGCATCAGCACCCCAACCACTATCCTGGCAACAGTTGGAAAATCCCAGCGCCTTCTTTTCACATTTTTTGTCATTGCCGTTAAAAACGGTCAACGTCTCTTCGTTAAAATTCGCGGCAACCTCATTGGCGACAGCCAAGCTAGTCGCGGCCTTCTTAAAGTCCTCTGTTGCAGGGTCATAGGTCTGTCCGACTTCTTGCGTACATTGGCCATCGGGACATACCAGGTTGCTTCCGCACATCGACACCTTACGGGCTGACGTAGTGTAGGGACACTGGTAAGTCACATCCTGGGTAACGCAAAATTTCCCGTTATGGGATTCGCATATCGCGGTGGTAGAGCCACACCCTGCAGCCTCATTTGCCAAGCAATCCGCGTCCTTCACAAAGTAAGGCGCTCCCCAGCGCCAGTAGTTTTCATTCCACTGCCAGCAATCTTTCCACACAGGCATTCCATCGATAATTCTGGTTGAAGGTCCAGCCGTACAGCTGCTGCCGGTAAAGGTGCCGCCTGCGACGGTTTCACCGACCGGACAAGTGGTTTTTGAACTGATATCCTGAATGCACCCTACGCGACGATTACCTGAAATACTGAAATACACCGAGCCTTTACCACCAACACGGTTGCGAACGGTAATACTGTTAAAACCTTCTTTAATTTTGCTGGTTATATCAAAGCTGCCTGCGCTGAAATTCTTTTTGTATTCACAGGTTCCAACCCAAGGCAAATCCACACCTTGATTTGGCCCGATACCGGTAAATATTTTTTCGCCGTTAACGTCAATTTGCGCCCAGTCGTCATAGACGATTGAATCAATCGACATGTTGACGATTTGACTTATGTTCTCAACGTGGAATGTCACGATATTAACGAAGTCGCCGCAATTGCCCGGCGACGGGTCACGAAAGTCGTTAGTGCCACCAAACCAAAAAGTGGAGCCGGTTTGGCCACGCGGGAAAGGTGTATTACCTGCTAATGAAAAATCAGCGGCTTTAAAGGGGAGCGGGTCATTTTTATTGGTGTTTGGACAGTTCACCAACAAGTCTTTGGTGCAACTGTAATTAATCTTGTCCTGCTGACCATTAATCTTGCAGTGCTTTTCTGTATAAGCGGTAACATCTGCCCCACCCACCGGCAAATCAACACAACCACTATAAGTGTCTGTGAGAGACATTGATTTTGTGGTTATTTCTTCATGACGTTTAAACAATGGATCGGTTTGCTGATCGAGAACAACAGTCGGGCGATTGTTGCGCGACTGCTCAATGTATTGAGCATTGGGATCGGTAGCTGAAAAGGTCTTAGCCTGTTCTTCGATTGACAGTCCTGAGTTGTAATAAGATGTTTGTGGTGGTGTCGCACCGGTATATCCTGGAACATCCGTTGGATTAACAGTAGTGCCAATATTTTTCACCGTCGCTTCCTGATCCAGTGCGAATTGCTTTCCCTTAGTATTGCCATCAGCAAATGCCGGCGAGATTGAATAAAAAAGCCCTGACAATATCAGGGCAAGAGGCAATGATCTTTTGAACATATTAGTCTCCATACTTCTTTAACCAGGTTGAGGCAATTTTCTTTTCGCTATCGGTACCGGTGCGCTCTACTAGCTCCAAGAAATATTGAAGCGTCGCAGATCCGGAGGCCTTCACATGCTGAGGGGCTTCGCAAACCTCATCAGTACACACAGGCGAGTTTTCGAGCGGCAAAACAAATGTAGGAACGGTCGTTACTTTAAATCGCTTAAATGCAGCAGGATCGATGACTACGCCGCCGCTTTTTTCTTGAGACATTGAGCGAAGCTTGATGATCGTTTTATTAAAATCACCATCAATCAATCCACGCACAACGACGTTCCCACCAACACGCCACGCCTCATCAATTAACGCTTTAATCTGGCTTTCCGGCATTGAGAACGAAACCATGATTAATGGAATTGCATTGCCCGGCGAAGAGTCAATATTTTTACCTGCCGCTAGTGCTTGAGCCATGTAGCGATCATCACGCTCACGCGCAATAAAATCGAAATTCATGCCAGGCATGGACACATGGCTATCGACATTTTTTAACTCGATACGCTGGCCTTGAAGATCATTAAGAAAATCGGTTGACGTTGATAATGTGTCCGCTTGTTTCAGCGCTTCACGCGCAGATTCTTGCTGAGCACCAACGGTCTTACTGTCAGGCTCCGCATACGTGGGTTTTTCTGCAGCAACAGCGCCAGCAGAAAAAACGGTTAACGCGATCATTAAAATGCGCAACACATCCGCTTCCTCCAGATCATGTAAGAAAAGTCTTCTCCCTTGTATGGATAAGCCCTACCCGCACCCCATAAAACCGAAGGAACACCCAACCCAAATCCGTATTTGTTTTGTGGCACTGGATACAGCATGTTTTGCTTATACTGGTTTTTACGAAGGATTGGCTGGGGAACGTTGCCGCACATCGCTCCATAAGTGGATGTGTCTTGAGCCATAAATTGTCTGTGCAATTTAAAAATCATTCGGTGCGTCGCACCCAAACTGCTATCAATACCGCCAATATGGTTCGCATGGCTTCCACTGATTGGGAACACTGAACCCTGTGAGCCAGCACACCAAAATAAAGGGTCGATACCAAACATGGTCGCAGCAGCCTTAACCGAATCGGCTACACACGCCACTTGCGCGATCGGATTGGCAAACAAAGTTGCTTCCGGATTCAAGACGAACGTCAGTTCGTCGTCATCCCAAAGCGGGTCCATTTCTGAGAGATAGGCCATATCGAAGGTTTCGGAGATATAACAAGCACCTTCTGTAATAGCCATACCTAGCCAATTAAGCACCGGGTACTGTATCCAATGTACGTGGTAAAACGCTTGATCCTGACCGCTACGCTCATTCTCTGTTGTTCCTGATACCGCATTGATATCACCTAAGCGATCACCGCCCAATGTAGGGCTGCACATTGGCGTTCTCACCACTTCAGCTATGCGCGCAGGCTCCCAAAACGAAATGCCAACACCCACACGCACAAACACAGGTGGCGGTGCCGGGCAGTAGCAAACAGTGGGAGGCGATGGATCACCGTTATCAGCTTGTCCAGGGGCGCTCATTTGTGCCCCGCCGATATTGATAGGAAATAAGCAGTACCAGCAAATGTCAGTGACCGGATTAGGGAATTTCCCCTCACACGGCCCAACCGTTGCAGCTGCACTCATGCTCACCAGGAGCGAACTAATTAACAGGAAACGTTTCAACATATAACGAAGATCCACTCTGACGCACCACCGCTGGCAATGCCGTTATCCCAAACCGATTTATCAAATAACCACGCTGATCGAAGTACAGTCGCAACTTGGTTTTTTCCGCTAGTCCCAAATAATCCCCATCAACCAGGATCAACTTATTCCGTTTATTTGCAGCACAAAACCGTTGCATCCACTCAACCTGTTCTTTGTCATAACCGTCAATAAAACAAAGTGTTTTGGTAAGCGGTTTTATTTCTAATGGATTTACCTTTGTGCCCCTGAAAAACAAAATCTTTCCACTCGCATCGGTAATATCGCGGTCTAGCGTGTATACCGGATCTATCTGAGTGGCCGAATATTCAACTGCCCGAGGCAATTTATATCCGGGCGGTTTCGCTGCATAATTGCGCCCTCGATTGCGCAACTCTTCGTTTAATTTTGCAACCTCACCAGATGCCGTTTTCTCGGTTAATCGCTCCCTAATTAACTCGACTAAATCACGCTCTAATATCGAAAACGTTGGACCAATAACACCCAAATCCTTTGCAATGGACTGGCTAGAAAATCCGATAAGCGCGACCAATAACACTGCGCTCTGAAATAAGGCCGATCTGCGCATAGCGGCTATCAAAAGAATCTTTATGTGGCGTCCAAACAAAGTAATACCCTCCCAAAATTCGACCAGGCTTTGCAGCTTGCAATGGCACACCCATTGCCGAAACTGTTTTTGCATCACCTACATACTCACCATTCAAAAAAAACGATTGACCGCGAACATCTACAACGTCACCCGCGACACCCTTGGCGTATTTCACAAACCAGATGTTGTTGTAAAAATCATTCTTCGGCGGCCAAAAGGCCATTAGTTCGCCGCGCTCTGGCTTCACATTTTTAACAATCAAAAAAACATAACCATCAACACTGTCGGTGCCGTTAAACCCGATCTTTATCCAAGGCGATACCGCCCAGCCCAGCAAAATAAAAAAGCCGAGCACACACAGTGCCCGGAAAAGGCGCTTTCTAAAGCGCTGAATTCGTAAAATTTCCGCATCTGACATAGGTTTACTTGCCATCCATTCGACCCTCTACAACTTTTTGAACATGGGATGTGTAATCAGGAACGCTTGTTACAACAGCCGGTGCAACCAGCAGGGTGACCTTTTCGCTCTCACTGACCTCAAGGATCGCCGCATCAAGTTCTTTGGCAAAAGCCTGGCTCAACTCCATGCGCTTTTCGTCAGACATATCTTTGGTGGAATACTGCTTCAAATGGTCTGCGATCACTTGGTCCACTTTCACCACGCCGATGGTTCTCACGTTGAAATAGTTATTCAGCGAGACAAAAAGAATCGCCGAAAACAAACCACAAAGCGCGGAAATAACAATATTCTTCATCGTCAAACATCCCTAAATTGATAGATCAAAATACTATACTTTGATGAGCCAAAACACAATAGAAATAGGACACAGTACAGATAAAACTAAGCCCGTTTTGGCTATCGAACTAGCGTTGCAACGACTGTTGCCAGTCTGTTCGATAGCCAAAACGGGCCTGCCTGGGTTCAAGGGCGCGGCAAAGAGCGACCCTTGCGGTTAACGCCCCTGGCTTCTCTGCAGCAACTCTTCAATCGCCTCAAACTTCGTCATCCCACGAGCCTCGGCATTCTTGATGAACTGCGCCTCCTGGGGCTGCGTAGAGAACAGCTTTTCAGTGACGGGATCTACAATGAACCGGCATACACTCAAGCCACTGGGTGTAGAAATCGCCATTTCAGAGTACTGCCCCTCAACGGTATCCAGCGTTAGCAACACATCAATCAAGCCACTGTCATTGGTGATATACCCCTCAGCCTTTGCAGCCTCCAAGGCCTCAGGCTTTTGCCGCAGATAAACAATAAAGTCACTATTCGCAAACGCCGCTTTCGATGATTCAGACGTGTAATAGTCACCAATTTTTTGCGTGATCGTCATGAAGCTGCCGCCATGCTTACGAGCAACACGGAAACCCTCTTCGATAAAGTCACCGGCAGATTTATTTTTCAGTAGCTTCCACGCCTCATCGATGATGCAAAGTTTTCGTTGGGCTTTGTTGCCCGACAAATACATTTCCTGGGTAATCCGCATCATCAGGATCAAAAGAATCACTGATCGCAAATCTGGTTGTGAACTCAGCGCATCGAGCTCCAGCACCACAAATGGGTTACTCAGATCAACGTTAGCTTCGCCCTCGAAATATTTACCGTACATACCCTCATTGGTGTACGAATAAAGCATTACCGCCAAATCTTTCGAGGTCGCGTGCATAGGACCGTCATCGGTGCTATCTGCCAACAAACACTCAACCAACTTGGTAATGTTTGATTTGCTCTTATGGAGCGCCCAGCATCGAGTAATGGATTTTTCGAGAACCGATTTTTGCTTTTGTGATAACGGCCCTTCTGGCGAAGCCATCTGTGCCACAAGCATTTTCAATAGCGGCATCTGATCCTCAAAAAATTCAGGATCATCTTCGCTAATAGTGCTAAATGGATTCAGGCAAGGAATGAAATCTCCCTTAACACCAAATTCCAAATAAGTGCCTTCGTAAATCTCACAGATATTTTTATATGATCCACCGCTATCCATAACAAACGCACGGCCACCACTTCCAAGAATGTTGGTGATCCACTCTTGGGTATAAAACGATTTACCACCACCAGACGCCGCGATAGTGGAAACGTTGTAGTTACCCTTTTTGTTGGCAAAGGGGTCGAAAAAGGCAAGCTGTCCACGGCGACCAACGAACGTCATCATGGGGCTGGAAGGGTCGCCCTTCCACTCGCCAATCCAGGGCGCAACGTTGGTACACGTCCAGCTCAAGCGAGTGCTGTAATGGCCAAATTTCTGCAAAGCAAATTTGGTTTCCTCACAAATACCCATCGGCAAAGCGCCTAAGAAAGCGTGTATCGGTATATACCGACTTTTCGATAAAGACCAACCAATAGAATCGTAAACCGATTTAAGCGATTGCTCGCATTCCTGCTCTTTTCCCTCCGGACAAAATAAATTGATCTGGTAGAAGGCCTCCATCAATTTATCACCGTCATCGATTTTACCGGCAACGAATGTCCAGTCCTGCTTTCTCTCTTTCCATTGCGGAACAAATTTCGCTACAGGCGAATCCGCCATCTGCGTTGCACGCATGGATTTATTTTTCACCATACCTTTCGCGGTGATTTGATCCGGCGCGTTAATGGTGAGCGTGGCGATAAACGGGCACGGAATACGCAAAATATTATTGGTAAAGTTTCCGATCAATCCACCGTTTTTGTACCCAGCCCATTTTTGTGGAAATTGCCTTACATGGTAAGGAATAACACTAAAATGTTCATTCTCGGAAATTATCGAGGCAGCACCAGAATCAAAAAGCATCATCTGGTCTTCATCGACCATCTGACGACCAATATAATTGTTTTCGTCGTAATAAAGACGCGCCCTTTCCTTAACTGAGGGGTTAAAGAAGCCATCCATAATGTTAATAAACATTTCTGGAGTCATATTTTGCGATGGCATTTTAGCGGAGCGTAAATTACCCCTGATCGCCGCTTTCATTCGTACTAAGCGGTCTTGATCTTCCTCGCTAATATCAGTGGTCGCCATGCCAACCGGAATCGGAATCGTGTAGGACACCACCAAATGATAATTGCGAACAAGCTGTGCTTGATCGCTGAATAATGATCTCCATTTTCCCGTACTTAAATAATCGACACGCTTTTTTGTCATCAAATCGAAAATAGGCTGAACCTTTCTATTAACAGCCTTATCTTTTGACGAACTCCACCGCTTTAAAATGGGCTCAATACTGGTATCAGATAGCATCGATACCTGAATGGTAGTGTTCGGTTTGTGCGCCTGGTTAAAGATGCCGTTGAGAACATTTAATTCAGTTGGCCCAATGCCGACCGCTGGCGATGCCAGCAGCATAAACCCCACAGTATCTCGGTTGTAATAAAGCTCTGTATCCGGATCGTAGGATTCGTATGGCAATAATTCCGCTAATTTATGGCGATTGGAAAATTGGCGAAGCTCCGCCACTGTTGGCGGAACATCACCTGATTTCAATCGTGCGCCCGGCGGCACATCATTAACCAAAGCGCTTTTTACCTTGTCGGAAAAAATGCGCTTATATTTTTGATATTGCTGACTAAGCGTTAGCTTATTTACTTCGTGAGCACCCATTCTGAATCCCTCAAGCGAACATAAACAAAACCACCTGCGTTCAAATCTTTCTCAGAATCCACCCAGGAATTAAATAAAATCCGCATCACCACAGGCTTTGTCAAAATAGGATCACCAGGCGAAGCATAATTTATTGCTTGGTGTGCTCTGCCAATTGCAACATTTGCGTCCGATTTGTTGCGGCCTTTTTTATTTTCCTTTTTATCAAACAAACTTTTCCGATAATCCTTTAGGCCGTTATCGGTTCGCTCGTAAACAGTAGATACCGGTTGGCATCCGCTACTTGGGAACTGCCCGCAGCTGTATTTAGCGGCACAGCCGCTAAGTGCAGCAAATAAAACCATCACAAAAACTAATCTCATTTATTTATGCTCCCGCGTATTTCCAATTAAATTTTTCCCAATGTCACTGCCCGAAGTAATAATAAATTCACCAATACGATTAGCATCTATTTCAATAATTGGATAAATTTCATTAGCTCGCGCCATGTAAAAATCGGCAAGTTTTTCCATCGCATTCGATGTACCACCAGCCATACCCGCTTGCGCGACTTTATTTGGATCTATCGTAGTCACAGTACCTAAAGCAGTTTGAGAGGTTTGCTGATAAGTCTGGTTAACCGATTGCGCCATACCGCTCAACGCACCAGCCAAAAGCGTTTTAGCGATCAATGCGCCCTGCTTACTAACAAGCCTTCCCCTAAACCCTGCTTTACCATCCTCGCCAGCAATATAGCCCTTCACAGGCTCTTCAATTACATCGCCATTCACGAGCGTACAGCTAATGGTTTCTGTTCTGATATGAACGCGCTCGCTGGCGATATCGCCATAACCACTGCCAATGATGTGGCAATCTTTTACGCCTGAGCGAAAATGATTAGGAAGCGTTCCTGGATCCATAACTCTGATTAACACCGGTACCGGATTGGATTTTGCTTGGCCACCGGTAGGTGCATCCAAACCGGACAACAAGGTAACGGTCGCAAACATTCCCGCCTGCAGGTAGTTATTGACCTTGCGCAGCTTTTTTGGATCTGGCTGACCTGTAGCATCGTTTTTATTGGATAACTTCACCACCTGAATGGAACTTACAGGCTTACCTTGAGCATCAGGACTCACAGCCGTTTGGTTCTGATAAGGATTAGGTGGCGGCGGCAGTTGCTGGTTGTTCAACTGATAAGGGTTGCCAGCTGGAGAACCGCTACCGACTGGTGGCGGTGGAAGCTGGCCATCCCCCAAAGGCTGATCCTGAAAGGATTGCGGCGCAGGCGGCAATCCATTGGCAGGGCTGGTACCTGGAATTCCCGCCGAAGGATCTCCTTGATTTTTACGCATTTCATCAATGATGCGCTGCATTTCAGACAATTGGTCACGAAGAATTTTGTCCTCTGTACGCAAGTCCTTCATTTCCTTTTCTGACATGGATATCCAAGTCTCTTCGCCGGAAACTGCATCACTTTGCTTAACAGTAAAATCCTTCATCACCTCTTTGGCTTTTTCTGCTTGCAACTCCATTGGTGTTGGTTTGCCTGCGTTGGGATCTCCCAACCACATACCCAACATCAACAAAACAACAAACGCCGCAATACCACCAAAAAGAATAACTTTTTGCTTATTACGCAATTTATCCGGAGCGTCCATTAAAAACCTCCTTTACTGCGTACAACATAAAGATAGGTAGTCGCACCAGCATCCAATTGCAGTTGCTCCATAGCAACTGCACGGACATTTTCACCAAACTCAAAAAACTCTTTCTCAGAAAAAATAATTTCTTCTTTAGAAACGTTTTGAATCTGATACACCTCACCTAACAACTCATAACCGGTGTAGGTTTGAGTCATCACAATGTTGGTTTCTTTCCAAAGCGGAACCTTTACCTGAACATCATCAAGGGTAAATCCGTCAGGCGTTTTGTTAAGAGCCATGCCTTTCATCAATTGTTTAACAGACTCGACATAAGGATCTGTTCTACGCTCACCCTCTTGATCGCGTGAGCGTTTGCTATTGTCTATCCGCAAAAGAATGGTTTCTGTTGGAACATCATGCTGTTCAGCAACAAGGGTATAAGTAGCGCCCAAATCATCGGTAAGCAAAAAGGAAAATACCGCTGGCGCACCACCCAAAGGACGCACAGTAACTTCACCCTTCTCTAAATCCGGAACGATATCCAAAAGACCCGCAGCAACCTTAATATCATCCAATTTACCCTCGCCCTCGATGGCAATGCGAGTAATATCCCTTGAGGAAATTTTTACCGTGATGGTATCGCCATCTTTAACGCGAAAAGTTTGTGCCGCGTTAGCGCTTATCGATAACGCAATAAGAAATACACTGAGAATAAATTTCATATTATTGAACCGCCGTTTCACTTGGAGTTGGTTGTACAGCTTCCGTTGCTTCAGGGCTGCCTTGTGTAGTGCTTGCTCCCCCCTCGATCATCACTTCATCAGCAGGCTTAACAACTTCAAATTCGCCAATCGCATTCTTGGCAACCTCGTTGTAACCAACAATCCACAAGTTGGAACCTGTGTATTCATACTTGAACTCATACACTTTCTGCGACTGTGAAACACGCTGACTACCGATAAAACCGATTTTTTCGCCAGTGATATAAACAGTGTTTTTCTTAACGTAAATCGACATAGGGAAAAACACAGATGACATGTCATTGCGCGAAATGCGCAATTGCTCTGCACCGAAACGTGCTTTCATATCGTTGTAGATTGAGGGGTGCATATACTTCAACACCTGGTCGAACCTGTACTGAGCATTTTGCTTATGGAACGTAAGCAAATAGCCTGCAAAAAAGTCAGTCATTTGCTCAAGATATTCCGGAGACACTTCGTTTCCTTGGACGGAAAATGGCTTTGAAATTACCGCTGGGGTAATGATCGTTTTTTCACTGGTATCAGCGGTAACAACAAAGTAGGAAAGCAGCAAAATTGCAGCCGCCATCAGCACATTGGACAACTCTTTAATTGTCGCTCGATGCAGTGCGTCTTTCAGACGCGATGCGTATTTCTGTTTATCCACCGGTAAACTCCCGTATATGTGATGGGTTGCGTTTTGTTAGCCATAAATCTGAAGGGGTGTACCAATAAAGAATCTTCAATATCAGCCCTCTACCACCCTCTTCTTTCAAATACTGATATCCCTTGGATATAAAAACAGCCAAAGCAGCACCTAGCAAAAACATGTTAAGCAGGCCGCCCATTATCAGAAAAAAGATGAAGATAAACGCGCTGTCAGCCTCCCAAACGAACAGCAATTTACCGGCATCCAGATTCCTCGGAATCCAAAAATTATTTTCACTACTCATGTCATCATCCGCGCAAAACTGATCCAGGAAAGACGGGGTGGCGATATCGCCACCCCTAACTTCATCAAATTACCGCCGAAGTGAAGAGCGCGTTAATGATGGTTGGGCCAAGAACCCCGAACACCGCCAAAAACACACCAATCAACGCTGGCAACCCTTTACCGGTTGCAGCACCCCAACCTAAGCCAACCAATCCACCAACGATGGCGATTGAGCGACCCAGGTAGCCGGTTCCAGCGGCGTAGATAAAGTTGTAAAACGCCTGAAATTCTGTACCGCCGGTACCACCACCAACACCGATAGATGCAGCGAGTACAATTTCAGGTAAACAAAGCACAAATAAAGCCCCAACCATCATCAACATTTTGTTAAATGTTGATTGTTGCTTAATCGCGTTCACACTTGCGTTTTTCATATCTACTCCATGGAATGATGCTAAAAACACGAGTGCAGTCAGCTAGCATCAACGCTAACTGCCTCTTCCCTAATTCGTCGCGTAGACCTCTACGCGACGATTCGTGGCCCGCTGCTCTTCGGTGTCGTTGGGTACCTTGTAGCAACACAGACCATGACCATAAGCCGACATACTGTCGGCAACCTCACCAGACTTAATAAACAGCAAAACCGCGTCAGCGCGTTTTTGCCCCAGTTTGTTGTTATAGGGCTTGCCACCAACATTGTCGGTGTAACCGTGTATTTCAAGTTTTTTCCCTTTCAACAAAGGAAGCGCATCAATAAGCTTTAGCTTCGCGTCTGCGCGAAGCTTAGAACTGTCAAAATCGAATTCCACGACCGCCAGAGGCGGCGAATTAGGAATCTCTTTTTCTCCAGGAAGGACTTTGAAGGAAGGAGTGATTTTAGAAAGCGCGTCTTTAACGGCAGTATTCACAGATGAACCGGAAACTCCCCTTTGGGAGCTTCCGGAAAGGTCAATTTTTTTGCCAGCATCAGCGGACAAGGTTTTTTGCGTAGCGCCTTGGCATGGCCAAGCGCCGCCAGTAGGCGAGCAAAAAATGAATTCACCGGGGGTTGTTGGTTCAGTCTGACGTTGCTGTTTCACTCCCAGCTCTGCCGGAGGAGTCCGATGCGGCAAGCTGTTGCAGCCTGCGAAGATTGTCGTGATAGCGACTATGAACATCAGTCGCGTATTTTTCACGAAGGTTTTCTGTCTTGTCGTTTTTACGTGTTCCTGCATTATATGCCCCTACCGCGCGCCAGTTATTTCCAAACACTGACATTCCTTGACGCAAAACCCATGCACCAACTTTTATGTTGGTGCATGGGTCGTAAAGCATTGCCTCAGTAATACCGTATTCCTTTAAATAGGGTAAAAAAGAGGAGTTGATTTGCATCAAGCCAATGTCGTATGAACCGTCTTTGTTTGTGCGATTAATCGCAGATGGATTAAGAGAACTTTCTTTTTCTGCGATGCTATAGAGGAGCCAGGGATCAACCGAGTAATACGTCCCTGCCTCTACCCAACAGTTGCTTTGAGAAGTGCCTAAATCCGTAACCTCGTTAGCTGTCGCCCCTAAAGGGGCGGCAGCTAAGAGAGGCAGCATTATATTATAAAGTGGCGTCCTGTACAACATTTATACACATCAAAGAGGGTTATTTTGATTCATCAAAGTATATCACTTTGATACGACTGTCAAAGGCTTTTACACTGCCTCAACTGGCTCATGAACAAACTGAAAACACTTTCTGAGATTAGGTGTTTGATCTGGAATGAATTTTTCTTTTAGCGTCTCAACATGCCCGGATTTCTTGCGGTTGTAACGCTGCCATTCTGGCGCGTCAAACAACTTTTGATAATGAAGCATGTCTATTTCTTTATCGAAAATAAAATAAACGCCCTGGTATTTCCTTTTGATGATGGCCTGTGCGTGGGTGTAGAAACTCAGATAAATGCGTTTTGAATCTTTTCTCCAGCGCTCATATTCGATGGCGAACCAATAGCCCTTTAAGCGATGCTTCAACAAAGCATCAGGCCTTTCCATAACGTTTGTTTCCGCAACGATATTTTTATCCCACACAACCTCATCAATGATCTCCAACCTCTTAACAACTGCTTGTTGCACTGCTATATCGTGCATGATCTTTGAATAGCGCCCCAAATGAGACACGCGAGTAGTAGCGATGGATAAGTCTCTCCCCAACACCTCAAGATAAGACAGCCCTGCGGCTGTCAGCATTACATACCGGTCATTCTTGGTATGAACATTCTTGAAGCTTTGGATCACACCATCAGAAAGAAGAGTGTTAAAAAATCGATTTGAATTAACGGCGTTGGAGCCAATGCGTTGAGCTAAAACGTCAATTGACGAAAAGCGAAATTCCAATAGCCAATCAAGAACAAGCCGCGTTTTTTCATCTTTAACCGCTTTCGGATACACCAGATTTGGATCTCTGTATTCAACTTTCATAGTCACCTTCAATCAGTTTAAAACTTGCGAAGCAAGTAGATGTGTTGCCTGTTCCCATACACAGGCGTCACACATCAGCGACCGTACAGGTCGCGTTCGCCGAACGAAAAATGCAGCGCGTCCAGCGCGCTTTTTCTTTCGGAGGCCGCCCCAGCGGCCGGAAGCTTTTGGCGCAGACTCGCATCCGCGAGTCAGACTATAAGCGCCGCCCACGGCGCGTTAGTCGGTGCGGTTTCCTCGGGATCGTCCAGATCCAAGAGGAAACTTGTAACCGGAGCTGCCCCAGCAGCGGAAGGTTACAACCACAGGACGATAAAACCGCGCCCACGCGGTTTTAAGGCCTATGGAAGCGAAGCGGTGCCGCCACGGCATCCATAGGCAGGTCGGCCCTGCCGCCGTCGAGGGGAGCCCTAGCGAGCCTTGACCCCCCTGGTCGGTGGGTTGAGCGTCCAGCTCAATCGCGGAATAGCCGAACGGCTATGTAGCGACGAGGATAGAAGCGCAGCGTATTGACGAAGCCCCCGAGCAGGGGGGTCAAGGCTCGGTAGGGACTACCGGGCCGAAGACGGCGGCAGGGTGAATTGCAAAGCCGTCAGCGTACAGCTGACACCGGGCGCAGCAAGAGGGGCTTGCCCCTGTAGCCAAGCAGGGCGCTCCCCTGCGGCTACTGGTGAATTCCTTGTAGGCCGCGCATCCAGCGCGAACGGAGAGGAAGAGGCGAAGCCTAGAGGCTGGCCGGCGCTCCCGGCTGGCCTCCATTCCTGGAGACTTCAAAAACAACACGCGAAGCGTCGTTTTTAAGTCACCCAGGAGCGCTTTTAGCTGTCATCTATCATCAATTTTACTATCAATTTTACATACAAACCATAATGACGGTAAACTTGAGTAGTAAAAATGGGTTTTTCAAGCACTTTCGCTGCCTTTTTCCGGTCGGAAAACCGGGGCGGCAGCACTACCACAGGAGCATCTATGTCTCAGCAAGCGGCGGCGGAAAATGTTCTGCTGAATGTATTTGGCCAAGCGAACTATTGGCTTATGGGATGGGCGAATGAATATTGGTGGCCGGTAATTGGCGGCATGATATTCATCGGCTGTCTGATTGGAATGGCACCACTAAGCACTACACCGGATCACAGATTCCATGAATGGATTTTTGTTTGGATTAGAAAAGCAATTCTCTATTTCGGACTCATCATGATAGTGTTGCCATTCATCATGTTGTACATCTATGACATGACAACCTACAAACAATTGGCTGACAGCCAAGGCACGTTCCTAAGTTGGTTTATTAATCTGGGAAAAAGAAACGCCTATACGATATTGATATGGGCGGCCGGTGGACTGCTGACACGATTCCTGATCAAGCGCTACTGGCTACCCTTATGGTCAGCGATTCTCCGTAAACTACGCAACCAGCAGACAGACGAAACACCCACAGACATTAGAAGTGAAGTTGCCAGGTTTGTGGCAAAGAATTTTTTACCAACTCAATACTACTCACCCATAGGTCTGTTTGTTGGTCTCGACAGCAACGATAAACCTCTCTATGTGCCGTGGGAAATGTGGTATGAAATGATGATGCAAATCATCGGTTCAACCGGTTACGGTAAGGGTGTTTTGCAAGGCTGTATCCTGGATCAAATAATCCTCAGAGGTGACACACTCTTTTTCGTAGACCCAAAAGAAGACAAGTTTGCGCCACACATCATGTTCCAACGCTGCCAGGAACTTGGCCGAAAGTTCTATTACGTGAGCCTCCGCGAAGGAGAGGTAGGCAGCTGGGCACCATTTGCTGGCGGCACACCCGAAGATGCGTTTTCACGCTTAACAAGCGCGTTCAAAATAGAACTGACAGGCGAACCAAAAACGGACTATTACAAACGTCAAGAGCTCGCACGAATCAAACCGATCATGTCACGCACCCGCCGCATCGAGGGAATTTACAACGAAGTAATTGATTATGAAGAGTCTTCAATCAAAGCAGAGCTTGAATTGTGGCGCGAATACCCAAGTCTGAATCCGTCCAAAAAAGGCGGATTCTCCATTGAAAAAGCGATCAAGGAAAATGCCGTCGTTTATCTTAAAGGCTCGCTTGACGATCCTGTTTTAAAGACCGCAACTAAAGTATTTATTGTGGAATTAATGCAGGAAATTAAGCGGCTGGATAAGTCCGGTGAAAAGCAAAAGCACTGCACCGTTATGGTGGACGAAGTGTCCTTCCTCGTCTCCAAACAACTCAAGGAAGCCTTGGCCACCATTCGCGGTTTTGGGGCAAACCTCGCGCTCGCTTATCAGTCACCTAAAGACCTTGAATTGGTGGATGACGTGACTATCGATGGGAAGGCACTAAGGCACTCTGTAGACCAAAACTGCCAGCTGCGGTTGATCTATGGCGGGTCTGATTTTGAAACTGCCGAATGGGTCGCCAATATGTCCGGCACCATCATCAAAGAAGTTACCAAGATGGAAAAAACGGACGTTAGTGCAACCGGCGGCGAGACCTGGGAGAACCAGCGGACAGTAGGCGCACTGGAGGAAAATTTCATCACCACCAACACGGTACTTGCCCTACCCAAAAAGGTGTGCGCGTTCGTTATGCCTCAGCGGTTAGTTACTATCGCTCACACTTCTTTTATCCCCGTGAAGTCTATGAGCGCCCTCCCGGAGTATTTGGCAAGAAAAGAGAAATCAGCAAATATCAAGTCCGAAGACACACCGTCAGAATCTATCGAGTCTAATGATGAAATAGACTCAATGGGATTCATCGAAGACCATGAGAACGACGATAAAATCGATTTTTCGCATGCGAAAATCGATAAGCCGGTGCCTGCGAAAGAGACAAAGACAGCGCCTAAATCTGAGCCAAAACCAGCCAAACCAGTTCCGGACAAGAAACCGGAAGTGACGGAAACTACTACAACTAAGGAGCCTGCTACTGCCCCTCAAGCTCAAGCAAAACCAGAAATAATACCCCCGGTAGTTCCGACTCAAATTGAGCAAACTGACACAGCACCAAGCGAAGAAGAGGAAAAGCGGAAAGCACGCAACAAGGCGCGGAAGGAACGACAAAAAGCGAAAAAAGCAGCTGCTGTTACTGGCGATGAACAACAAGTTTCGCATGCGAAACCTAATGAGGAAAATTCACCCACAGAGTCCGATAACAAGCACACCGAGGCGGTAATTCAAAACTCAACAGAGGAAGCAACTCAGCCCCTCGAAGGGTTAGATGCGGATGACTTCGATTTTACAAAACTGAAGCTAAAGGACGACTCGGACACTTTGGCATCGCTAAAGGACGACGAATAAAAAAGGGGGCTAAGCCCCCTTTTTTATTCTTCAGTTTCAAGTAGCCATTTAGTAAATGAATCAAAGTGAACCTTTAGAATTGGCACTGGTGACCCGCGCCAACCTTCATCCTGCCTGTCGAGAACGTGGCGAAAGTCGGTTTTATCGATCAACTTAATCAAGCCTTGTGGCGATAACTCCAATTTGAACTTGTTCTTTTTCTCTGTCGCACCCGCCTTTATAGGCTCTTTATCATCTTCCCCATCGTCATTTTTCGCATGCGAAACTGCATCAGTCTTTGGTTTTTTGTCATAGCGCTTTCTGGCAAAAAACTCCTTTCCATTAAACTCACCTGATTCGATTAGGGATATGGCTTGATCGCGTTTATCGCCTTTCAGGGAGTCAACTTTTTTAACCAGCTCATAGTCTTTAATTTTACCGCTATGAACCAGCTGGCGAACTTCGGGCGAGTATTTGAGGATCTGCGTGTTTTTACTCACCCAGGAAACGCTTTTACCAAGCTCGCCAGCCACCTGCTCCACTGCATTTTGGATGCCCTGCCCTTTCAGCTCTTCAATGCGGGCCTGTATCGCTTCGGCCTTCTCAACCGGGTTTAAATCTTCACGGTCCAAGTTTTCCGCAAGCTGCTGCGCATACAAGCGCCCTGCCGATAACTCATCATCCTCAATAACGGCAGGTATATCCAGCTGATCCGCCAAGCCTGAGGCTCGCCAACGGCGCTCACCGGAAATAATCATAAAATCCGGTTTGCCTGCACCTGCATCCGGATTTGGGCGAACCTTAATGGGCTGTATCACGCCATTGACCTTAATACTTTCAGCCAAATCCGCCAATTTTTCAGGGTCAAAATAACGCCTTGGCTGGCGCGGATCGGGTGCTATTTTCGCAAGCGAAATTCGTTGAAAAGTTTCCATGAATTCAATTCTCGGGGTTAATTTGATAGGAGTGCAAAAACAATCAAAATAATATATTTTGATGATGGAAATATATTACTATCCCGCGCGTATTTATTCAAAAAATGAGGAAAAAAGATGGGTACCAAACTGGTAATCGTTGAAAGCCCTGGAAAAACCAAAACAATCCAAAAATACCTGGGCGAAGGCTGGATTGTAAAAGCATCTGTCGGACATATTAGGGATCTTCCAGACAGCGGGTTAGGCGTGGAACCGCCCTATTTCAAACCCCACTATGTAATCAGCCCGGATAAAAAGAAAGTGGTATCGGACCTCAAGGCCGCTGCGGCGAAGGCATCAGACATTTATTTGGCTACAGACGAAGATAGGGAAGGGGAGGCTATCGCTTTCCACCTAAAAGAAGTCCTCGGCCTCAAAAATCCAAAACGGGTAACCTTCAATGAGATTACACCCAACTCCATTAAAAAAGCATTTTCCAATCCTGGCACCATCGATCAGGACAAAGTATTCGCACAAGAAGCGCGCCGGGTCATAGATAGGGTTGTGGCATACCCTGTAATGGACAAACTCTACGAGCTTGCTAGAACTCGGTTATCAGCTGGAAGAGTCCAATCAGTTGCGGTAAAGCTAATCTATCTAAGAGAAAAGGAGCGCACTGATTTTCGCTCGCGAAAATATTATGAAGTCTATGCCGATGTGGGTGCTGGCGTATTAGCGCAATTGGATACATCAGGTATTTCCGAAGATGGAAAGCACCTGTTTGATTTCACACTGGCAGAAGCGATTCAAAAAATTAAAACACTTAACGTCGTTGCTGTTGAAGCAGAACCCAAGTCTACTAACCCCCGGCCGCCTCTAACAACATCCACCCTGCAACAGGTAGCTTCAAGCCTGTATGGTTTTAGCGTGGAAAAAACGATGGAACTCGCGCAGTCACTTTACGAAAAGGGGATTATTACCTACCACCGCACAGACAATCCAAATCTATCGGATGAGGCATTTCAAGCGGCAACTGAATTTTTAGCTAGCGAAAACATTCCGCATCAGGACAAAAAGATTAAATTCAAAGCGAAGGATGGTGCCCAGGAAGCCCACGAAGCCATACGCCCATCGAATTGGTCACTTGCTGAGGCGGGGGAGAATGACAAAGAGCGTCAGCTTTACGCGCTGATCCGGGAGCGCGCCTTATGCTGCGCAATGACTCCAGCTGTGGATGACACGCAAACAATAATTTTACAGTCGGACGATCAATTTAATCATGCAGGATCATTTTCGCATGCGAAATTTATTTTAACGGGCAGGGTAGAGCGAATAAAAGGGTGGAGGGAATACGTCAAACTAGAGCCATCGACAACAAAATTCGCTGAGATTAAAAAGGAATTCTCTGTAGGCCAATCCATCAGTGCTGCTTGCAAAATTGAAAATAAAAACACTGAAGCACCACCACGCTATACCGAAGCATCCCTTGTTAAAGCGCTCGAAAAACTGGGTATCGGTAGGCCATCCACCTACGCATCAATTTTAAAAAACATTAAAACTCGGGCTTACATCCAATTTACAAAAAAGACCAAAGGGAAAGGGGAGGGTAAAACCGAAAAAACATTGGAGGTCACCGAACTTGGAAAAACACTGGTGGAATCGATCAATGAATTGACATTCATGAATCTGGATTTCACCAGAATCGTAGAAGATCAACTCGACAAAATTGCGCAAGGGAAAGCTGGTTATCAAGGATTGGTCACAAACATGTTCAATATGATCGAGCGCGAAGTAAACAATATTAAAATCCCGGTGCTTGCGACGCTCGGAACATGCCCCGCTTGTGAAGGTGAAGTAAAACGCATGGAATCATCCAAAAAAGGGATGAAAGGCAGTTTTTTTTGGGTTCACTGCGACGCCGAGCACGGGTGCCACGATTTCCTTGGCGATCAGGATGGTTCACCGATTGTAAAAGAGAAAGTTGAGCGCCCAACCGCCAGTTGCCCAGGCTGCGGCAATGAAGTACAACGTTACGAGAAAGGGGAGTCTGCGTTTTGGACACACATCGACGACAAACACGTTAAAAAATGCGTGAAGTTTTTGCAGGACCAAAACGGCAAACCGTCTATAAAACAGGAAGAAAAGGAGGTATGCCAGAAATGCAAATCACATATCGTGCGAAAATTTTCGCAAGCGAAAAATTTCCATTTTTGGGTGCATGAGGATAAAGCGAAAGGCGAAACCTGTATCAAGTTCATTAGCGATAGGGAAGGGAAGCCGGTCTTTGAAACAAGTGAGGAATAAAAATTAGGCCGCGAGAGCGGCCTTTTTTTATCGATTGAAATATTTTTTTATTGCCAGAACAGGGTTTATTTCTGCACTCAATCCAGATTCTTTTGCATCCTGGTACATGTAGTACAACACAACGGAAAACACCAAGTCCAAATAAAATATTGTATATAAATCCAGCACCTTGAAATAATACTGGATGCCAAACCAAGAAAGAATTAACACCTTGAAAGCGGCCATACCCATCAATCCCATATGTCGATAGATAAATCGCATAATTGGGTTCTTTTCCCGGCCTTTAGGGTGATTCAGAATTGCCCGCGTGATCCACAGGTCTGCGGCATTTAAGGTCACGAACAGCACATATCCAATCAACATCCAATGATGAACATCCATAGTCATTTCCTCTCACAACATCAATTTTCATTAAGTGTAGCATTCAACCTGCAAAGGGGCGTTGCCCCTCTGCACACCCAACAACCAGCCGTGGTTGATCCTCGGGAGCATGAGGTGGCGGCTTCGCCTTCTCATGCCCCTTAGATCAGGAGGCTATTCCGGCTTACTGGTCAG
>Ga0222425_100146_pt1 | contig 62497 bp, 86 predicted proteins | sample 2B1ome_2_FD_180089 | JGI IMG/M metagenome (GOLD analysis project Ga0222425, IMG submission 180089) | Enriched microbial communities from leaf-cutter ant dump, University of Wisconsin, Madison, United States - 2B150A (version 2) | ecosystem: Environmental > Terrestrial > Nest > Insects nest > Nest... | reverse complement strand
CGTGCTGTCCATGGACACCAGGGCGCACTTGGCGGCTTCGTCCAGCGGCGTCTCGGGCGTTAGTACGCGATCGAGCACGGGCTTGCCGTACTTGGACTCGCCGATCTGGAAGTACGGCGTCTCGGGCGTGGCCTCGATGAAGTTGCCCGCCGAATAGACCTGGAACAGGCGCATGCCCTCGCCCTGGATCTGGCCGCCGAATACCATGGACACGTTGAAGTCCACGCCCGAGCGCTTGAGTGCCGCGCCGTCGCGCTCGTGCACGTGGCGCACGGCGGCGCCCAGCACGCGGGCCGCATCGAACATGCTCCTGGCGTTCCAGATCGAGATCGTCTCGCCCGAATCGCCGTCCTTGAGCTGCTCGGTCTGCAGGATCTCGCGCACCGACTGCGAGATGGACAGGTTGCCGGCGGACAGCAGCACCATGAAGCGGTCGCCCGCCTTTTCATAGACCATCATCTTGCGGAACGAGCTGATCTGGTCCAGGCCGGCGTTGGTGCGGGAGTCGGACAGGAACACCAGTCCGGCATTGAGTTTGATGGCGACGCAGTACGTCATGAATGGGCAGGGAACCGAGTTGTGGGGGGAACCCGGAAGTTTAGTCGGGCCGGGCCTGGGCAATGGCCGATTCAAATTTGATAGCTGGAGGCGCTTGCTGCACAAGCGCTGCAGGCCTTTTTGACCATGAAGCCTAAAAAAACGCCCCGGTTGGCCGATGACATCCTGATGACCCTGCCGATCACTGCTGCCGCCCGCCGATGGTGGGCCCCCGTCCTCGTCGCCGCACTGCTGGCCGCCTGCGGAGGCGGCGGCGAAGACCGGACGGAGACGCCCGCCCCGCCGGTCCCCCCCATCAGCCCGGAGCGGGCGGGGCGGCTCGAATCCGCCGAGCCGCTGGGCTCGGTGCCCGCCGCCGACATCGCCGCGGCCCTGGCCGCGAAGGAATCGCTGGCCCAGGGCGTGGTTCCGCGCTACGGCGTGGTCTCGTACCGCCTCGAATACCTCACCACCGATTCCGACGGGCGGGAGGTGCGCGCCTCGGGCCTGGTCAGCGTTCCGCAGAAGGCGGCCGGGGCCGCGAGCCCGGTGCTGAGCTACCAGCACGGCACCATCTTCCGCGACGAAGAGGCGCCCAGCAACCACGCGGTGGCGTCCGAGGTGGCCGTGGTCATGGCGTCGCTGGGCTACATCGTGCTGGCGCCCGACTACGTGGGCTTCGGCGCATCCCGGGACACGCCCCATCCCTACCTGCTGGCGGAGCCTTCGGCCGCCGCCACGGTGGACTTCCTCACCGCCGCGCGCACCTGGCGCGGCCAGGCTGGCGTGGCGGACAACGGCCAGCTGTTCCTCACGGGCTATTCCGAAGGCGGCTACGTCACCATGGCCGCCCACCGCGCGCTGCAGGCCGCCAGTTCGCCGCACCTGCAGCAGCTGCGCATGGTGGTGCCCGGCGCCGGGCCTTACGACGTGCAGTCCACCATGGACGGCCTGGTGGACCTGGTGCGCCGCGAGAACTCGCTGGTCGGCGCGCTCATCAACCCTGGCTTCCTGCGCCATCTGGGCGGCAGCGCCCAGCGCGAGGTGCGCCGCCTGCTGCTGCGCGCGTTGATCCCGGGCGATGCGGACGTGGCCTACGACACGCGCTTCATCGACCGCTTCCTGGCCGACGACGTGCAGTCCATCGCCAGCGCCAGCAGCGTGTACGACTGGAAGCCCCAGGTGCCGGTGCGCCTGTACCACGGCCGCGACGACCGCACCGTGCCATATGCCAGCTCCGTCAGCACGCTGCGCGCCATGCAGTCGCGCGGCGCGGGCGATCTGGTCAGCCTCACGGACTGCCGCGCCGTGCCGGCGGGCCACCTGGAGTGCGTCACGCCCTTCATCAGCTTCATGCTGGGGCAGCTGGGCACGGTGGCGCAGGACCTGTAGTTCAGCGCTCCGCCGCCAGCCGCTTGAGCTGGTACAGCGCATCCAGCGCCTCGCGCGGGCTCAGCGCATCGGGGTTGATGCTGCCCAGCGCGGCCTCCACCGGACTGGCGCCAGCGCCTTCGTCGGGTGCCGCCGGGGTGGCGAACAGGTCCACCTGCCGCTCGTTCTCGCCCGCGCGCTCCTCCAGCGCCGCCAGCGCGTGGCGCGCATGGTGCAGCACGGGCGAGGGCATGCCCGCGAGCTTGGCCACCTGGATGCCGTAGCTGCGGCTGGCCGGGCCGGGCTGGATCTCGTGCAGGAAGACGATGTCCGCACCGGACTCGGTGGCGCTCACGTGCATGTTTACGGCGTGGCGCGCCTTGGCGGGCAGCTCGGTCAGCTCGAAGTAGTGCGTGGCGAACAGCGCGAAGGCGCGCGTCCTGTCGTGCAGGTGCGTGGCGATGCCGCTGGCCAGCGCCAGGCCGTCGAAGGTGCTGGTGCCGCGCCCGATCTCGTCCATCAGTACCAGGCTGTGCGGCGTGGCGGCGTGCAGGATCTGCGCGGCCTCGGTCATCTCCAGCATGAAGGTGGACTGCGCGTTGGCCAGGTCGTCCGCCGCGCCGATGCGCGTGTGGATGGCGTCGATGGGCCCCACGCGGCAGCTCGCGGCGGGCACGTGGCTGCCCATGCTGGCCAGCAGCACGATCAGTGCCACCTGCCGCATGTAGGTCGACTTGCCGCCCATGTTGGGGCCGGTGATGATCTGCATGCGCGTGTTGGCGTTCAGGCGCGTGTGGTTGGCGATGAAGCTGCCCGACGAGGTTTCGGCCAGGCGCGCCTCCACCACCGGGTGGCGGCCGTTCTCGATCTCGATGCAGGGCTCGGGCACGAACTGCGGCGCGCACCAGTTCAGCGTGAGCGAACGCTCGGCCAGGGTGCACAGCACGTCCAGCGTGGCCAGCGCATGGGCCAGGCGGGTGAGGGCGGGTACGTGGGGCTGCAGCCGGTCCAGGATCTGCTCGTACAGCCACTTCTCGCGCGCCAGCGCGCGCTCGCTGGCCGACAGGGCCTTGTCCTCGAAGGCTTTCAGCTCGGGCGTGATGAAGCGCTCGGCGTTCTTGAGCGTCTGGCGGCGGCGGTAGTCGCCGGGCACCTTGTCCACGTGGCTGCTCGTCACCTCGATGTAGAAGCCGTGCACCTTGTTGAATTGCACGCGCAGGTTGGGGATGCCGGTGCGGGCCTTCTCGCGCGTTTCCAGCTCCAGCAGGAAGTCGTCGCAGTTGGTCTGGATGGCGCGCAGCTCGTCCAGCTCGGTGTCGAAGCCCGCGGCGATCACGCCGCCGTCGCGCACCAGCGCGGCCGGCTCCTCGGCGATGGCCGCGCACAGCAGGTCGGTGCAGCCCTCGGGCGGGTGCAGGTGGCTGAAGATTTGAACCAAATAGGGCTCTGGCGCTTGTCCAGAAAGCGCCAGTAGCTCTGATTTTTGTAGCGTCTTGCACAATGCGACCAGTTCGCGCGGGCGCACCTGGCGCAGCGCGGTGCGGGCGGTGATGCGCTCCACGTCGCTCACGCCCTTGAGCTCGCCGCGCAGCTGCATCCAGGGGCCGCTGCCGCCGCGTGCGCCGCCAGCACCACCTGCATTTCCCATCAGTGCGGTGGTGGCCGCCAGGCGCTGGCGGGCCTCGGTGCGGTCGCGGCGCGGCTCCAGCAGCCAGGTCTTGAGCAGGCGGCTGCCCATGCCGGTCATGCAGGTGTCGAGCAGCGAGAAGAGGGTGGGCGCGTCCTCGCCGCGCAGGGTCTTCACCAGCTCCAGGTTGCGCCGCGTGGCGGCGGGCAGGTCGATGAGGTCGTCGTCGCGCTGCACCTGCACGCTGTGCACGTGGGTCAGCGTGCGGCCTTGCGTGTGCTCGGCATAGGCCAGCAGGCCGGCGGCGGCGGCATGCGCTTCGCCCAGGTCCTGCGCGCCCCAGGCCTGCAGGCTGGCGGCGCCCAGGTTCTCGAGCAGCTTGCGCTCGCCCAGGGCGCTGTCGAACTGCCAGTCGGGCCGCGGGCTCATGGGGCAGGCGAAGGCGCCGCCCTGGCGCAGCGCCTGCAGCAGCTGCTCGAAGCGGTCCGTCACGCCCGCGCTGTAGATCAGCTCGCTGGGCGCCACGCGCGCCAGCCATGCGCCCAGCTCGTCGCTGGCGCATTCGGCCAGGAACACGCGGCCCTGCGTCACGCTCAACCACGCCAGGCCGCAGCGCGCGCGGGGCGCCTGGTGCACGGCCATGAGCAGCGATTCGGCCTTGTCGGACAGCAGCTCCGTGTCTGTCACCGTGCCGGGCGTCACCACGCGCACCACCTTGCGCTCCACAGGCCCCTTGGCCGCGCCGACCTCGCCCACCTGCTCGGCGATGGCGACGGACTCGCCCATCTTGATGAGCCGGGCCAGGTAGTTCTCCAGCGCGTGGAAGGGCACGCCCGCCATCACCACCGGCTGCCCGCCCGACTGGCCGCGCTGCGTGAGCGTGATGTCCAGCAGGCGCGAGGCCTTCTCGGCGTCCTGCCAGAAGACCTCGTAGAAATCGCCCATGCGGTAGAACAGCAGCGTGTCGGGGTGCCCCGCCTTGAGCGCGAGGTACTGGGCCATCATGGGGGTATGTGACGGAAAATCCTCAACGCTAAGTGGCTGATTTTCCACAGGTCTTGCGCCTAAGTTCGCATCAGCATTAAGTATTTTCTGCGCTTCCAATTTTCTCGCTGCCTTCACTGAGCATCACAAAACATCGTGGCACTGCATAGAATCGCGTAGGAAATTTGAAGTCTTGAAGCAATTCCTACGCCGCTCTTGGCTTGGAAAATGGGGACTTCCTACGCCGGAGTGTTCTATGCCTTTTGACCCACGCGCGGCCAAACAACTCGCTGAGGGTGCGCACATTATTCTGGAAGAGTACCCGGGCCTACGCCTGGAGGCCGGCAAGCGCGCACGAAGTTGGATTTACCGCTACAAGAATCCCGAGGGCGCGATGCGCCAGGTCAAGCTGGGGGAGTGGCCCGCAGTGTCGCTTATCGCCGCGGCGGCCGAGTGGGAGCGCCTGCGCGCCGAGCGGGCCAGGGGCGTTGATCCGGCACAGGAGAGGAAGGAAAGGGTGCAGCAGCGCCGGGTTAAGCGGGTACCCACGTCGGCCGTTTACACGGTACAGCAACTCTGGGATGACTATGTTGATGGGCACATCCGCAACGCGCGCAAGCCCAAGGGGCAGGACGAGACGATCCGGCTTTTCCAGAAGCATGGGGGGGAGATTGCGCCGCTGCCCGCCGCAGGCCTGACGCGGAATCAGGCGTTCGGCGTCATCAATGCCATGGCATCGACGCCGGTTTCGGCGGGGCAGTTCAAGGGGGAATTGGCGGCGGCCTGGGACTACGCCATCGACGCCGGGCGCGTCCCTGAGGACACGCCGAACTGGTGGCGGCAGATCTTGCGCGGCAAGCTCAGGAGCAAGGGCAAGAAGATCTCAGGCAAGAGCATTGGCACCTCGAAGCGGGCGCTGTCTAACGAGGAGGTGGGAGAGTTGATCCGCTGGATGCCCAATTTCAGCAAGATGGTCGCGGATGCTCTGACGCTCTATCTGTGGACCGCAGCCCGTGGCGTGGAGATCATGGCCATGGAGCGGAGCGAAATCACAGAAGAGGATGACGGACTGTGGTGGACAGTCCCGAAGGCAAAAACAAAGAACGAGCGGCACGAGCACGCGACTGACTTCCGCGTGCCGCTGGTCGGCCGGGCTGAGGCCATCGTGCGCCGTCGCTTTGCGCATACTGAGCGCTGGTTATTCAAGTCGCCGCGCCTTGATGGGCACAGCCAGCAGAAGGTGATCCAGACGGCGGTGTACTTCCATCAGCCCTATTCGGAGACAAGCCCCGAAGAGGAGCGCCCAAGGCTCACCGTGACCCACTGGGCGCCCCACGATCTGCGCCGCACTGCACGCACCATGCTGGCAGCTATGCAGTGCCCCGATACCGTTGGGGAGGTGATCATTGGGCACATGATTCCAGGCGTGGCGGGGGTCTACAACCGGCATACCTACGATGCTGAGCGCCGCGAATGGCTTACCAAGTTGTCGGCTCACCTTGAGCAATGCGTTTTGACCAAGCCTAAGCGTGTCGGCTAGTGTTGGGCGGCGGTAGCTGGTCGGAGATTGGGCGCGTGCGCAGCCAGCCCTCAAGCTCTTCGACCAAGTAGCCGACGCGCCTGCCGGAGAGCCGGCGGGGCTTCGGAAACTCGCCCTCGCGCACCAGCCGCTCCACGGTGGCAACCGACAGGGATACGAATGCTGCAGCATCTGGCAGCTCCAAGGCGCCAGGACGGATTGAGACGACTGTCATGGTGGTTCTGGGCAAAAAAATGCCCGCTGTTGCGGGCTTTGGTGGTTCATCAATCGGGGATGGGCGCACGCTTGTCGCGGCGCTGGCGGCTACGGCGGGAGGCCATGGCTGTCTCCCTTAGCGGCGCTGAGGCGGATTTCGCTGGGATGCACGTTGAGCACAGCACCAGCCCAGTCGGTGCCCGCGTCGAACAGCACATCGAAGTTCGCGCTATCGTTGTGGCCGACCACCACTCCAGCGCGCCCATTGACCGTGACGGACTCGCCGCAGCGGAGATCGGGCATACCGCGATAGCGCGCTGTGCGCCGGAACGCTTCACTGGTGTGGGCCGGCCCCAGCTTGCGCGCACGCATGTCCGTGTACTTCGCATCAGGCCAGCAGTCGAGAACGTCAAGCAGGTAGTCATACCGCGCCGCGCCGCTGGTTCGCGCGTTGATGATGCGGCGATGCGGACTACCGACAGCCCATACCTCGAAGGCAAACACGGCTGGCGCATCAACCATGGCTGTCTCCCTTGATGCCGTGGGTGGAACTGAGCGCCCCACGATTCGCGTCAATCAACGTGCGCAGCGTTTCCATATCGCCCGTGTCGCCGACAAGGCCAAGGTAGGCGCGTAGCCAAGTGCCATGGCAACGGCGCAGCACCCATTCCAGGCGTTCGCTGTCTGCGCGCAGTTCATCGACCAGTTTGCCCAGCGTGGAGCAGGACGCTTCCAATCCCGCGATTTCCGCCTTGTGCACATCTCGCTCGCGGCGAGCTTGATCGCGCTCCGCGCAGAGATTGCGCAGTTCCTTGCTGTCCCGATGATGCTGCTCAAGGAGCGGCTCCACTACAGCCGGTGGCGTGGGCTGGGCGCGCACGGCCTCCAGATTGGCGCGCACGAATGCAGAATCGCCGCATGCTCTGAACATCAGGCACGCAGCGTATGGGTGGTATTCCCCAGGCGCGCATGGCATGCCGCAGCTTCCACACGGCGCTGCGCTTGTGGTGTCAGTCACTTTGGGGCTCCTTCTTTTGCGGCGCGTCTTGCAATTGCTGCGCTGCGCACTAGGCGTGGGTCGAAGATCGCCCCATCGTCAAGCTCCAGCCAAGCAACGGCGACGTGATTCACACGGGGGTATCCGGCATCGGAAAAGCTCGTCACGATTCCGGGGCCGTTTGGGCTGTCCTTTACGACATCACCTATTTCTATGTAATCGCCCGCCATCACTCGCCTCCTTCCTTGGTTGCGTCCAGTTCTAAATGTTCAGGGACGGCTGCAAGATGGCGGGAATACACTCCTGCGGCCTTCGCCTGGACGGCTAAATCCAGGGCGGTATCGGCATTCCGCCGTTGATAACGAGCCATCGGCGCCTTGTGTCGATCCCATGTCTCGCTGGCCTGAGCGCGCCACGTCTTGCTGAGGCGCCGAAGCATGCGCTGGAGTGCGGCTGCAGCATCCGGGTGTTTGGCGCGCAGTTCGTTCCATTCGGCCACTAGCTCGGGCATGGCGATTAGTGGATTGCGTACATCGGGGCGGTTGCTGCGGGTACTCATGGTGCTCCTCCTTCCTTGGCCTTGCCGCGGCCCAGTTTCAGAGCTTCCGCATGGGAGCGGTACGTGGCTGCAGTTGCTTCGTAGTGGTCCTGCAGCCCCCGCAGCGCGCGCGCCAGGGTGCCGTCGGCGTGCTCGTGCAGCCAGCGTGCCCGCGTACCGTAGCCCGACGACTTCGCCGTGTAGGTGACGCTGCCATCACGTTCGCGCCGCGTCACTTCGAGCGTGGACAGGCGGTTGCTGCCGCTGGATTGGATGCCGGTGGCGACCAATGGCCAACTGTCCTTCGGGATGTCGCGGCACTTCGGCTGCTGGTGCACCGTCCACGAGTAGCCGGGCATGATCTTCTCCAGATCGGCCCGGAATTCTTTGGCGTTCATGCTGCGCCTCCTTCCTTGGCGGCCTGGGCGCGGGCGGCGTCGATGGCGGCGTCCCACTTTTCCGGCTGGTTGCGCACATCAATGCGTCCGTATTCGCTGGTCACGTAATTGGTGGTGCTACGTAGCCACCTGTACCGCGCAGCATCCAGCGCATCCCCCTCTGCTCCAGGCGCTGCCCCACCTGATGCGGGGGCAGCGTGTTCAGGCAAGGGCGAATGCTTCGGCTTTGCTGCCTGCTTGGCGCGGATCGTCTCCACCTTCGTCCAGATGCGCGCCAACTCAACCTCGGCCGCATCGTGCAAGTCCAGACCATTGGCGAGACACAGCGCGGCCAGCGTGACCATCACGCCGCCGACTTCTTGTGTGGGCTCTCCAACGGGCCGGCCATATACGTAGTCCACGAGTTGGTGCGCTTCATGGGCGGTGCAGCCTGTGGCCTGTACCAGCTCCAACGACTCTTCAAGGAAGCGGTGATTGCGCTCTTCGCGGTCTGCCGAAATGACGGGACCGAAACACTCCATCATCCAGGGCTGCACGCGCTGCTGGAACGGTGCCACCGCTTGCTCGGAGGTGACCCAAGACTCAGTGCGCAGCGCTTGCTCGCTGACTGGATCGACTTCCTCGAACACGCGCTTCGTGTAGCCGTCAGATGCTCGCCCGAAATCATGCTCTGTCGCATCAGGATTGGCCCTGGCTTCGCGGGCGCCGTCGATGAATGCTTGCTGTACGTGGTTCCAGCCAGGCTGCTTGATATGACTTGCGTCCCATGGCGCTTGCTCGGAGGTGGGCACTGCCTGCTGTGGGGCTGGGTGGGTGTAGACAGTGCGCCAGTGACCTTCGTTGTTGCGACGGCTTGACTCCACGTCCTTGAAGAACTGGCCGGTGTGCGTGTTGACATAACCGAACGGCTCCTGCGCTTGCGCTGGTGGCTGGGGTGCCTCGTGATCGGATCGCCACCACCCCACAAAGCCGCCATCCGTGATGAACCCGCGGTCAGGCTCGCGGCCGTCTGCTGGCTTCTCGATGGAGAACCCGTTGATGATGTATCCGCGCCCCAGCAAATTCTGCAGTTTGCCCAGCGCCACGCGAGTGAATGCGGGCACCACTACAGCAGCAGGCGCTGCCTGGGCAGCCGGGGATGCTGCGATGGCACGCAGGCGCCCCAGCTCAACCTTGAGTTCGGCGACCTCGATGGCCCGCTGATCGGCGATTTGCATCCAGGCTTTTACCTTGTCGCGGCCCAGGTCGTAGTATGCGTGCATGTCGTCAGCCTCATAGCCCCTCACGCCCTCGCCGGTGTAGGTGTCGCGAGCCATGAGCTGCGGTTCTGGCAGCGGCGGATATTCCCGCTCTGCCGTGGTCTTGGGTTCATTGCCAGTGGTCATTTCACGATCTCCCCAGTGATCTTCCAAGCAGCATCGTCGCCAATCAAGATGTAAGGATCGTCCTCAGCGCTCTCCAGATCGACGGCCAACATCCCCTCTGGAGTACGCTGATCTACCGGGTAGTTCTTGGGGTTGGCGTCGTATTCGAGCACGACTGTGAGGGTGATACGGAGGCGGGTCTTGGGTTCATTGGTCACGTCAGTTCTCCCGGTAATCGATGGTGATGTTCTTCCCGCAGTCCGGGCAGATGTAGTAGTCGCGCTCGCCGTCTGAGCTGCCGCCGTCGTCAATCAGCGGGCGCTTGGTGGTGCAGCTCTCGGTAGTGATCCGGCCACCTTCGCAGCGCACGAGTGCCGTGCACTTCGCTGGGTCCGGCTTGGGTTCATTGGTCATTGGAGGGCTCCTTCATAAACACAAGCCAATGGGTCAGGCCCTTGCGCCCGGATGGATGGCCGAACATGGGTTGCTCTGGCGTCAAGGCGAGCACTTCGGCCAGACGCACCTGGGTTTCATTCCACTTGAAGATCAAGATGCCGCCGGGCTCCAGCACGCGAAAACACTCCGCAAAGCCCTGGCGCAAATCCTCGCGCCAGTCCGGCCCAAGCCGACCGTACTTCGCGGCCAGCCAGGAACGCGGCCCGGCGCGCACCAAGTGAGGGGGATCGAACACCACAAGCCGAAAGTTCCCGCCTGGATAGGGGATGGCCCGGAAGTCCATCAGCACATCCGGCTCAATGCGCAGCGTGCGGACTCCGCTGGCGTTGCCGTGCGAGCGGTCGGTGACGGTGATTGTTTCGGCGCGGCAGTCGCCAAAGACTGCGCGCGGGTCTGCTTTGTCGAACCACATCATTCGGCTGCCACAGCACGCATCCAGCACCGCTGGCGCAGTGTCATTGGTCATGGTTCACTCCTTGGGTACGACGCGCGCAGAGCATTGCGTCGGCCACCTCATAGCTCGCATACGCAAGGCGTAGCACAGGGTCTTGACCATCCATTTCGGCCTTTGCAACCAGTGCGTCACATGCCTCGCCCGGGACGGCATCCGTCACCAACTGGGACTGCATCGCCAATCCTGCAAAGTGGTCCCGCAGGCTCATTCCCAAGGCTCGCGCATCCGCTGATGGAAGGGTCGGGTTCTTCTTGGCGAGGGCGAGTTGGATTGCTTCGGCGAATGCATGGACCTGGGTGGCATAGATACCGCCCGACACGTTGCGCAGCCCGTCGTTGGCGATCAGGTCCACCTCTTCTGGGGTGAGCATGGCCAGGGTCGGCTCTGCCGCTACCGCTCCAGGGGAGGCGAGGGCGTCCCGCGCGATCTTGCGCATGTTGGCCGCCTGCATATCGTCTTGCTCAGGAGCTGGGTACTCGGCGATGGTTCGCAGGGCGAGGAATGCCCGTTTTGCATCGGGAGCGATTGGGGCATCGGAGCCGCGCATGGCGTTTGCCGCTTCCTGGAAGGCTTTGTGCCTGCCCAACTGCGCGCCCGCCTTTGTATGGGCCTCCAGCTCGGCGGTTCCGAATCTGCGGGTTCGCACTTTCTCTTCCCAGCCTAGGCACTCTGGGCGTCGCATCTGCTCGATGTAGTTGCAGTAAGCGCGATCACTGAGGGACTGGAAGGTTTCCGCAAGTGCTTTTCTATGTGGCTCGGCCGCCACGCTGGCGGCATTGGTGTTGGTGGTCATGGGTGGTCCTTGATGGGGTCACTGACCGCGCTATGTCGATCAGCAAGTCTCTGAATTCGGGGGGGGTGGCGTTGCGGATGCGGGTCTTGTCCTTGCCGCCGACCATGGCCATCATTCCGATGCGCCTGGCTTATTCGTACCCATGCAGTTCCAGGGCGCGGGGATGAATTCGCTGCTCTGTCTTTCCCCAGCGAAGCTCGGGTAGGTCTTTGCGCCTGACCCGGTTGGCATAGAGCCATGTCGGCTTGCCTGCAAAATGCCCGTACTGGCCTTGATATACGCAGCACGTCCACCCGCCCATGCCAGCCTCAATCCATCCACCATCGCGGTGCGGCTTCGCAATTCCGAACGCATCCCATGCGCGCGAATCGCACGGGTGTTCAAGAACCCCACCGAAGGCATCGACCGCAGCCAGCGCAGATTTGAAGCATCCGCCGTCGTCGCCCAGCTCGAACTGGTGCGGCTTGCGCGTGCTGCCGTGCCAGAACCTGCCCCAGCGCTGGCATGGCGGATGCGCCACCACAGGCCACGGGCCTGCGTACTTCCTGGCATCGCGCGCCTCGTCCCATGGGTCAACACCAGGCAGACCAAAGTACGCCCCGTCTGTTTCTACGAAGAGGGCTGCAATCATCATGGCTCCAGAAACAGGAAGCCCCGCACGGTGGCGGGGCTCGGTTGGTAAGTCCCCGTGGGGCAGGGGGTTTCGGCACGTTGGGCGGTTCAGGCGGCTTGTACCGTGAGCTTGCGTTGAATTGGCACAAGCCCGGCCCAGGGACTAGCCACGTGTTGCCCGGCATTGCGCTTGCGCCGCACGACGGCCCGGGCGCGGTTGCGCAGGTAGTAGCTGTGCTTCCGGGCGCGCACGCGGTCTTTGTCGAACTCTGGGCGCTTGGCATCTGGCCCAGGAACGGCCGCATAGATCGGCGTCTCCCGGCCCTGCACGCCAACCTGGGTGCGATATCCGACGATCCGGAATAGCTTCCCTGGATGGTTGGTGCGGGCGGTCGTGAGACACGCGTTCACGCGGCTGCGGGGCCAATCAAGATGCTCGACAAGTTCGGGCACGCTCATAGGCCCACACTCCCGGAGGGCGCGCGTTATTGCGTCACGCGTAATGGGCGGGACTGGCATCAGGAAGCCTCCTCGATGCGCGGCCGGTGGTGCTCTTCAAATTCGAAGATCGCCTGGGCGTAGTAGTCTTGGGCGGCTTCAACCTTCTCGCGGATCAGCGCTTCTTTGGCGTCGTCGCGCTGGATGACCCAGCTCGTGAGGCGTTGGTGCTCTGGAATGTGGCCGACAAGGTGCATGCACATGTCCTCGTAGCCGATCAGGCGCTCTGGGGTATCGACAAGGGCGTAGTTCACCTCCCATTCGTCGGCGCCCCAAAGCATCATGTAGCCGCGCATCTGCCATTCGTACAGCTTGTCCTCGCAGTCCTTCACCCAGCCGGGGAAGGTCTTGGCTGACCAGGATGACTTGAGGTCGTGGCCCCGCTTGCGCGCTGCGTCGTAGAGGTCGCATTCGCCCGTGATGAGGCCATTGTTCTTGCGCTCGGAGTTCTTTGCCAGCGCCAAACCACGCACCCGGTTGAGCAGGGCGATGCTCTGCTCCTCGACCTCGATTCCCTTCTCGATTTCCTTGCTGGAGAACGTGAAGTCGATGCCGAAGATTTCCTGCTGCGCGAGTTCGCGGATGTAGGTACGCGCGCCCACGGACAAGACGCCCTCCGCCTTGGTCTTGGGCTCAGTCATGATCTTGCCCAGGCTAGAGCAGCGGATGAGAACTTTCGTGTTCATACTGCGGCTCCAACGGCTGCGTTGAATGCTTTAAGACCAGAGGCATCCCGCGCTTGGTTCAAGGCGCTGCGGGCTTCCTTGCATGCCGCCGAGAAATCCGGAGTGCCCTTGCGCGTCACCGCGTATTCGATCCAGCCGCGCACGACCTCGGATGCATCGCCCCCCCCCAGTCCATCATCGTCGTCGCCACCTTCGGCCACGCCGCAGATGGCCTTCAGCGTGTAACGTTCAAGGTAGGTCTTGGTGCTGGCCCGTGCTTGCAGCGCGTTCTTCGCCCCCCCTGTGTCGGGCGAGCCGCCCATGCTGACGGACTCGCAGTGCCCGCCCACGTGTTTGAGGGTGCAGGTGACTTCGAGCCAATCCTTCTCGTCGCGGGAGAGCTTCCAGGATGCGCTCAGGCCGTGCTTCGATAGCGCGGGCGTAACGGCGTGCACTACGTCATGCAGTTCGGCGTATGCGCGCCCTTTGAGCGGGCCATCGTTAACGGTGCGGCCCTTCATGACGCGCACAGCCTCGGCCTTGAAGGCGGCGAACGCAGCGTTGTAAGCCTTCTCGGCCTCCCGCCGCTCCCAGCGCTCCTGCAAATCCATCATCTGGCCTATTTCCTCAGGGCTGACGCCCTGGGCGCGCGCGGCCAGCATCATTGCTGCTGGCGAGTTGGGCGCTAGTGCACCTGAGTGCTGCTGCAGTGCGGGCGCAGGATGTTCGCGCACTGGGGCTGTGTCCAGCAAGGTGAGTTCTGCGGTGTCGGTTGTCATGGCATCCTCAAAAATATTGCACCCACCCCACATAGAGCAGGGCAGCGGTTAGGCCAGCAAAGAAGCTGGTGGTCATTGCTACAGCAGCCCACAGAACAAGGGACTGCATGGGAGTGAGTTCGATGTCTTCTGTCATGGCTTCACCTCCGCGAACTGCTCCAGCCATTCGCGCCGGGCCTGCCTATGGGCTTCCAGTGGTGTGCTGGCGGCGTCATCAGCAACCAGCTTTGCCGTGGCTACGTCATCGCAACCAGTTAGCACCAGCACGGCCAGAACTGCGGGAGCGATTGCCCAGCCGTGGCGCACGCAGGCGTAAAAAAACCGCCGATGGAGAGGCGATTTGTAGCGGTAGATCGCGCGTCCGTCACATCGGGTTGTGCGCGGGAAACTGCTGGTGCAGTTGTCGAGATAAGGGGGCATTCGGATCATGTCAGTCATCCCAGCTGTCGCCGCCCGGCATGGCGAAGTTCATGTAGATCGGTTCGCCTTCCTCATCTTCTTCGCGACATTGACCAAAGATGCTGTTGAACCATTCGCGCTTGCTCATGAGCCGGAAGCCCTCGGGCATTTGCTCGGCCTTAAAGTTCGCAACGCATTCACGGATCATTGCCTCGTCGGGATAACGCCCGCGTGCGATGCCAACGGTTGCAACGCCTTGTTGCCCTTCATCGTTGATGATCGAAATCTTGATCTCGACCTCAATGGGGGCTTGCAGTTTCACGGTCATGTCGGATCTCCAGAATGAAAGAAGCCAGTGCTGGACTGACTCGCTGTGTATTGCCATGCGGGGCATGAGGAGCAGTGCCCACGCCATTCACCATCGTGGCTGTGCACATCTCCAGTACCGTCGCAGTAACTGCAGCGCCGTGCCGCGTTGTCGGCCTTGATCTGCCCTTGGCGCTCACGCGAACGGCGCTCTGCCAGCGGTCGGTCTTGCTCGTTGCGCGTCATGCTTCCTCCAGTTCGTCGGGATGGTCAGGGTCATGTGGATCAGGATGCGCAGCGCGGCGCTGTTCGTGATCCCGCTCGCGCAGTGCTTGTTCGCGGGCGAGGTGGTCGATTTCCTCGGCTGGCCTGCATCGATGCATGAGGGCATTGACGAACGGGCGCATGGTTGGGTTGACATGCTCATTCATGGCATGACTCCCGCGCTGCCGTGATGCGCGACACGCCGACCTCGATCAGCAGCTTGTATTCGTGCAGGATGCGGGCATCGTGCTTGCGGGCGCTGGCTGCCAGGAACTCATCGACGGTGCCGCGGAAGCAGCCGCGCGTGACTTCGATGCTGTTTTCCTTGGTGTTGTAGATCGTCAGGGTTCCGTTTTCGGAGCCCACTTTGGAAAACCAGCAAATGAAGGCGTTGCCGGACACCCGCGCGTCGCCGGACACCCGCGCGTTGCCGGACACCTGCGCGTCGCCGTACACCTGCGCGTTGCCGTACACCCACGCGTCGCCGGACACCTGCGCGTCGCCGGACACCCACGCGTTGCCGGACACCTGCGCGTTGCCGGACACCTGCGCGTCGCCGGACACCCACGCGTCGCCGGACACCCGCGCGTCGCCGGACACCCGCGCGTTGCCGTACACCCACGCGTTGCCGGACACCTGCGAAAGGTTCTCTTCTTTCTCGACGTAACCGCCCGCATCCCCAGGCACAACGCCCAGCACAGCGATTGCGACCAGCGCACGGATGCGCTTCACTGTGCGGCCCGGTGCAATAACGATTTCATCGCCGGGGACGAATTCCCAGCGCTTTTTCTGCTCAGCCATGCGAGGCTCCTTTGTTGATTTGGTGGGGTGCCGCGGTGCGGCGATGGGAATAAAAAACCCAGCGCTATGGCTGGGCGAAAACAGGCGCGGGGCCTGTTAGGAGAATGGGTGCGAGGCTTCCACTCGCTGCGCACACGGCCAGGAACCCCGACCCGCTCTTGATGGTGGCCGATTGCTTATCCGACTTGGCCCAGTTCGAGATACGTCCGCTCGACCGCGTGCCCGGGTTCGCTATCACGCTGCGCATCGCAACTGCGCATTCACCATCAAGTGCTGAGGCTGTACCTCAGCGTGTTCGCTCCTGCGGAATCGCGGCTTTCGCCGCCCCATCCAACCTCAGCACTTGATGGCCCTCGTCTCTCCGAGGCGTCACGCGAATGAGAATGCACTGTTGCTTGCCTGTGGACTGAACCACTCGGCTCATGCTGGCGTATCCTGTATTGCCGCTGCTCGGTTTACCAGGGCTTTTCGACCTTCCCTTGGTCTTGAAGACTCCTGATACGGAAAAGCTCGTCCAACATGCCGTCCATGTGCGCACCAAGTTGCTTCCGCAGTCCATCCTTCAGACCGCCTGTCACGGCGATCACTGCGTCCTTCATGCCCTTGGAAAAGTCTTCGGCGCAGATCTGAGTCATCAGGTATTCAGCGCGGGTCACAGTGTTGTAGTCGCTGCTCTCGGGCTTTCCGGTTCTCGTGTTCACGCGAGCTGACCAGTAGCCGGTCACCACCTTGTCCAGCTCCTTGCGGATGCTGGTCTTCTCGCCCTCAGGAGTGCCCCACGGACTCACTCGCTGGTACTCGCGCTCGAAGCCGTCACGGATGGCATCGTCAATAGCGGCAGACACTTGCGCCTGCGCGCGATCCACGAATATTTTGTCGAGCCGCGCTTTGACTTCTTCGCGGATCATGGATGTGAGGTCTTCGTCCTGCCGCAGGATTTCGTCAGCAGCTTTCTGGACGATGGCTTTCTTAAGGTCTTCTTCGTTGATGTTGAGCATGTTGCCCTCCGTAATTGATAGTCCGGCACTGCCGGGGAGTGGGGTTACTGGGTGGCCTTGGCTAGGAGCCGCTTGCCTATCTCATGATGAGCTGCTGCAGTCCTTCTTAGTGCATCCGACAAGCTCTCGCGCGCCGCAAGCTTGCCCGCCCACCATGTGAATGTCTGTAGCTGGGCATACATCTCTGGCGCTGATGCAATCAGGCGGGCGTTGGCATGCATCTCGTCTATGCGGCCTTCGTGAGATGACCGAGAGGCAATTACCATGTAGCGGCCAACATCGTTGGCGCCCGTCTCAATGTCGAACCCTCCGGAAGGCGCCAGCTCATATTGCCAAGGTCCCTTCGTGTGCTTTGCTTCCATGCTGCTCTCCTTGATGTGGGGTGGTCAGGCCAGTCTGTCAACGAACTTGTGCGCACCACTGCGGCCGGCCATTTGCGTAAACAGCACACCGTCCTTCACGATGTCGTAGTGCTGATCGGCGACCTTGAAGATCAAATGCCCACTGCGCTCTTCTGGCTTGGCGGAAGTCGTGATGAGCGGCTTGGAGCCGGTGTAGTGCTTGTTGTGAAACGGGTTGATGTAGGTATGCATCTCGATTTCCAAGAACATCGAAGCGCCCGGACCATCAAGACGCTTTGAGGTTCGCCCCTGGGGAGGGGCTACGCCGGTTACTCAGTCAGATATGCCTCCATGTCGTGCGACGGACGATGTCAGAGATAGCCTGACGGGAGACCCCGTAGTTGGCGGCCGTTGCGGATACGTCAGTCGAGCCAGCAACATGCGCTGCTCGGATTGCGAGCACATCTCTTTCGCTGAGCTTCGCTCGTCCATGTCTCTCTCCACGGTTGTCCGCGAAGTTTCCCGGCGCTAAGCAGCGCTTCCCGCGGCCTTTGCACATCATGTCGGCGGTGTTGTCCTTGTGTGTTCCGACCTCTAGGTGATGCGGGTTTACGCAAGCCGGTATGTCGCATGTGTGCATGACGACATGGCCTGTTGGAATCTGCCCCTTGCATAAGGTGAAGATTGCGCGGTGTGCACGCCTTTCGCCTGCCATGCGCAGTCGTCCGTAGCCATCAGCGCATTTGTAGTACGGCCATAAGACGCATGGGCCTGGCGGCGCTTCAAGTGCTGCCGCAATGAATTCTTTCATCTCTTGTGTTCTTTTAGCCATTACTGATCCTCTTAATTCCTTAAGCCCAGCAAGCCAGGCTTAAGGAATGGCTCTGCTGCCAAAGCCATCTTCTGGTTACTCGTCCAGATCCACTGCGGGAAGATTCAGGCCCAATCTATGACGCTCTAAGGCTGCTCGTGTGTATGGCTGGACTTATGCGTTAAGGGCTCGCCACACCCAAGTACCCCATGCGCTCGCGGCGCTTCCTTTGCCTGGGTAACTCGCCTGTCGGCAACTTGCCCGCATTTCTTCCCCGTGCTGTCACCGCGAGGCATGCGGCCCACGTTTTTGCGTGGAGCAGAGAGCGAGGGAGCGACCGCCGCTGTGCATCTCTCTGTTGGTCTGATTTCGGCTGACCGCCTATCCGGATTCGGAGCTACCCCACTCCCGGCTTGTGCCTGCTGTCGCTTCCCTTGAGGGCGGAACCGCAGGAGCTGTTTCGAGAACGATGTGTTGCGCGGCCTGGGCTGCCATCAAGACTTTCCGAGCTGGGCCTGTGCACTGGGCTTGCAGTCACCGCGCGCTATTGCTTGAATCGGGCGCTCTCCGGCCATGCAAGCCGCGCAACACATCGATCTCTTGTTAAACGCCAGTCAGGTAAGTGATTGAGAGAGGTGCCCAGCTTCTGTTGCCAACTGCTGGGCGAGTCCGATTAGGCGTTAGCCGTCATCAAGAAAGAGCTGTCATTGGCAGTTCTTCGTTTTGCGCTGCTTACGGCAGTCGCCTATCGAGCCGTCATCGTCGGTTTCCTCGCGCTGTCGAAACCTTGTCAGCCCCATCAAAAGCACACAGCGGAGAGCATTTGAGGCCCCCATCGTCTCGCTTTGGGCAGCGCGCTTGGGCCGCCCTGTCTTGCGTCTATGTGTGCTTTTGGTGGAGCTGGCGGGAATCGAACCCGCGTCCAGCACGCACCCACTCTCGAATCTGCGGGGAATCTCGCCCCGCTACGGCTATGCACTGCGGGCCGACGAAAGCCCGATGTGTTCACCTCTCTAAATCACTCACTCTGTTAAAGGCCATGTCGGATTGCCGCTCGATCGCAGATCAATCCCCACCGCCCCACATCCCGGCATTTCTGCTGACCCCGCCCGCTGCTTCCTGTAGGGCTTACCGGCTTCGGATCGCTTGCCGGGGGTGTTTCGCTTGTGTGGTGCGATGGGTGCAATGTAAGTGCACTAACTTCATTTGTCAAGCATGCTAACTTTATTTTGTTAGCGCGCTACACTCTCCCCATGCCCACCCGGTTGATCGAGGTCATTTCTGAAAAGTTGGTGACAGCTCGGCCTGTCACAATCAGACACATGAAGACCAAGATCGCGCTCAAGTACGAAGGCCCCGCGCTGCAGGACGGGGCGATGGACGTGTACCAAACGTCTGCCAACATGATTGCCTTCACGGAGTTCATGGTGGCCGCCGTGAAGGAGACCTACGGGGATTCGGCTCAGGCGAAAGCGGAGGTGTCGGGTTTCGAGCAGGGCTCGTTCGTCACGAATATCCTGCTCAGCGTGGGCGGCATGGCGGCCACGATATTCACGGCACTCACGCCCGATCAGTTGCTGGAAGTGGTGAAGGGTGCCTTCGAAGTCTGGAAGCACTTGAAAGGGAAGCCGCCAGCGGAGGTTTCCCAGATTGGTCAGCAGATCAATGTCACGAACAACGACGGCCAGATCATCAACGTCCGCACGGAGTCGTTCACTCTGGTGATGAATCCCAAGGCTGCTGATGCGGTGGACAAGTTCGTGAACCAGGCCCTATCGGTTGAGGGTGTTGATGCGCTTCGGCTGGGCAATGAGGCAAAGCCCATAGCACACGTTGCGGCAAATGAGGCGGCCTATTTTGTGCCGGTGGCTGCGGTCGTTCCCATGTCCGACAACACGCTACAGATGATACTGACGGTCATCAGCCCCGTGTTCCAGGACGGGAACAAGTGGCGCTTCTCAGACGGTGGATCATCGTTTTCGGCCGGAATCCTGGATGGTGACTTCCTGATGCGGGTGGACAAAGGCATTGAACGGTTCGGAAAGGGCGATGTGCTGGAGGTCGAGATGCGTATTGTCCAAAGTCGCACTGGGCAGAAGGTGTCCGTGGAGCGCGAGATTTTGAAGGTTCTCCGGCACATCAATCCGAATGAGCAGGTGCAGCAACTGCTGCTGTAAATACCCCATCCTGTTGGCGCAAAAAACCGCCCTAGGGCGGTTGGGCGGCCGTCAGAACGGAGCTCGCGACACCACCACCTCCACCGGCCCGATCCCGTGGTACACGCGCTCCCCGGTATCACGCACCAGCACCTGCCAGAAGCCCCGCTCGGCGCTCAGGGCGGCCTCGTACTGGTCAGCCGGCAGCGGCAGCATGAACTCGTCGGGCGGCCCGCCATACCAGGTCGGAACGCGGAGCAGGGTGGGGTGATCGGGCGGGGTGTTCATGGGCTCAGTCGGGATGGGCTTCGCGCCAGCGCTCGCTGACGCTGGGCTCATTGTCGGCACGGTCTTCAATGGGCAGCTTTTTCAAGAAGGGGCGGACGTCAAAACGGGGCAGGGGCGGGCCGTCTTCGGTCTGGCACGGCCGCACTAGCCAGATCTGCTCGTGGACGAACACACGCTTCTCGACGACATTGAGGATGTGCCCGCGCAGCAGGAATCCATCCCCGACGACATCAACGAAATCGGCGTCGAAGAGTCTGAGAATGCACCTCGCCGTTGATACCCACCGGCCCATGAGGCTCACCTCGCGGACGGTGCGCCTGTCAGCACAAATCGTCGCTGGCATGTGACCCATAACCAGACGGCCGCGTTCGGGTTCAGGCCACTCTTCCGGGCGCAGCCGCATGCCGTCTTTTCGCAGGGTGATGACTTCACAGAACACTGGTCAAATATACAGCTATCGGCCTAGATTCGTGCCCCACGTCCAAGACTGGTGACATCGGCGGGGCCTCCTACACCAGCGCCGGCAGGCGGCGCATAAGATGGCCGCTCAGAATTTGGGAGCGGCCATGTGCAACCGGTATACCCCACCGAAAGAGTTGGAAATCGAGCGCGAGTGGCACATCGGGCGTCAGAACCCACTGCGCTGGTGGGACGACGCGCTCTATCCCCGCGGCCAAGGGCCGTTCATCCGCCGCGCGCGGGATGACGTGGGCTACAGCCGCGAGTTGGTGGTCGGCCAGTGGGGCCTGATCCCCTGGTTCGCCAAGGAGCCGCGCCTGAAGTACCCCACCAACAACGCGCGGTCCGAGGAGCTGGAGGCCAAGGCCAGCTACAAGCACCCCTGGTCGCGCGGGCAGCGCTGCATCATCCCGGCTGCAGACTTCGACGAGCCGAACTGGGAGAGCGGGAAGAACGTCTGGTGGCGGTTCCGCCGTGCAGATGGGCGGCCGTGGGGCCTGGCCGGCTTGTGGGCCACGTGGACCGACAAGGTCACGGGCGAGGTGCACGAGAGCTACACGATGCTGACGATCAACGCTGACGCCCACCCGTTGATGCGCAGGATGCACAAGCCCGACCCCAAGCTCGCTGCCGACATGCAGGACAAGCGCAGCGTGATCCCGCTGGAGCCGGCCGACTATGACCAGTGGCTGGCCGGCACAGTGGAAGAGGCGAGGGCGCTGCTCAGGCTCGCGCCCGTCGAGGTGTTCCAAGCTGGGCCAGTGGAGGCATCATGACAATCCATCTTGAACTGCGTCCGCTGGACGGCCGACCTCTGGCATCGAACGTGGCGGGACAGGCAATCGCTGTCGCGCGCCAGGTCATCGAAGCATCAGGCCTCGGAGTCTGGGAGGTAGGAACGGCGGGATGGGAGGTGGAGTGCCTGGACGACATGCAGGCCCAGCAGGTTGACTACCCGCCAGACCTGAATGCGAGGCTCGCTGTCCTTGATGCCGCGAACAAGGTGGCATCCGAGGTATGCGGCTTCCAGGTCGAGGTCTACGCCGTGCGCCCCGCTTAGCTGCTCTCGCCCCCAATAGGCTTGAGCCCGGCTTCCAGAGCGGCGCAGGCCAAGCCTGCGGTCAGCCCAGCCCCCGCTGTCAGATAGCGTTTGTATGTGGCCCAGCTCACTCCGAGTTCGGCGGCTGCCTGCTGCTGGGTGTAGCCCATGCGGGCTTGCCAGGCGCGCAGATCGTCGGGAGTCACGCCGGAGTCCTTGCTTTAGCCCGCGTTTTGCGCATCATTCGCCGTGCGTGAATTTCCTGCCGGCCACAGCTACGCAAGCTCGGCCCGCACGCGGCGCTCCCACACGTCCGGGCCGCCCAGCAACTGCGCGATCTGGCGGGCCGTGACCCAGCCGGTTGATTGCTCATTGCCGCCCGTGTCGGGCAGTCCGCGAGAAAAAAGCAGGTACGCCTCACCCAGCCACAGCGCAGCATCAAGACGCGCCGGGTTGTGGGGCGCAGACTGGAAAGCGCGGGCGGCCTGCAGCATGGCCTCGACACCATCGGCGGCCTGGCGGCTCTTGAAGTAAATCGGCAGATCGGCGGCCTGCTCGGCCAGCACGGCTACCTCGGTCACGATTTCGGGAATGTGCATTTTTCGCTCCACGCGCGAGATGATCCAGTCCGTCAGTTTCATGCTGGCGGCGCGGCTTTCACGCACCCACAGGGCTTTCAGCTCGGCGGGTACGCGCAGGTGAATCGGCAGGTCTTCGCTCACGCCCGGCCGGCCATCTCGGCCAGGCGCTCACGGGTGATGATGGCAGTGGAGCCGGGGCGCTTCCAGTAAGCGCCGCCGTTGTACGTACCGGCGCCGCGCACCAGGCCCAATTTGCGGGCGATGCTGTTGGCTTCGCGGAGAGTAATGGCTGCTTGCATGATGTTGCTCCTATCAGGATGCCCGGTACCGCCGGGGCGGGCGGCAATCAATTTCGATCACCATGGATGTAATGTAGCTCAATTTGAGCTATGGCGCAAGTCTTTTTGGGAGTCGTCGAAATTCCCACGGCGCCACAGCCTCCTGGCTCCACAGCCCGTGCCCCTCAGCTTTGGCCGTAGCCTGCAGCTTTTCCAGATCCGTACGGCCAACTGCGTACTTGGTGTAGACCCAGGCCAAGCCGGCGCGCACCTGCTCGGTACCGGCATCCTGCCCGCGGCACCCCACCTCGGCCACGGTGCGGCCGTAGCGGTCCATCGACCTGGGGGTGATGGTGGCCTGCTGTTGGAAGCACAGCTCGGCCAAGTGCTGGCGGCTACGCTGGCCGAAAGGCTGGCGCTTCTCCGGCGCGTCGATGGCGGCGATGCGCACCTTGACCTGTTCGTAGGCCCCGGGCTCGCCACAGCGGGCGGTGAGGGTGTCGCCGTCGCTGATGGCGACGACCAGGCAGAGGAGGGCTGAGAACATCGCGAAGAAGGAATGTGTGGAGCGCCTCTCGATCGTCAGCGCACGGCTGTGGCAAAAGCACTATACATAACTGTATATTTATACAGTTGCCTGATGGTTTTTCTTGTGCTAAGTGATGCTCTGCGTTAGACTGCAAGGGACAGTCAAGCGCAGCGCTTGTAGAGGTCACCGGAAGGTGGCAGCCCAAATGGGTGGGATCCTCGAAGCTGGGGGCTGTCACCAATCCCCGAATGCCGCACCGACGTGCGGCATTCTGCTTTTAAGGGACTCAAAGTTCGACAAGAACTTCAGCCCGTACCCAAGTCGGGATTGCTTATGCCGATAGACGTGGCCTTTCAGAATGTTGGCGTAACGTGGTTCGGCATGGCCATAGGGGTTCAGGTGTAGTGCGAAGAAGGTGCTAGATGCAACCGCGTCAGCAACTTGAAGTCCGGCGAGCTTGGCATGCTGCACTGCTCGGATATTTTCAGTCTTTATTGCCGGCCAATGAATTCTGACGCTGCCATCCATTTGGGCTTGAAGATGACGCAGATATGCGCGCATGTCTTCGTACGACATTGCTGCGCGATCTGAGAACACCAGATCAACACACCCGTCTCCTTCCTCTGGCTTTTTGTTGTCACGACATAGCCACGACACGCGCTCCAGCAGCAATCTTGTTAGATACCGATAGAGCAAGTCTTTGTTGCTGCGATAGTGCTCAGGATCGTCAATGTCAGGCTTGTAGCTCGCGACTGTGACGGTGCGAAACGGATATTTGGCGATGATGCTCGTGCATACAACGCGCTTCTCATGCTTCAAGTCCCTAAAGTGGATGGGCTTCTTCGCCTCAACATTCAGCGTGGTGCGAACTTCCGCAAGGGCTTGCACCGGGGCCAGGGTTCCTGAGTGTCGGAAAACAACCGCGGAAAGGACAAACCACCGCGAACTACCTGCTTCATTTGGCAGGAATTTGAAGCCCTCGTCGCCGGCCTCATCGATGTACGCAACAAAACTCGCAGGCATCCGTTCTCCTTGCCTCACCCCTTCTGTCTTCTTGGGCTTGGTGGGGCGCACCTCTCCTATAGCCCGCCTTCGCCAGCAACGTGCACCACGCGCCCAATGATGCGGACATGCTCCATCTCATTCGGCGGCACCTCGATTGTCGGGTGTTTCGGGTTGTCGGACTGTATGCGAAGGCCCCCACCTGGTAGGCGATACAGCCTCTTTACCCGCTCCCCGCCGTCGTACCACAGGGCGTAAACCTTACCATCCACCACATCGGTATGGGACGTGTCCACCACCAGTGCATCCCCGTTCTGGATGCGATCCTCCATGGAGTCGCCATCGGCGGTCATCGACGCGAGCTTTTTCGGCTGGAGACGCTTCTTCCTGATCCAGTCGGTTCGGAACGCCTGGGGTTGTTTCTCGATGAATTCGATTTCGACCTGCTCGCAGCCATTCCCGGCAGACAGTCGGACCCCGAGACGAGGGATGAGGACAAATTCCCCTTCCGGGAGGTCGTCCGGGTGTTCCCACGCAAGGATGGGCTGCATGGATGGCGGCGCACCTGTGGCCCTGGATTGCACGGGACCGGCAAGCTTCGCTCCTTCGCCGGTGGCTATCCACCGGGCACTGTAGCCCGTTGCCTCTTCAAGCTTGGTAGCCGGACCAGTCTTGATGCTTTTTGTTGGACCGTCCTTCCACTGCGTAACAGCGGACGACGTAACGCCCGTGATGTCGGCGATTTCGCCTACCTGCTTCCCGGTCGCAGCCATGATTTCCGCGATGCGATCTTGTAGCGTGCTCATGTAAGTTAGCTTACTTGTTTGGGTGGTTAGCGTGCTTGCGTATTGATTGTTAGTGTGCTAACCTGCGCCGATGCAAAAGTCTCAAGCCATTGAGGTGCTTGGCGGCACGGTCACACAAGCCGCTGAAGCCATTGGCATCAACCCACAGGCTATATCGCAGTGGCCCGAATGCCTGCCACGTCGATTGGCTGATCGAGTATTGGCCGCGTGCGTGCGATCTGGCATCGCCATCCCGCCCGAACTCGCCTCCCTCCCCGCTAAAGAGGAGGCCTGACATGTTCAAAAGAAGGCGTAAGGCGATCCCCCTGGAATTCCTCGTCGTGCCCGCAGGCGGAACGTTGGTGCTTCGCGCCAAAGATCGACTCACGCCGGATGAGGCCGACCGCATCAAATTGGCTGTGGCAACGCTCAGGGAGTCCAACCCTTCCAACTCCATTGTCGTAGTCAGCGAGCCCGACTGGGAAGTCGCTGTTATCGGAGCGCCTGTATGAGTGCCGCTGCAGCTGCTACGGCAGCGATGGCCGTGCCAGTCAATTTCCATCCGTTGTGGACGCACCAGTTCGCAAGCCTGCGCAACGGTCGCTTTCGCGGCGAACCGATGAAGACCCAGCCCGGCCCGCTGTCGAAATTCGCCGGAATGTCGTCCCAATGCTTCGCCTTCCAGCGTTGCCACCGATTCATGTCCGTCCTCTCTGCTGATGGTTGCTGTGGTGGCTCCATCGTACGGCAGGGCAGGGCGGGCACCCCATCCCTCCAGAGCCACTTCGCAGTGGCCTTTGCCCGGCGCTTCGGTGCTGGGCGCTTTTCTTTTCGTGTTCATGGCGTTCATTGTTTGGCCCGCCATTGATAACCAGTGATACCCGGAGATAAGACATGTCATCAAGCGTTATCAGCGCATCGAAAGACCAGCTCACGCTGAACTTCGAAGCGGGTCTTGCAGAGCGCTATGCGTCCTTGCGGGACTGTGTGGCCACCGGTGTCTATCAGCGCGGATTGAAGCGCGTGGCAATCGACTTGGACCAAGCGCCCAGCAACCTGTCTGTGCAGCTTTCCGAGGATGCCAGCCGCAATTTCAGCGTGGACAGCCTGGAGCGCTACATCGAGAAAACAGGCGACACCACGCCGGTCCTTTATCTGGTGGAGCGCTTCCTTGCGGCCGATGCACGCAATGACACGGCCAAGAAGGTGCAGGCCATGCGGGCAAAGATGGCCGAGATGATGCGCGAGCTCGAAGGCATGGGGGCCGCATGAACCACTCCCTCCCCCTCAACGCATTCCAGTCGGTCAGGCCACGCGGACCCGACCTCGACATCCCAGCCGCGAAGCCCAAAAGCAAGGCCTCCCAGTCAAGGGAGACCAGCGCTTTCGGCACGCTTAAAGCCATGGATAGCAATGGTCGCCGCACGGTGGACATAGCGCCGCGCGCTAAGAGCGGCATCACCATCGAATCGCGCGAGCAGAGCGCCGCCAGTGTGGCGAAGACCCGACGCATCAGCAAGGGAGCGTGACATGGGCCAGAAAGTGCAGCAGGGCGGTGAACACCTCATGCGCGGCAAGTCGCGGGTTGGGGAGTCTGTATGAGCGAAGACCGCAAACTGGTGGACAACGTCTGGGCGATGCTGGACAAGACCTCGGCGCGAGTGGGCCAGATGCTTGGAGAGCGCTTCTCGCAGGACATGTTCGTGACGTGCCTTGAGCGCCTTGAGTCGCCGATCGAGGACATGTTTTGGATCGCCGCGCATGCCCAATGCCTAGCAGAGAACATCGCCGCCAATCCGGGGCCGGCCTATGACGCCAAAGGTGCTCTGACGATCGGGGACGGCATCGTCATCCGGCCCCAGGTGAAGATCGGCGATTTCCGCGTGGACTTTGTTCTATCCCAGGTCGGCTTGGGGCCGGACGAGATCCTGCGTCCAGTGGTGGTGGAGTTGGATGGCCATGCTTTCCACGACAAGGACAAGAGGCAGCGCGCCTACGAGAAGGCCCGCGATCGCTTTCTGGTGAAGCAGGGTTTCCGCGTTCTGCACTTCACCGGCAGCGAGGTGGTTGCTGACCCGCACAAGGTGGCCTACGAGGTTCTGGACATGCTTGGCGCCTACTCAGGCACTTATCGCAAGTACGACCCGGCGGACCCGTTTGGGGTAGGGGAGTAACCGCTTGAACTTCTACAAGCGCTATCCAGCTGACTACGGGAGGAAGACCGCCCGACTGACGTTGGCCCAGCACGGTGCATACACGCTGCTGCTGGATGAGGTGTATTCGACGGAGGCGCCCCTGCCGGGATCCTTTGACGAGCTGTATCGCATATGCCGCGCCATGTCCAGGCCCGAGCAAGAGGCCGTTCGCTCGGTGGCTGATATGTTTTTCCCGTTGGGCGCGGATGGCCTTCGCAGGAACCAACGAGCCGTAGAAGAAATAACCGAGGCGGCTCCCGCGATCGAAGCGGCTAGGTTGAATGGGAAGAAGGGTGGAAGGCCAAAGAAAGAAACCCAGCAAAAACCCAGTGGGTTTTCGACAGGTAACCCAAACGAATCCCAAGGCGAACCTAACCCGAAAGCTCCTCATAGCTCAGATAACTGTTCTTCACTACGTTCAGAACAGTCACGTGCCAAGTCGAGCGGTTACAGCGTCGATTTTGAGCAGGCATGGATGGCCTACCCGAGCCGAACGGGGCACTCGAAGGCGGAGGCGTTCAAGGCCTGGAGGGCGCGATTGGCGGATGGCGAGACCGCGGAAACCATCTTGCAAGGCATCGGCCGATATGCCGCGTACTGCGAGGCAAACCACACCGAGCCGCGATTTGTGAAGCACGCCGCCACGTTCTTCGGACCTGATCGGCACTACCTCAACGACTGGACCGTGCAGGCCCGTGTCCCCCCCCTTGCTGCTCAGCAGAACAGTGGCCGCTACAGCGCCGCAGCGGCAACCATTTTTGGCTCACAGCAGCCTCAACACCCGGAGTGCATCGATGTTTAAGCCTGTCATCGTGGATGCAGAAAGCCTCAAGCGTCCCCAGCCGCCTTTGCCCACCGAGGTGGTCAACAACATTTTCAAGGTGTTCCACGGTTTCTACGGGAACCTGTTTCTGTCGAAGTTCTCCACGGGCGAGGTGGACGCGCAGGGCGGTGATGCCGGTATCGTTAGTGCCAGGCAGATATGGGGCCACGGCCTGCGCGAATTTGACGCTGGAGTGGTGAGGGCCGCACTTGCCCAGTGCGTGGAGCGCCACCCAGAATTTCCGCCCAGCCTGCCGCAGTTCGTCGCTCTCTGCGCAGCGAACAAGCCGCGCGAGGTATACCGGCCGGCCCAGCCTGCCCTGCAGATGAGCCAGCAACTCAAGAGTGCCTATTCGGCCCGGGCTCGCGAAATTAACGAGCGTCACGCGCGCAAGGCTATCGACCGGAAAACCGGCTTTGTCGATTTGCCCATGAGTCTTGATGGGCTCAAGGCGGCGATTGCAAATGCTGTGGCCACTGCAGGTGGAGATGAGGCGGCAGAGCTGCGCCGGTTGGATCTGATGTTCGCCCCAAAGGAGATCGCATGACCCGCGCAGAGGCAAACCACTTGCTGGACCTCGTGCGCGCAGGAGGCGCGGTCCCGGACAGCCAGATTGTGTACGCGCTCTGGATCACTGGCGACTTGTTCTCGGAGGCCGCGAATGCATGACATGCGCCACATGCGTCCACTGGCTCCTACGGACCAGCGCCGGGAAGCAACTGCCCATGGCGAAGCACGGCTTCGGCGAGTGCGCTCCGATGCGCGCTCCCTGGACCACATATCCACCACAGCACACTTGCCCAAAACACAAGGAAGCTGCACCGGATGTGGTCAATGCCCGCGCAGTGTGGTTGGGCAAGTTGTCGGCCTCACGGCCAAGGAATGGAGGGTAGGGACATGAACTGCAAGCCCGGGGATTTGGCGATGGTCTGCCGCATCACTGATCCACAGAACGCATGGATGCTGGGACGAATCGTGCAGTGCATGCGGCTGGAGGTGATTCGCGGCCGGGCTGGCTGGCATCTGGTCGATGGGATCAGCCATGCCGCGACGGTTTGGGAGTGGCAATGGGTTGCCGATGATTGCCTGCGCCCCATCCGCGATCCTGGAGACGACGCGCTGGATGAAAGCCTTGCGTGGCTTCCCGCGCCCAGCCGCGACGAGGTACCAGCATGACCGGCTGCACCAAAGCCCACCAGGGCCAGCGCTACGCATTCGGCCAAGACGAATACCTGGCGCTGGAGAACGGCTGTGGCGTCATCAGAGTTGCGCTGATCGACCGCGAACAGCCCTGGCCCCTGCATCCCGCAACCCTGGCCCATGTGAGCCAGCTCACGCCGCTGCCGGTTCGGCGCTATCACGGGGCGCTCGAATGAGCCGCTACCAAGCGTTGCGCCAGTTGGCCGAATGCACTCCTGTGACGGCCGGATTCGTCGCGGTCTTGAACTGGGCTTGTCGCGTGCCGGCCGGCCTGATCGTGTTTGGCCCGGTGGAAATGGAGTACACGCATGACTGACAGCATCACTCCCGCCTTTCAAGGCGAAGTCCAACTCCGTCGCTGGTCAGAAAGCAGCACACAGGGCGTACAGGTCACATTCGCCTTGGCCGAATCCGCAGACCTGGACAAGTTCAAGGGCCTGGACGGAAAGCGGTTCATGGCCGTGCTTGTGCAGATCGGGGATGACGAGCAGCCGGTTTTGCCTAACCCATTGATTTCAAAGCAAAGCGCGAATCCGCGTTCTGCCCGCGAGCCCCTGGGTGACCTCTGCTGGCGCGCAGTGCAATGGTGCAAGGAGCCGGAGTTCTGGGGTTTTTTGCGCCGCGAATTCGGCGGCGAGGTGAAGAGCGAACTTGGCGCCAAACAAGTGCTGGAATCAATTTGCACGATCACTTCGCGCAAGGAGCTCGACATCGATCAAGTGGCCGCACGCAAGTTCAATCAACTGATCCGCGCCCCCTACCAGAAGTACTTGATCGCAAGGGGGATCGTGCGATGAGTGAATACATCGAACCCATCACCGATCTCGCGCAGATCAACGACGACGAATGTCTGTCTGGCTACCGCGCTGGCCTGGGCTACATCGCCGTGGACTACACCCAGAAAAGTGCCAGCTACTGGCACGGCTACCGGAATGGGCAGTCCGACCGGGGCTTGGAGCCGGTCAGCCCGCAATCGATGCGAATCGCGCAGCAGATGGTTGCAGCCGGCCGCGCAAAGGGGATGCACTGATGAAGCCCAGCGAGTATCAATTTTTGGGCGCGGCAATCATTGCCGCTCCGCATGTCAGGGCAGACGTTGCTGCATGGCTGGCGGTTATCTGCCTGGTGGTGGGTTGTGTGTTGGTATGGCAGGAGCGCAAATGAAGCCCTTCGAGCCCAAGGCCCGCCCCTGCAAGCAGTGCGGACAGCTCTTCGTCCCGCGCACCACGCTGCACAACATCTGCAGCCCCAAGTGCGCGTACAAGGACCTGCGCAAGCAGAAGGCGGCAGAGAAGGCTGCCGCGAAGGCGGACTTGGCAGAGACGCGCAAGCGCAAGGAAAAGGCCATGACCCGCAGCGAGCGCCACGCCCGCGCCCAGGCTGCGGTGAACGCCTACGTGCGCGCACGCGATGCCGATCTGCCATGCATCTCCTGCGGCCGGCACCACGAAGGCCAATGGCATGCCGGGCACTACCGGAGCCGCGGAGCCGCGAAGCACTTGGCGCTGGACACCCGGAACATTCACAAGCAATGCCAGCCCTGCAACACCCACCTGCACGGCAACCAGATCAATTACAGGCTGGGACTGATCGAACGCTACGGGCTGGCCTACGTGGAAGCCCTGGAATGCGACAACGCCCGCCGCGATCTGACCAGCGACGAGATCGACGCCATCTGGCGGGAGCACAAGGCCAAGCTCAAGGAGATGAAGAAGTGGGACGCCCAGTAGGCCACCGCATCCGCGAGGTGCTTGAGATCACCGAAAGTCGTGGCACAGCCAACACAACCGAAATCCGCCTAGCCATGTCCGGCAGAGTCGAGTCCGCCAACGTGGCCAAGTACTGCAGCAGGGCCGTTGGCCTCGGACTCATGACCGCTGACAGGTCGAACCGCCAGATCCGCTATGAGGCGGTCACCGGGTGGCGTGAGTTGGTACGGCCGCCAAAGCCGAAGCAGCCGCAACCACAGGCAGAGCCACCTGCGTCCGCGGAGACCACGATAGCGCACGCCCTGCGCACACAGCCAAACAGCGTTTTCGCCCTTGCTCGCCCAGGAGGATGCCTATGACCGACAAGAACCTCACCGAAAAGCGCAGTAGCCGAGTCCAGGTACTGGAGGCCATCCACGCCTTGTACGACCAAGAGATGGAGATCACCTGTGCCTCCATCGTCCGCCAGACCGGGCTCAAGACGGTCACGGTGAACGACTGCATCAAGGAGCTCAAGGAGCGGGATGAGATCTGGTGCCCCGAGCGGGGGGTGTATCGGCCGTGCCAGAGACATGAGCCCAGCGAGCCTATCAGCGTGACTGTGATGCCGACTGGGCACGTCAAGCTGGAGAAGGGCGACATGGTGATGGCGTTTAACCCGCACGAGTGGCGCACCCAGGTGGCTCCTGTCGCCGCAGGCGCCGCCGCTCAGACTGCAGTGATAGAGCACACTCACCAGACGATGCAGCTACTGGAGCAGGTGCGCAAGCTGCAGCGGAAGGTGGAGGGTCTGCAAGCAAGGCTGGAGGCCGATCCGGCTCAAATGGATCTGCTGGAAGCCTGACAATGGCGCCATGAAAGTCTCGGAACTCAGCGGCGCCACTCTAGATACCTGGGCCGCCAAGGTCATCGGAAAGCCGCCCGGCCCTCCCTACTCAACTTCCTGGGCTGAAACCGGCCCATCATCGAGAAGGAGCACATCCACGTTGCTCCGATGCCCGGCAAGGGATGGATTTGGTGCGCGGTGGTGTCTTCGGAGGATTCACGCGGCACCTGGCAGGAGGGCCGGACTCCCCTGATTGCTGCCATGCGGGCGCTGGTCTCCAGCCGGTATGGCAAAGAGGTGCCGGACTAGCCGCCCCCCCGCGTAGGGTTCGACTACCTGGACCATGCCCGGAACACTCCCGGGCATGGCAACTACTCCTGCGGGCAAGCGCCCTGCGCCGAATAAGGCAATAGCCCCCGCCAAGAAGACGCCTGCTGCCAGAAAGGACGCAGGTAAAGCCATGCCCGCGCCAGGCCGTCCGACGAGCTATCGGGACGAGTACGCCGAATGGGCTTTAAAGCTGACGAAGTTGGGAGCTACGGACAAGGAGCTGGCCGAAGCATTCGAGGTCTCAGAGCAAACCATCAATGCATGGAAGCAGGCCAAGCCTGATTTTCTTGAGTCCATAAAAAAGGGGAAGGTCATTGCTGACGCCGAGGTGGCGAGCAAGCTGTTCCACCGCGCAACCGGCTACGAGCACCCCGAGGACGACATTCGGGTGGTTGACCACTCCATCGTCATCACGCCGACGATCAAGCATTACCCCCCGGACACCACGGCGGCCATTTTCTGGCTCAAGAACCGCCGCCCCGATCTGTGGCGCGATAAGGTGGAAAACGCACTGACGGGTGCTGATGGTGGCGCGGTGAAGGTCGAGAGCACGGTAACGCTGGTCCCTGCGAAGCCTCGCCAGGAGGGCGACGAATGAGCATCGCATCGGCAATCGCCAAGCCCAGGATCGCAATCAACATCCAGGTGCCGGAGAAGCTGGCCGGCTTGTACCAGCCGCGCCGGTACAAGGTGATGCGCGGCGGGCGTGGTGGTGGCAAGTCGCACACGGTGGCCCAGGTGCTGCTTGAGATGGCGGCGCGCAAACCGCTGCGCATCCTGTGCGCCCGAGAAATCCAGAAGTCCATGCGCGACTCAGTGCACCGGTTGCTCAGGGACTACATCGTGAAGATGGGTTTGACGGGGTTCTATGAGGTGTTGGACACAGAAATACGCGGGGCTAATGGCACGTTGTTCCTGTTCTCTGGCCTACAGGCTCACACGGTCGATTCCATCAAATCTTACGAAGGCATCGATATCGTCTGGATCGAGGAAGGCCAAAGCATCGCCAAGAAGTCTCTGGACATCCTGATCCCCACGATCCGCAAGGAGGGGTCGGAAATCTGGATCACGATGAACCCGGACATGGAAACCGATGAGGTGTACACCCGGTTCGTCGCCTCGGTCAGTGATGACACATGGTGTGTGGAGATCAACTGGCGGGACAATCCGTGGTTTCCGCAGGTGCTGGAGGACGAGCGCCAGAAGGCCAAGCGCTCCATGTTGGCCGAGGACTATGCCCACATCTGGGAGGGTAAGGCTCGCAGGGTGGCGGCTGGAGCTATTTACCGGCACGAGGTTGAGGCGCTGTACGCCGATCAGCGGGCCGCTCGTGTGGCCTACGACCCAAGAAGCCCGGTTCATACCGTGTGGGATCTCGGCTGGAACGACGCCATGACGATCCTCATGGTTCAGATTTCGCCCCAGGCCGTGGCGATCATCGACTACATCGAAGACAGCCACCGCACCTATGACTGGTACGTCCGGGAACTGGAGAAGCGGCCGTACCGTTGGGGTACGGACTATCTGCCTCACGACGGCAAGACGAAGAACCCGCAGACGGGCAAGAACGCGGAGATGCTGCTGCGTGAGCTCGGGCGGCGCAGCGTGACATGCCTGGCGGCGTTGGATGTGGAAGAGGGCATCAAGTCGGCTCGCATGCTGTTCCCACGCTGCTACTTCGACACCGTGAAGACGGCACGATTGCTCGAATGCCTCAAACGCTACCAGCGCGCAGTGCACACGAAAACGAACGAGCCCATGGGGCCGCTGCACGATGAGTACAGCCATGGCGCTGACGGATTCCGTTATCTGGCCCAGGCTGCGGAGCACATGCTGCGCTCGCAGCAGCAGAAGCCGGTAGTCGCCACCAACTGGGCTCCCCTGGACCGAGAAATAGGGTACTGACATGCAAGCCACCGAAAACCAAGGGGGCCTGCAGCCCCATTCCGACGAGCCGCAACGTGATCTGCGCGCCGAGTTCGTCCTTACGCTCCTTGCCAAGCGCCGCGAGGCCATAGCCGGGCGGGCGGGTTCAGGCATCGAGGAAGAGTGGACCGAGGACGAAGAGCACTACCAGGGCATCGATGACGCCAACCGCGCGTTCCAGAATGCCAACCAGCTGTACCGCAGCCGCAAGGCGGCCATCATCGGTGGGCAGCCGGCGCAGAAGGGTCCAACCCGTTCAGTGGTGTTCCTGAACATCACCCGGCCCTACGTGGACGCGGCCAGTGCGAGGGTGGCTGACATGCTGCTGCCCACGGATGACCGCGCCTGGGAGATCAAGCCCACCCCCATCCCTCAACTGAGCGGGATGCAGCTATCGCAGTTGGCGCAGGCGATGGGGCTGGCCGATCCGGCGCAGGCGCAGGCGCAGATCGAGGCCCAGCAGGCGCAGGCCCGACAGGCGGCGGAACGAATGCAGACCGCCATCGAAGACCCGCTGGTGGAGAGCAACTGGCATGGCGAAGTGCGCCAGGTGATTGAGGACGCCGCGCGCATCGGCTCCGGCGTGCTTAAGGGGCCTTTCCCCATCACTCGGGTCATGCGCATGACGCGCAAGGATCCGGCCACGGGCCTGACCGAGTTCACGAAGGTGGAGGAGATCAAGCCCGGCTCCAAGCGCATCGACTGCTGGAACTTCTTCCCTGACCCGGCATGCGGGGAGAACATCCACAACGGCAGCTACACCTTCGAGCGCGAGTACGTGGGCAAGAGGCAACTCAAAGAGATGCTAGCAGACCCGAGCTACGACCAGGCTGAGCTGCTGGCCGTGTTGCGTGAAGGCCCGGCCCGCACCCGCGAAGGCGCCGAGGCGGTTTACCGCGCTGGTGATGACGAGTTCGAGATGTGGATCTTCTATGGTCATTGCGCCCGCGAGCACCTGACGCGGATGGGCGTGGACATGGAAGAGGGCGACGAGGACCGCCTGCCGACCATGGCGGTGATGATCAATGACCGGCTGGTCAAGACGGTGCTCAGCCCTATCGAGAACGGCGAGTTCCCCTACGACGTGCTGGCCTGGCAGCGCCGGCCGGGCATGCCCTGGGGGGTGGGGGTCAGCCGGCAGATTCGCACGGTACAGCGCATGCTCAACGGGAGTGCCCGCGCGCTGATGGACAACTCCGGGCTATCGGCGGCGCCCCAGATCATCATCGGCAACGGGGTGACGCCTTCCGATGGCGAGTGGACCCTGCGTCCCGGAAAGGTGTGGCGGGCGGAGGCAGGCGCAGACACGCCGGATGTGCGCGCCGCCTTCAATGCCTTTGTCGTCCCATCGGTGCAGGTAGAGCTGATGAACATCATCAACTTCTGCCTCAAGATGGCCGAGGACACCACGGGCATGCCGGCCATGCTGCAGGGTATCCGCGGCGACGCTCCGAACACCCTGGGCGGCATGCAGATGCAGAACAACAACGCCACGAGTGTGCTGCGTCGTCTGGCCAAGCGCTTCGACGACTACATGACCCGTCCCCACATCCAGCGGTACTTCGACTGGATGATGGCTTACAGCGACGACGAGAATATCAAGGGCGATTTCGAGATCGAGGTCCGCGCGTCCTCTGCGCTGGTGGAGCGGGATGCCCAGCAGCAATTCCTGCTGCAGATGGTCGGACTGGCGCGTGATCCTGCCTACGAGATCGACCCGGCCAAGCTGTTCGCGGAGCTGTGCAAGGGCCAACGCCTGGACCCGAAGAACTTCCAACTCGACGAGCAGCAGAAGGCCCAGCGTGCCCAGCAGGGGCAGAGCCCGGTGGATCAGGCTAAGGCCGTGCTGCTCGCCGCCCAGGCGCGCAAGGCCGATGCAGACGCTACCAACACCGGCATGGAGACGCTGTACAGCGGTGTGCAGACGGGGCAGCTGATTTCGGTGAACCCTGCCGTGGCAGGACTGGCGGACGGACTGGCGCGCTCCGTGGGGTTCAAGGACCAGGACGCTGCGCCCATCGTGCCGCAGGGCCTTGGAGGAATGCCGCCGCCGGACGACCCAGAGCCAGTCATTGCAGCCGGGCCGCACACAGACCCGCGCACGCCGCCGAATCCTGCAAGTCCTCTGGTCGGCGTGCGCCAGGGCATCGAGACGCCAGAGGCGGATGGGGCTTCCCCCGTCTAGGGTTCGCCAGCCAGTGTCTCTGCCGGAACACTCCCTGGTCATGAAGGGACTTGATCTCACCTCGCCAACGTGGCGCGCACTGGAGCAACACGCTCTGGCCCGCTTGGCCACGTTGCGCGAGAGGAACGACAGCCCTTCGATGGACGCGACGCGAACCGCCGAACTGCGCGGGCGTATCGCGGTATGGAAAGAACTGCTGGCGCTGGCGGACCCAGCCCCGGCCCCCACTGCCGACACCGGCGGCTATTGAGCCCTGGCCTCGGTCTGACGCATAGGAGTGCATGACGCATGGACGAACAAGAGTTGGAACAGGCCGCATTCGAGCGCGCTTTCAACGGTGAACCCGAATCCGCAGCATCCTCCACTGCAGCGCCGGAAGGCGCGGTGGCCGAGGTGACGGAACCGGAGCCTGCTGCAGAGCCGCAAGCGCAAGAGCCCGCTGAAGCGGTGCCGGAGACTCCCGCAGAACCCGCCAAGGCCGAGCCGAAGGCGGGTGACTTGGACGACGACCCGGTGCTGCTGGATGGCCTCAAGCGCAGCGAGTTGCACCGCCTGTTCAGCAATGCCGCCGAGGTGGAGCAGATCAAACGCCAGTTGGACAAGGCGCATGGGCACATTGGGGAGCTGAACCGTCGGCTCCAGCAAAGCCCCGCGCCAGCAGCAGCCCCGGCCGCCGTGCCCGAGTTGCCGCCCGAGCTCAAGCAGTTTGAGGACGATTTCCCCGAGGTGGCGCAGTACGTCAAGGCGCTGGGCCTCGCCAAGCAACCCGTCCAGGAGCAGCCTGCGCCGCAGCAGGAACCGGCACAGGCCGGCGCCGATCCTGTGGCCCTGGAGCTGCTGGTGATGGACCGCATGCACAAGGGATGGCGCGACAAGGTGGCTTCGCAGGAGTTCAGCCTGTGGATGACCACCCAAGGGACGCAGGCGAGCTTCGACACGGCGCACACCGCCGATGAGCTGTCTGCCGTGCTCGGTCAGTACGACCAATGGGCCACCGCACGCACCGCCGCAGCCGACAAGGCCGCCAAGGGTCAGCAGCGGCTCAAGGCGGCTACGACGCCGGCAGGCAATGCACCGCGCCCCCAGACCGCGCCCACCGAGCAGGACGCATTCGTTTCTGGATTCAAGTCAGTGTTGGCCCGATAGGGCCGCAAGGAGAACAAAATGGGATTCACGACCACCAACCCCGCAGAGCGGATCGGCAAACTCAAGGGCGAAATCCTCGCCCACGCCGTAGCCGTCGAAGTGCTGGGCATAACCGGTATGCAGCGCGCGCTGCCCAAGAACAACGGCCAGACCGTGGTGTACCGCCGCTATCTGCCGTATGGCGCTGCGGCAACCAACTTCAACACCATCAACCGGCCCATCGCCGATCCCGTGGCCCATGAGCTGCAGGAGGGTGTGACGCCATCGGCGGACACGCTGGTGCCGCAGGACATTTCCGTCAAGATCAAGCAGTTCGGCTGCCTGTATCAACTGACGGACCAGGTGTCCGACACCTACGAGGACGACGTGCCCCCCGAAATGAAGAAGCAGTGCGGCGAGCGCGTGGCCCTGGTGCGCGAGATGATCCGCTACGGCGAACTCAAGTCGTGCGCGAACGCGTTCTACAGCGGCGGCAGCGACCGCACGGGCGTGAACGCCAAGATCAGCCTGAACATGCTGCGCAAGATCAGCCGCAACCTGCAGGCCAACCATGCCAAGCGCATCACGGGCATCCTGGCGCCGTCGCCCAACATCGCCACGCAAGCGGTGGAAGCGTCGTACCTGGTGTTCGTGCACACGGATGCCGAGTCCGACATCCGCGACCTGCCCGGTTTCACGCCCGTGGCCGAGTACGGCACACGCAAGCCGGTGAGCCAGTACGAACTGGGCAGCGTGGAGAACTACCGCTTCATCACCTCGCCCGAACTGGCGCCGTATCTCAACGCAGGCGCGGCCATCGGTTCGACGGGCCTGATGGGCGGCACGAACGTGGACGTCTACCCGTTCATCGTGGCGGGCGAAGACGCATGGGGCCAACTCGCACTGCGCGGCGCGGACTCCATCGACCCCACCTACATTCCGCCCGGCGTGAAGGACAAGAGCGACCCGCTGGGCCAGCGCGGCTATGTGGGCGCCAAGTTCTACATGAACTGCATGCTGCTCAACCAGGGCTGGATGGCCGTCGGCGAGGCGGGCGTGTCGAGCCTGGCCTGATTTGAATGAGGGGCTTCGGCCCCTCATTCTGAACCTAGGAGATCACCATGCCCGAATCCATCAGCCGGCGCATCAGCGCCTCGCCGCTGAGCAACGCCGACAAGCGCGAACTGCAGGCCGTCCTCCAGTCCTTGCTGGGGGACATGCAGGCCATCGCAGCACAGCTCAACACCCTGATCGACGAAGCCGAGGACACCGACGCTGTGCCGATCACCCTGAATACCAAGCCGTAAGGAGAACCCATCATGGCCGACAACATCGCGGGCCAGACCCGCACCAACTCCGACAAGCAAGACTCGCCCAGCTCTGCGCGCGGCAAGGTCGTGTACGACGCCACTGCCATCACGGCGACCGACTCCACCCGTGTGCTGACCGGCTTCAAGCCGCGCTACGTGCGCTGGGTGAACCTCACAGACCGCGTCGAGGTGGAGTGGTTCGAGGGCATGGACGCCAACACCTGCCTCAAGACCGCCGCTGCGGGCACCCGCACGCTGGAAACGGCCAACGGCGGCATCACGGTGGACGCCCACGGCTTCCGCGTGCTGCAGAACGCCACGCTGGCCGCGGTCCTGGCATCCAAGACCTGCCTGTACGAAGCCCAAGGCTAACCACCCAGCCCGCCATGGTGATCCGTGGCGGGCTTCACCACCATCACAGGAGAACACACATGGCACGAGGCAGCGCAACGGACGCGACCAAGCAGTACCTGGGGCGTGACACCCCCATCCAGATCGGCGAGATCGGCCGCAGCGACGTGGAAGCGATCGACCGCGTTGCGGACCTGAGCGACGTGGAGAACGAGGCGTTCATGAACGAGCCCGTCACGGTCATGGTGCTGAGTTCCGGCAACGATGAGGAAACCGACTTGGTGCAGGTCGGCGTGAACGGCGTCACGCAGTTCTTCCGCCGCGACGTAGCCCAGGTGGTCAAGCGCAAGTTCGTCGCGCGCCTGGCGCGCTGCAAGCGCACCGACTTCCGCCAGACCCTCGATGACCGCATGGGCGAAGCGATGAACGTGCTGCAGCGGCACCATTCGCTGAAGTACCCCTTCACCGTGGTCAGCGACAGCAATCCTCGCGGGGCTGCCTGGCTGCGGAGCCTGCTGGCCGAGGCTCAGTGACATGACCCTGGCCGAGTTGATCGCCCTGTACCGGGCGGACGCGTTCGATGGTCAGGAGCAGATGTTCTGCTCCGATGAGTTGCTGACCATCTACGCGAACGAGGCCCAGGACGAGGCTTGCCGGCGCGGCCAACTGCTGCGCGATTCGGCGGGTCCGATGTGCACGATCAGCTTTGCCGCAGGGGATGAGACTGTAGATCTGGACCGCCGCGTTATCCGTGTGCTCCGTGCCTTCGTTGACGGCCATCCCGCAGATGCGTTCACCGTGGAGGAGATGGACTGCTACATGCCCGGGTGGCAGTTTCAGACACTGCAGGCCCGGCCGCAGCGGCTCATCACCGGCATGACCACCGGCAAGTTGCACCTGTGGCCTCGGCCCGAAGCCGCCGGGACCATCCGCCTGACCGTCCAGCGGCTGCCACTCAAGGAGATGAAGACGCCAGCGGATCGCCCAGAGATCCGGCCGGAACTGCACCGCGGGCTGGTCCCCTGGATGCTCTATCGAGCCTACAGCCGTGAGGACAACGACCTGTACAACGACCGCAAGGCGGCCGTGCACCTGGTCAAGTTCGAAGCCGAGTTCGGCTCCAAGGCCAGCGGGCGCAACGAGGAATGGGTACGGCAAGGCCCGGACTTGATGCCAGGGCCTATTGCCTGAAAGGATTGAGAAATGGCAACCCGTGACGATTGGAACCGCCTGGGCCAGCAACTCGGTGGCATGGGCTACCCGCAGAGCCCTGCCGCGCCGCCTGCGCCAAGGCCGAACAGCTTCGGCGATGCCGTGGCGGCGATCCGCAACCCTGGCACTGTGCAGCCGCGAAGCACGTTCGGGAGCATGACGGCCCAGGCCGCGACACCCGAACCCAGCGAGTTCAGCCAGGCGGCTTGGGCGGCAGCAAAGTCGCCAACCGCTCCAGCCGTACCGAAGCCGCCTGCGCCCCCCGGCTTGGCCGCAGCGGCTGGCGTAACGCCCGGCGGCGGAGCCCAAGGCCCGCTTGAGCGGGCAGGGGTGAAAGCGGTGGAAAACGTGCCGAGCAATCCAATAGCTCAGGCTGCAGGGATTGTGCCTGGCCAGGGCGCGGCGCCCTCATCGTCGCAGCAGGGCTTGGCGAGCTATGCGCAGACCCATCCAGTCGCTGCAGTGCCTACTGCCACTGGCGTCTCCTTGGCACAAGCTGCCGGTGTCGTGCCTGGAGGCAGCCGTCCGCCGGCAACGCCCAGCCCATTAGCCCAGGCCGCGTTGGCGCCACCCGCCATGCCCGCGTCCGGCTCGGTGACCCGGGAGGGCAATAGCTACTCCGGCGGCAACATTGCTGGCGACATCACGATCAACGGCCAGACTCCCCGTGGCTCCGCGCCGCAAGGTCTCGCCGCTGCAGCAGGTCTTGTTCCGGGGCAGGGCGTGAGCGCCCAGAACATGCAGGCGGTCGATAACCTTGCCTTTAGCCAGGGCCTCGCTGCAGCGGCTGGCATTGTCCCCGGCAGCGGCCAGCCGGGCGTGGCTGCGCCGGTGGTGCGCAACAGCACCAACGACTGGGCAGCCCGCAAGGCGCTGGAGAATGCTCAGACCTCGGCCAGCAGCATCACCAACAGCCCGGCGTGGAGCCGCGGCGCCGAGCGTGACTGGCGCGGCCGGGTGGTCAACGGGCAGGCCGATCAGGATGGGAACGTGGCGGCCTATCAGGCCATGCTCAAGAACGACCTGGCGCTGCAGGGTGCGCAGCCGGGCGTGGACTTGGCCGCGATGCGGGAGCAGGGCGACACACAGCGCGCGGGCATGCAGGTGGCCGCCGGTAGCGCGAACGCGGCAGCGGACCGGATGGCCGCGCTGGATCGCACGCTCATCACCGAGCGGGGGAACAACACGCGGGCGGGGATCGCTGCTGAGGGCGCGTCAGAGGCCGCAAGGATTAGGGCGCAGCAGGAGAACAAGCCGCCAGCGGGTTATCGGTGGGCCGCTGGCGGTGGACTGGAGGCAATTCAAGGTGGCCCAGCAGATCCGAACGTGCGCGGCAGCAAGGCGCCGCTGAACGACGTGCAGTCCAAGGCGCTGCAGTTCGGCACACGCATGCAGACGGCAGGAGCTGTGCTGGACAGCCTCGCTGCCCAAGGCGTTGATCAGCCAGGGCTCATCAAGCGTGGCGCCGATGCCATTGGCTTGGGCGCTGCCGCGAATTGGACCCAGAGCGGAGGGCAGCAGCAAGTCGAGCAGGCTCAGCGCGACTTCATCAATGCCGTGCTCCGTCGCGAGTCGGGCGCAGCCATCGCCGACAGTGAGTTCGCGAACGCTCGCCAGCAGTATTTCCCGCAGGTCGGCGACACGCCTGCGGTCATCGAGCAGAAGCGCAAGAACCGCGAAATAGCCACGTCGGGCGTTTTGGCCGAAGTTCCCAACAGCGAGAAGCGCGTCAACCAGGTGCTGGCGAACGCAGCATCGAATGCGCCGCAGGCAACTGCAGCGCCCGCGGCAGCCAGCGGGGATCAGCTTGCCGAGCTCCAGCGACGTGCAGCAAGCAACCCGGCGCTCGCCGCGCGCCTGAAAGAACTGGGGTATTGAGATGGCAGGGCAAGACTTCTCCGGCGTCAGTGACGACGAACTGCTGTCGCAACTCAAGCCGCGCAACCCCGCAGCATCTACCGGTGCAGCGCCAGCTCCGGCGGCGCCCAGCGGTCAAACCGCGGCGCCGGCAGCGGCCGACTATTCCAAGATGAGCGACGACGACCTGCTGGCCAGCTTGCCGTCCCGCACTCCTGCCGCTCCACAGCGCTCGCTCACAGAAAGCGCCGCCCGCGGCGTCGGCATCGGCACGCGCGGTCTCGTGCAAGGCCTGACTGACATCCCGGCGATGGTCACCGACAACCTGGTGGCGAAGCCCGTGAATGCGGTGCTCGACGCCGTGCGCGGCAAGGAAAACGGCGCCAGGCTGCCCATGCTTGGCGAGGCCGCCAACAACCTGATGACATCCGCAGGCCTGCCAGTGGCCGAAACCGCCAGCGAGCGTGTCGTGCAGGACATCAACCGGGGCGGCGCCTCGGCGGTGACAGGGATTGCGACCGGCGCAGGGCTGGCGAACGCCACCGGCGGCGTGGCCCAGGCCGTGGGCAAGACGCTGTCTGCGGCTCCCGGTATGCAGGTGGCCAGCGGCGCGGCCGGGCAGGGCGCTGCAGGTGTCACGCGCGAAGGCGGCGGCGGGGAGGGAGCGCAGCTCGTGGCCAACGTCGCGGGCTCCCTGGCGCCGTCTGCGCTGCCGTTTGCCGGCAAATCTATCGTACGCGGCGCGCTGCGAGGTGGCGAGGCCGGCCGCCAGCGCGTGGCAGAGAACATCAAGACCTTCGAGGAAGCCGCCGGCACCACGCCCACTCTGGGCCAGGCCACGCAGTCCCGCACCCTGCAGGCGGCCGAGACTGGCCTGTCCAATGTCATCGGCGGGTCCGGCCTGATGGCGCGGCGCGCGGAGGTGCAGTCCAAGGCGCTGGAAGATAGCGTGCAGAAGCTGTCGCAGGAGCTTGCTCCCAACGCCACGGGCTGGGGCGCCGGCGAGGCCATCACGCGCGGCGTTAACGCCTTCAAGGACAGCGTGAAGACCACCCAGAAGATACTCTACAGCAACCTCGACAAGTACATCCCGGCTGACGCCCCGGTGTCGGTGAGTCGCACGCAGGAAGCGCTGAAGGCACTGAACGAGGGCATCGAAGGTGCTCCGAACCTGTCCCAGTTCTTCCGCAACGCCAAGATGGGCAACATCGAGCGAGCCATGCTCAAGGACGTGGAGGGCGCCACGCTGGCAAACATCGCCCCGGGCATGGCATCCACCGGCGTCGCACCGGCCGCCGGCCAGCTGCCGTACCAAGCCATCCAGAAGTTGCGCACGATGGTGGGGCAGGAGATCGCGGAGAACTCGCTGACCTCCGACGTGCCCCGCTCCAAGTGGCGAGCCCTCTATGCAGCATTGAGTGATGACCTCGGCACGGCCGCCCAGGCTGCAGGCCCTCAAGCTGAGCAAGCCTGGAGCCGCGCGAACCAGTACACCAAGGGCAGCATGCAGCGCCTCGATCAGTTGGAGAGCATCGTGAGCCGGGAAGCGCCGGAGCGCGTGTTCAAGGCCGCCACCAGCGGGCTCTCCGATGGCGGCACGCAGATCAGCCGACTCATGAAGAGCATGCCGCTGGAGAACCGCCGCGAGGTAGCCGCTGCCGTGCTGCAGCGTCTCGGCCGGGCGCGCAACAGTGCTCAGAACGAGATGGGCGATGCCTTCAGCAGCGAGACCTTCCTGACCAACCTGGCCGCAATGTCCGGGCCTGCGCGCATGGCGTTGTTCGCCAATGCGGGCTTCCCTGGGCTTCGCCAGAAGATCGAGATGATGGGGAAGATGGCGGCCAACCGGCGCGAGGGATCGCAGGTGTTCGCGAATCCGTCGGGGACGGCGCGGCAGATTGGCCTGGGCGCTTGGGCCAGTTCGCTTATTGGCGGGCTGGCGTCTGGCAACGCCTTGATGATCGCCGGGGCGCTCGCAACGCCCGCAATCGCAAATGCAGCGGCGCGCAAAGTAACCTCGCCAAAACTGGTGCGGAGTCTTGCAGAAAGGGTTGAATTGAATCGTGCTGCTGGACCTGCGGCACTCGCCGCGATGGCTCGGAGGGAGGAAGAGTAGCTACTTGCGGGTGGTATTGGCGATAGCGCCAAGGGCGTAGACAACGCCAGCGATTCCAACGATCCAGCCCACGATCTTCACCGATACGCTCAAGAATGCAACCAGTGCGATACCTACCAGCGCCAGAATGAAAAGCAGCAGTCCACCGAAAGACTTCCAAGCATCCTTCGAGGCCTCGTTCTGATCATGCCCCTTCAAGAGCTCCTCGCTCTCAGCGAGGCTCATGGGCTTTTTGTAGGGGTCAAACTGGGCCATGGCCGGAATGTAGCACTTCAGTTGCAATTCCAGTTGTTGGTGTTGCCTGGGGCCCTAATGCAAGTTTTGCCATCGGAACGGTTCATCTGGTTGGGCATCCCTGGTATTTGGCTGTACTGGTTTCCAGCTGCGTCGGTGCAGTTCATGCCATGGCAGTAGCTCATTGTTGCCGGCTTTGGATTGCGACGCTCTTCTTCTGCAGCCGCGAGCGCACGTCGTCGAGCTTCGTCCCGACGATCCTGCTCACGCTGGGCTTCCGCTGCGCGATCCCATTTCCCACCGTTGTTCGTGATGCTTCCCGCAGCGGTGGCGGCGTTCTCACGGGCCTTGCGGGCCGCCCAGTCGTTCCCGGGCTGGGGCGCCACGTTCAATGCCGGCTGTTGCAAGCTGCGCCGCTGTTGCTCGGCCAACTCGCGCTCCTGCTCGACCAGGCGCTGGTTTTGTTTGCGAGCTTCGGCGCTGTAGGCCTGCTCACGCTCCTGCAGGATCTCCTGCTGCGTCCGCTTGCGCTGAATCATCTCGCCTGTTTGCCCCGCTTCGCATGGACGGTCCGAGAAGATCAGCTTGCCCGATGGGTCCTTGCAGCGATGCACCTGTGCGCTCGCTGCGGTGGCGCTGATCAGCAGCAGGAGGGCGAGGGTGGGGCGCATGGGGGGAATGTAGCAGGAGCAGGTTGTAGTTATCACGGCCTCAGCCAGTAAGCAACAACGTGGCGTCTATGGTCAAACAGCATCGATGAAAGCTATTAATGCACAGCGGAATCAGTGTTTTTTGTACACTACGAGCCACAAAACGCCTCCACAATCGAATGGAGGCTCTTTGACTAGCCCCAAAGCTGCAAAGGAACACACCATGGCCAATCTAGACACAGAACTGAACACATACCGGGAAAAACTGCCAACATTGCTAGGCCAGATTGGCAAGTACGCAGTACTGAAGGGAACAAGTGTTGTCGGTGTGTACGATAGTTACGAGGACGCGCTGAAATTTGGATATGAGAAATTCCAGTTGCAGCCCTTCCTTGTGAAACGGATCGCTCCGGCGGAACAAATTTCGTATTTCACACGCGATTTCGCTGCACGATGCCCAGCATAAACGGAGCGTTGACTCCTGGGGGGCCACTTCTGACCATGCTGGTAGGGGTGAGCGCTCCTCGAACCGCTGCGATGAACGCAGCTCAGCTCCCGGTACCGCAGTTTGTCACGGGTACGTTTTTGGTTGATACCGGGGCGTCTTCGAGTTGCGTTGATCCACATTTCGTCGCGAGCCTTGGTTTGATCGCGACCGGGAACGTGCCCATGCAAACACCCTCCACGGCGGGCGTTCCTGTCTACTGCAATCAGTACGACGTATCCGTTTTCATTCCTGACAATGGAACAGGTGGCGGTGGCTTCTACATTGGCGCCTTACCTGTGATCGAGACGTCTTTTGCCACCCAAGGAATTGAGGGCCTGATCGGGCGAGACATCATCGACCGTTGCACCATGGTCTACAACGGCAGCGCAGGCATGTTCACCTTAGCCTACTGACTGTCCCACAAGAGCCAAGAGCCCGCCGAGCGCGGGCTTTTTCACTTTTTGGCCCACCTACCGCCCCCTTCTAGGGTTCGACCTACCGCCCACCGCCCGGAACACTCCCGGGCATGGCGAAGACCCACCAGATCAGCAGCATCCTCGGCCTGAACAACAGGCTGGCGCTGACGCGCATGGAGATGACGCTGCCCAGCCGCGCGACGGCGGCATGGCTGAGGGTGGCGAGCAACATCGACCTGACGGCTGACGGGTTCATCCGCCGGCGCCGGGGCTTCTCGCTTTCCGCCGAGGGGAGCTGGCATTCCTTGTGGTCCGATGACCAGGGAGCCTATGCGGTCTGCAACGGCGACCTCGTGCGCATCGACCGCGATACGCTGGAGCGCACCGTGGTGCAGGCCGGGGTAGGGCTGGGGCGAATGAGCTACGCCCGGCTGCCGGATGGCCTTGTGTACTGGACGAACGGCGAGCGCATCGGCCGGATTTCCGAGACCGCCGCCCGCGCGCTCGTCACGCCCGGCCCCAACCCGGTCCCGGTGGCTACTGCCACGGCAGGGGGACTGCCGCCTGGGCGCTACCAGGTGTGCTTCACGGCATTGGGTGAGGATGGCGAGTCGCCCAGCACCGAACCCATCCAGATCGCACTGCCCAACGGCGGCGGCATCGCGTTCACTGGCCTGTCCGGCTCGACGCGCATCTACGCCACGGGCCCCGATGGCGAGGTCTTCAACGAAATCGCCCCCGGCGACTACCTGAGCCTGGGCAACAACGGCGGGCCGTGCGACACCTTCATGAAGGACGTGATGCCCGCCGGTCATGCGCTGGCGCACTACCGCGGCTCCCTGTTGGTGGCCCGCGGCCGATGGCTCTACATCAGCGAGCCCTACCGCTACGGCCTGTACGACGCCGGGCGCGGTTTCATCCCTTTCCCCGGCGACATCAGCGTGGTCCAGCCCTGCGAGGACGGTATCTACGTCTGCGCGGACAAGACGTACTGGATCGCCGGAGACCCACTGAACACCACCCCTGTCGTGGTGCTCCCCTACGGCGCCTTGCCGGGGTCCGCCGTTTTCGACAAGCGCGCGCAGACCGCGTACTGGCAGGGAGAGCAGGGCGCCGTGATCGCCAGGCCCGGCGGCGCCGTGTCGGTGCCGCAGGACGCAGCCCTGACCTTCAACCCTGCCCAGTCCGGCTTCACCTGGGTGCGCGAGCAACAGGGGGACAAGCACCTCATCACCTCTCGATTCGGAGTGACAACGCCATGACCATCTACTACCCCGCCGAAGGGCGCAACTACCTGATGAACGCGGCCATCCGCGGCGAGACACCCATTTCCAGCTGGCGCATCGCGATCTACGAGGGCGACTACACGCCTCAGGATGACGACACTGCGGCGAACATCGTCGCGCGGGCCACGGAGATCACCACCTACACCGAGTCCACGCGGCCGGCGTTCGCGGCGAATGCGGCTGCAGGCGGCGCCATTGACAACGCCGGCAACTTGGGCCAGTTCACGCTGAGCGCGGGCAAGACCGTCCGGGCCTTCGCCATCGTGTCCAGCGCGGGCAAGGGTGCTACCACCGGAGTGCTGCTGGCGATCCAGAAGCTGGAAGCACCCGTGACCTATCCCTCGGGCACTGTCATCCGCGTCCCGGCTCTGCTGGTACTGTCCAATCCCACCTGAGTCGTGGACTACAGCAAGTTCCCTCACCAACGCGGCGTGCCAAGCGGCGCCGGGGAGCGCCAGGCGCGCTTCCTGGATGCGCTCGGCGCGTCGTCGCTGCACCGCGTGAACCCGGACGGGTCGGTGTCGCGCAAGGTGAACGGGCGGCTGTACGTGGACCCCGCCAGCCCGCAGGGGGCGCAACCGCAGAGGGCGGGTTACGAGTTCTGGGTGAACGACGACTTCCGCCAGTACCTGGGCGGGTTGGGTTCGGCAGGAAACGTCAACGTGCCGCCAGTGGACGATGACGGCGTTGCGATTCCCGGCGAGCCGAACAGCGACTTCGCGCAGGGCCATGCAGTGCATCTGACCGCTGGCGGCCAGCCGACGGCCCGCTACTCCACCAGCCTGACTCCCGCGCCGGGGCAGTCCTGGCCCGTGGTCTCGCCGCGCCGCTTCACCTCGCTGACGCCTTCGCACGGCACAACGCCGGAGCCCGGCTGGTTCTACACCAAGTGGAGCTGGCAGGACCAGAAGATGGCCGAGCACACCTGGTGGAAGAACAACCAGGGCGGCTACCTGCTGACCTCGGCTCTTGGTACCGCGCATGGCCTGGGGAACATCGCGCCGCAGCGAGGCCCAGGCACGACGGCCTACTCCTACCGTAGCAACTTCGTGCTGCGCACCGGTGGGGATCGCCAGACGGATCCACTGGTGGGCGATGCCGGCTTCGACATCAAGACCTGCGCCTACACCCGCCAGGGCGTCTTCGTGGGGGCCAGCCGGCAGCAGGGGCCCAACGTCTGGTACCGGCGCGCGGCAGTGCAGACGGTCGGCCTGCCCGGCGGCGGCACGCGGGACTATGTGGTGCACTCCGACACGCATGGGCGGTTCACGGTCTGGCCGCTGGGCGAGTACCAGAACGTGGAGAAGTACCCCGAGCTGTACGCGGAGAACCTGATCGCCTACGCGGACCTGCCGCCCAACGTGGCCAAGGTGTTCCTGCCTCCCTATCCCGAATGGGTGTCGGTGCCGTCCACGGACGGACCCGTGGAAACCGAGCACTGGCTGTGGCAGTTCAACAAGACGGGCACGCGCTGCGCCAGCATCCCGCATCGGCGGGTCGAGGCGTGGACGTGGGTGTGGACCCGGCGCCTGGTCAACCCCGCGCGCCATTACGTTGTCGGCGGCCGGGCTCTCATGACCGACGGGCATTTCAATGCCTACTACGCCACCTTGGGGCTGGATGCCGGCCTTGGAGAGAGTGCGCCCGGGCGCGAGGCCAACGGCAGCTACCGGCCGGACCCCAACGACAACGACTGGCAGTACCTGCGCGTGCGCGAATACCGCCTCAAGCGGGACGCCACGTCGAACCAGGCGTTCGGCCGCGCCTACATGATCAACGGCGAACTGGTGGGCTGCTCCATCGAGACGGGCATCAACCCCATCGTGAACTTCGACACCCGCGAGTGGAAGCGGGTGCCCAACCCCGGCAACTACGAGCCCGCCTTCACCTACCTGCCCGGCCTGGTGGAGCTCGGCATCCAGATCACCGCCAGCGCCGAGGATCCCTACGACTTCGACGCTACGTTCACCGTGCTGCGCGACGAGCCCTACGAGCAGAGCAAGCGGTATCGAGTAGACGCGGCCTACTACGTGGCCACGCCGCGCGCCCAGGCGGTGGACGCTGCCGCCGGCCTCAAGGACGATGCCCTGCTGGTGGCTGAGGTGGAGGTGCACTTCACGCCAGGCGCAGGCTACAGCGATGAGGGGGCCGGGTTTCCCGCCGACCCAACGGCCACCAACACCTTCAAGTTGTTCGCCGACTGCCAGCATGCCCAGGGCGGTCCGCTGCTTCAGGGCATAGTCACTGCTCCGGGATCGATTAGCCGCAGGCGGTTCCACGACCACATCGACGAACCCTACCTGGAAAGTGCGTTGACAGGGCGGTTCCGGGCCGAAGGCGTCTATGCCTACTACACGGTACGCAACCACGACAGCCAAGCCGTGGTGCAGCGCCTGTGCCTCGCGCACAACGAGCGCTGGGAGTTCGACGGGACCGACATCATGACCGAGTTCGCCCTGGCCGGGCCGGACCAGGATCGGGCCTTCACGCAGGCAGACGGCACCATGGCGGGTTACCCGGGGCGAGTCTTCCTGCCGTTGACCACAACGACGACCGTCGAGACTTTCGAGATCGGCCTGGCGCGGGCCCGGTACATCTCGCAGCACCACATGCCGGCGACCCAACTGACGCACATCGACGTGGCGGACTTGCGGTTCTTGAATTTCGTGACGCGCACCTACCAACGTGCCGCCGCGTTGCCCGCTTCCTACTCGCGCTTGAGCACCGACGCTGGCTACAAGTGGCAGGCGCAGCCTCTGCGGTACCGCTACACCACCTACGTCTACCCGAACCACCATCTGCGCGTGCGCGGAGAGGCGGTGCGGACCATCCTCTATGAGCCTGACGTTGCCGAGCTCGGGACGGATCCGGCCGCCGCTCGCGTCACTCCGCCAGCGGGCGCCGTGCTGTTGCCCAGCCGCCCGCGCGGCTCCGCACCTTGCGGTGACGAAGGCGCGGCGCTGGCGATGCAGCAGGCCTTCGCGGCGCGGTTCATCACGCCGTCCCTCCTGCCGGGCAACCAGATCCACGCGCACCCGGGCGGGCACTGGGCGATCTGCCTGAACCGCACGCAGGTTGGGCTGGTGTACCCGGACGATGGGCCGCCCGAGTCCACCGGCGTGCTGCTTGCTCCCCTGTCCACGTCCACCGAAGGCGCCGCGACCTGGTTCGACGTGATCCAGGCACCCGGCAAGCCTGCCACCACGCACCGCGACGTGTTCAACGCCGCCTTCGGCCAGGACCGGGTCTACGACTTCTACACCGACCCGGACCCTGACGAGGACTTCTACGAGTTCGGCTCGTTCGCGGCCGGCGGCATCTGGATCGCCAACTGATCACCACCCTGAAAGGACCATCACCATGACCTACAAAGTCTCCACCGGCCTGCGCAACCAGATGCTTGTCACGGGTTCGCTGCGTGCCGCGTTGGCCGGCGGATCCATCCGCATCTTCACCGGCTCCGAACCTGCCAGCGCGGACTCGGCCGAGACCGGCACGCTGCTGTGCGTCATCGACAAGGACGGCGCGGGCGCCGGCTTCACGCTCGATGCGACTGCCGTGGACGGCATCGTGGCCAAGGTCGTGGCGGACGTGCTCAAGGGCACGAACCTCGCCACCGGCACGGCGGGCTACTACCGCCATGTCGGCTCCTCTGACACGGGGACCGTATCCACCACCGAGCCGCGTGTGCAAGGGCGCGTCAGCACCAGCGGCGCCGAGATGAACCTGGGGTCTGCGTCCCTGGTCAGCGGCATCGAGCAGCCTCTGGACGAATACAGCATCAACCTGCCCACGTTCTGAGAACATGATCGACGTGCACATCCTCATGCACTCGGGCACGCGGCCGGGTTGGCTGGCGCAGTGCCTAGAGTCGCTCGCCAGCGAGCCATGCACAGTGCATGTCGTGCGCGGTGCGGAGGGGGACATCGCCGCCGGCCGGGCGCGGGGATTTGCGTTGGGAGTGCATCCGTACGTCACCTTCGTGGATTCGGATGACTACGTGTTGCCCGGGGCTATGGCCGCCATGTGCGCAGCGCTGGAACATCACGACGCCGCTGTTGGGCGCGAGATGGTGCTGCTGCAGAACGGGGAGCTACACGGCGCCATCGCAGGCCACCATCTGCACGCCTTGCGGCGCAGCGCCATTGCCCCGCACCTGCAGACCTACGGCAGCCGCTTCGCCGGGCGGCATTGCTGCGCGGCGCTGCGCGAGATCGCCGAGCCCGCCCGGGTGGATGCGGTCACCTATGTGTGGCGCTTGCACGAGCGCCAGTCTTCGAGGAACTGGCGATGGATGCCATAGCCGTCCTCTACCTGAGCTGCGGGCCCTGGTTCATTTACGGCAACTCGGACGACCCCTACCCGCCAACGGCGGTGCGCGTGTACCGGGTGCTGCAGGACGGTAGCGCGGTCTATCACGCGACGGGCACATTCGAGTCGCAGCAAGGCCTGCTCAACCCCTATGGGTACGAGGGCGTCAGCGACATCACCCCGCCCGATGCCGACATTCCGCCGGGAACCGGAGCGCAGTTGTGCTGGGTTGCCTACAGCCCGAGCCTGGAAGTGAATGCGCTGTACCTCAGCGAGGAAGACAGCCTGGCGGACGTTTCTCCCATACCCGTTCCGGACCCCAGCGGCGATGTGACGTGCGTTCCTTTCTGGGGCGGGACGACTGCGCCATACCTGCTCGTGAAGCCGCTGTTCGGCACCATCGTCTCGCCGCCGTTCTGGACTGCACTCGTCGGCGCGACAGAGAGGCCCTGATGGCAAACACCCTCAAAAAGAACACTGGCATCACGGTCAGCCCGGAGCAGGCTGCGCGCGCGGCGATTCCGTACCGTCCCGCCCAGGCGGCCTACACCTCAACGGAGGTACGGCGCGTCTGCCGCTTGGTCACTCGTACGGAAGGCGGTACGTCGCCTTCGTTGACGAAGGTGGTCACCATCGAGGGCGGCAAGGCCAAGGTGACCTACGTGCAGATTCCGGGAACACCGGGGGTGTTGACCACGGTTCGTGTTTGCGAGGATGTGGCGACGACGGTCTTCCACCCGGCGCTTCCCGAGCAAAAGGCCCAGGCTGCGATCTCCTATCGCCCCCGTACCGTCGTCCAGGACTTCGGGCTGAGATGGAATGCGGGTGCACGCTCCATTGCGGAGTTGGACGGCAACGGCGCGGCGACATTCCGGGTGCCGACCGCTGTCGGAGCGGTGGTGGGCTTCAATGACGTGGACGAGGATGCCGGCTACCTGAACATCGAGCATGGCCTGTACTTCCGGCGCCAGACGTTCCAGGTAATGGAGCAGGGCGTCGCGAAGACGCCGGACTCGGTGTTCAGCGGCAGCGACACGTTCAAGATCGAGCGTATCGGCGGCCGGGTCCGGTACTTTCGGAACGACGGCCTGGTCTATACCAGCACCGCGCCCAGCACCGGCAGGGTGTTCCTCGATGCCTCGCTGTATTCGGGTGGCGACACCATCGAGTCCCCCGCGCTGATCGCGACGGCAGGGGGCTTTTCCTCAGCATCGCTTCTGGCACTGGATGGATTCGCTTCGGAGACCGAGTGGAACTACTCGCGCGGAGTGCTCCCGCCCCTGGCCGGATCGGCCAGCGCTCTCCGCTCGCGCTCGCACGCCGCCATGTTGCCGCTCACCGGCTTGGCGACGCAGGGCAGGTATGGGGAGTCTCGCGCCGCCATGCGCCCGTTGTCTGGTAGTGTCACTGGCGGGTTGCTGACCCCTGCCTACGGCCTGAGCGCGGCACAGATGATGCCGCTCTATGGTCATGCCCACGGACCCGAGGCCCGCTATGGCATGTCGAACGCCGTCATGCTGCCCATGACCGGCATGGCAACCGACAAGAAGTACGGCTCGTCCAACTCAACCATGGCGCCGCTGCAGGGCTTCGCTGCAGCCCAACCACACCCCATGATCGGCATACCGGGTGGATTCATCTCGCATGCAGCGACGGTGGTGCTGGCCACCGGCCCGATGACAGGGCTTCTCTCGGGCGGGGTCGCGTACGCTGCCGCCAGCATGCTGCCCACGCAGCCCATGGCGGGAATGCTCGGTGGGGGATTTGCTCCCTATGCTGAATTCACCTTGGGCACGGTGGCATTGCGCGGCCTGCTCGGCGGTGGCATCGAACCACTGGCGGATGTGGTGCTGCCCTCGGCGCCGTTCGTGGGCCTGCTGGGTGGTTACGTGGGCATCCCGCCTGGCGTGCTAGTGGGGCTGAACGAGGTGTTCGTGCTGAACATCACCGGCGATCCAGCCGGAACGACCCAGTACAAGAACTACGCCTTCAACAGCGCGGCCAGAATCGGGGACAGGTATTTCGGGGCGAGTGCGCACGGACTTTTCCTGCTCGATGGTGACGACGATGCCGGCCAGGCCATTGAGGCCAGTTTCGGCCTGGGCCAACTCGACTTCGGCAGCCCGCAGATCAAGACCGTGACCTATTGCTACCTGGGCACGGCGGCGGGCGCGATGCGCATGCGTGTCGATGCCCTCGTGGACGGCAAGCCGGCGACCTGCAACTACTCGGCGCGCGGCCACGGTCGATCCATGCGCGAGGTGCGCTTCGACTTGGGGCGCGGGCTGCGGAGCAGCTACGTGATGCCCACCTTCTACAACTGCGGCGGCGCGTCCTTCCAGGTGGATGCCCTGCGCTTCCTGACTGCCGAATCGGCGCGGAGGATCTGACCATGACGGACATCGTCACCATTCCCAGCGGGACCACCGGACCCGCCCTGCAGACGACGCAGGTCATCAACGCCAAGTGGAACAACGCGCAGGAGTGGTTCGAGAGGGCTTTCGACTTCGGCGACGGGATCAAGGCGGACGTGGGGACGGCGCCGCAGATCGGTGCGCCGTCCATCGACACGGCGCTGCAACTGGTGACTCCACCATCCGGGCTGACCTTCGACGACCCGAACAGCGCGCTGCAGTACTTCGACGCGAAGAACGCCGAGTTGTCGGCGCTGGTCGATGAGGCCTTCAACAAGATGGTGGGCATCGCATTCCCGGATATGAGCCTGCTGGCGGATGCCATCAAGTGGTGCAAGCGCGCGATCAACCAGGGCGGCACGGGGATCAATGCCGCCGTGGAGACCGCCCTGTGGGAGCGTGGCCGTGCCCGCATCCTGAAGCAGGCCGAGCGCGACATGGCCGGGGTCCAGGAGAAGTACGCGCGCGCCGGCTGGCCGCTGCCGCCTGGGGCCATGCTCAACGACATGGCGATGATTCGCCAGGACTCCCGGGACAAGCTGGCCGAGCAGAGCCGCGACATCGCCATCAAGAGCTTCGACACGGAGGTCGAGAACGTGCGCTTCGCCATCACGACGGCGGGGACCTTGTTCTCCCAGGCGCTGCAGGCGGTAGGCGACTATGTGAGGACCGTGATGCTCGCGCCGCAGACGGCCGCGCAGTTGGCCACGTCGATGAGCGGGCTCAAGAACGAGGCGTCGCGTACGCTCGTCGCGCTCTACCAGGCCCAGTCCGCGGCGCTGGAGCCGTTCCTGCGGTTGGAGATCACAGACGCTGAGTTGAAGGAGCGGGCGCAGGAGGCGAACTTGAGGGCATCTACGGAAACGGCCCAGCTGCGCGCGCAGGCGGCGCTGGCCAACCTCAAGATGGTTGGTGACGCGGCGGCCGCGAGTCTGAACGGGATCAGCGCTGGTGTGAGCAACACCATGTCGTCCAGTGTGGCGCTGTAGGCCCCCGTATAGGGTTAGCCATGGCTGTAGTTGCCCGGCACAGTCCAGGACATGAGCACACCGGCCAGTCTTTCTCTGCCGCCGATCTACCAGGGCACCACTTGGAATGCCGAGCTGGAGCGCGCCACAGTTCCCTACAAGGTGCGAGAGGAATGCGGCCAGCTTGTGAACGCTTGCAGCGGCGCTCCCGTGCCCGACAGCGACATCACGTACGAGGACTACACGGGGTGCACGGCGGTTGCCGAGTTCCTGCGCGATTGCGGCTCGGGCGATGTGGTGCTGGTCATGACGACGGACGATGGCCAGATTGAGCTGGACGGGGCCTGGATGCGCTTCAAGCTCACGGACGAGGAAACCGCGGAGCTTTCCTATGGCGACCAGCCGCCAGCGTGGACGCAGTGCATGGTGCGCGTGACCGTGACGCGGCCCAACGGAGAGAAGGAGCCGCAGTACGAGTTGCCGGTGGAGCTTCGCCCATGGAGCACGCCGTGACCGACATCATCGTGAAAGCCGAGCCGGCTGCTGTGGTCATCCACCGGGAGCGCTCGGTGGTCGTCACGCGCCCAGGCGGCCCTGCGGTGGTCGTGTCGCAGCCGACGCCGCCGCAGGTGGTTATCACTCGCGGGGTGCCCGGGCCAGCGGGCGATGCAAGCGGTGCGCTGCTGGTGGAGAACCGCCTGAGTGAGTTCGACACCGAGCAGAAGAAGGCCGACGCCAGGGCAAACATTGGATTGGCCGTCATTGACGGTGGTACGTTTTTCTAAGGAGCCACGACATGGCACGACTACAGCTCAAACGCGGCCTCAAGGCCAACCTACCAACCTCTGGCATGCTCGCGGGCGAGCCCATGGTCACCACCGACCGTGGCACGCTGCACGTTGCCACGGACGCCACGACGAAGCTGCCCATCGTGCCGGCAATCGAGGATCTGGCCACGCTGGCGTCGATCTCGGGCGCCGAAGACCTGCTGATCCTGCACGATGCCAGCGAGTCGAGCGGACAGAAGGAAAAGAAGATCACCTTCAACGCCTTCAAGACCGCTCTGAACATCCCGGAAGATTCCACCGATGAGAAGGTGGCCGTGGTGGCAGGAGGGACGGCCGGCTACATCTGGGGCACGGATGGAACGGACGGTGTGGTCCGCCTCAACTCCAGCCTGTCGTGGTCCAAGGACGGCGGCAACGGCTTCGTGACGCTGGCCGTAGATACCGTGGATGGCGGAACCTTCTGATGGCAAAGATCCGCTTCAAGCGCGGCACGCGTGCGCAGCTTGATTCGGCTGCCGGCGCGAACGGACTGGCGGAGGGGGAGCCGTACCTAGTCACTGACGAAGGCCGAATGGCATTTGGCCTTTCTGCCAGCACCTACATGTTCTTGGAGAACACGATGCGTACTTGGGCGTCTGGCATGACGGTCCGGCAGTGGGAAGTTGTCGTCAGCCCAACTGATGGCGAAGAATACCGGCGCACCGCGTCAACAGGTGGCGGCACGACTGACCCGGCTGACGACACCACCAACTACGTGGCTGATAGCTACACGCGAGTCACTGCGCTGCCAGGTGGTATCACGCCGTACTCGCAAGCTGCGGCGAGCGGGGCAAATTTTGCGAACGGTGCGGTCAAGGTGGCGACAGGGGTCATCGCTGCGGGGGCGCGCACACAGATTCTTTCGGTGAGCGGTCGAGGTTTGATCTGCTATCTCGGCTTCATGAAAGGTGCTGCTAACGGAGGTCGCTTGGAGGTTGCAATCGACGGTCGTAGCGTGTTCGATGCGTCGATCCAGAGTGCGAACAGTGACGCCAATGTGCTTATCGGATCCGCTGGTCCGGGCGGATCATCCTTCGGATATGCTGCCTATTACGCGCTCCCCGAGCCGGGCATCGAGGTCAAACGCTCGCTCGTTGTGCACTACACGCCGACCACGACTGCGACGCACGCATCGAACACGGTACTGGCGCACATCATCCGGGAGCAGCGATGATCTACAACATCGGCTTCCTCGTGGTTGAGCACGGCCCGCTTGTCGAGGCCCAGCCTACCGATCCTGCAACGCAACTGCGCACCGCGCTCGCTGCCGAGTACGAGACCCGCATGCAGGTGATCGCGGCGGGCTACCCGCCCAGCGAGCGCGAGTCCTGGCCAGTGCAGACCAGCGAAGCCCGAGCCCTGATCGCAGAGGCCCAGGCGGCTACCCCGTGGATCGACGCTGCAGCGCTTGCTCGCGGCCTGGACCGGCTGGAGCTGGCGCAACGCATTGCGGCGAAGGATGACGCCTACCGCGTGGTTCATGGTGCGCTCACGGGAGTGCGGCAACGCATCGAGGACGCCATCGATGCTGCTGGGGAAGATGCCGAGGCTCTGGCGGACATCGACGTGACTGCAGGCTGGCCCACCGCCCCCGTATAGGGTTCGACGTTCTGGACCCCGCCCGGAATCATCCGGGCTCATGAAAACCGAAACCCTCGAAGCCATCGGAGCGGCGGGCAACAAGGCCACGATCATCGGCGGCTCCGTGGCTGTGGCCGGCAAGATGTCGGCCACCGACATCGCCGCCTATGTCGGTGCCGCCGTGGCCATCGTCGGCTTGCTCATCACCTGGTACTACAAGCGCGAAGCGAACAAGCGGCAGGCTGCCATGAAGTCGCTCCTGGCCCGCGAAGCGGAGCGCCGGGAGGAAGAACGCAGCCTTCGGATGCAGCTCATGCGCATCTCGGGCACTCCGATCTTTCATAGCGACAGCGATCTGGGCGAGTTGCGCGAGATGGGAGCCGACGAATGACAGCGCGTGTTCCTCCTTGGCTCGCATCGCGTTTGGCTGCTCTGGTGATCGGCGCTGGCCTCGCCACCGGGGGATACTGGGCCACCCAGGCTACCGACGAGGCCCTGCGCGACGAGTACGTGCAGGCTGTGGCCACCGACCCCGCCACCAGTGCGGCCGTGAAGGTGGCAATGGTCATGGGCGCCTACTACGAATCCAGCGGCAAGCACATCGGAACGCCGTACATCGACATGCTGGGCAAGGGCCAACCGCTGACCGTGTGCAACGGCATCACGGGCGAGGGGGTGGTGGCTGGGCGCTGGTACAGCCCCATCGATTGCTACCTGCTGGAGCGCAAGCGCTACCTGCAGGCAGAGCGCGAGGCCCAGGCGCTGCTGACCTACTGGGCCGGCTACGACCCATTCACCCAGGGCACGTTCATCGACTTCGTGCACAACAAGGGCGCCCCCAACCTCGAAACCAGCACCATGCGGCGCAAGGCCAACGCGGGCGATCTGCAGGGGGCGTGCCGCGAGAACCCGCGCTGGAATCGGGGCACGGTGCGCGGCGTGTCCACGGTGCTGCCGGGTCTGCAACTGCGCGGGGACTCCAACGACGAGATCTGCCGCGAATGGAGGACCGCGCCATGAAATTCATCCTGCTATTCCTCGCGGTGCTGGCGATGGGTTGCACCGTAGTTCCCACCGGCACCGCGCATCGCGCGTGTGAGCTGTTGCAGACCGCCAGCGATGAAGCCGACCTCGCGCCGGCTTGGTATCTCCGGGCCGGCGAGTTGCTGGAGCGCTGCGGCAAGCCGGACGCACGCGCTGTGGGCGAATACCGCGCCTGCGCCGCCGAGGCCCGAAGCGGCTACCGCGACAGCAAGGAATGCGAGGCTCTGCAATGAACCCCATCCTGCTCGCCATGTGGTGGTACTGGTGGAGGGGTTGCGACGCATGAGCCTGACCACCATCACCCACGCCGCCGCCGCCCTCCTGGCCGGCCTGCTGGTGTGGTTCTTCCAGGATGCCCGCATGGACGCGGCCGTGGCTGAGGTGCGCCTGGAGCAATCGAACGAGCGCCTGCGCGCCGTGACCACCGCCCGCGCCGATGAGCGCGCCATCACCAAGACCTACCAGGAGGCCCTGAATGCCGCCCGCACCCGTGAAGCGCTCCTGCGCATTGAGGTTGACCATCTGCGCACTGTCTCTGACGGGCTGCGCGACCAGAACGCCGACGCCGCCCGCCGACTCGCTGACGCTCCCCCCGCCGCCGTCCTTGAGTACGCCACTGCCGTCAACGCCGTATACGACGACTGCCGCGCAGCGTATGGAGGCATGGCGGAAGCGGCTGCAGGGCACGCGGCTGATGTCCGAACCTTCACCAGCGCCTGGCCGGTGATTCCCACCCCGCGCCGCCCGGATGGCGGCACCACTGAAAGCAAACCATGACCGTATCCCGTGAAATGCCGAAATACCAGTGCCATAAGCAAGTGTGGGCGCTGAAGATCAAAGCCATCGGCGAAGGTTCATCGAACAGCGAGTTCGCCATCCTGCAGTTTGAGGAGGCTGGCTATGGGCCGCTCCCTGTGTCCGCCGATTGGCACTTTAAGCACAAGCCTGAGCCCGGCGGCTTTTACGTGGTCTATGAGGACGGCTACAAATCCTACTCTCCTGCGTCTGCGTTCGAGTCCGGCTATTCGCTGTGCAATCCGCACACCGGCGCGCTGCGCGATCCCCGCGACGTGGCCAGCGACCCCCAAGCCATCCTGTGCACGAAGCCGGGCGAACCGCTCAAGGCCGCGCCTGGTCCGGTTGTGTTCGGCGACGAAGAGCATGTCGCCGTGCCGCGTGGCCTGATCGGCGCGGCGTGCTCTGCCATCGAACACAAGCGTGAGGGGACGAGCACGCTTGCCGAACTGCGCCGCTACACCTTCGGCGACAAGAGCGCGGCACTTCCACAGGCCGCATCCATCGCTCTCCCCGTGGTTGACCCCGGCCCCGACTCCCTGGAGCGCGAGATCCAGGCCAAGGCCAACAAGGGCCCGCGCGTGACGCCTGCGGACATCGAGGCTGAGATCGTATCGGGGCATTACTTCACCGCCTTTGACGGTGTTGCTGGCGCTGGCTACAACGAAGCGTGCCCCGATGGCGTGCTGCGTTCTTTTGAATTCACGGCGCCTGGATCGCTTGACCTCCTGACCTTCTGCGTCCTGGTCCTGCGCAACGGCGCCAAGGTTGTCGGCGTGAACTACGGTGCCATAGACCCGGCGCAGCATAGCGCCGAACGCGGCCGCCAGGCGGCTCGCAAGCAGGCCGAGGAAAAGGTGTGGGAGTTGCTCGGCTTCCGCCTGCGCGACGAGCTGGCCCGCCCGGTCTTGACCGATGCCGATGCAGCCGCCGACTTGGCCGGCACGCCGCGCCCGGATCGCCCCGGCGCCTGACGAATTGCCCGCCATGGCCAGGGATTCCCGCCGTGAGCCGCGGCACCATCAACAGGAGATTTCCATGCGTTCCAACCGCCTCGTTTCCTTCGCCGTCCTCGCCTGCGTCGCCGTCGCCAGTGCCGCCTTCGACTTGGCTGACCGTTGTCGCCGCGCCGTGTCGGCCGCTGCCGCTTGCGTGCTCGACGGCCTGAGCCTGTTCAGCGAGCCCAAGCCCGAGCTGCAGAAGATGCCCCACGCGCGCACCGGCCTGACCGCCCGCGAGCGCCACGACCTGGGCCACCGGCCCGCCGAGCGCTGCAGCACGCTGCCCCAGTGGCGTATGTGCCCGTCCGTGTGACGGCTTCATGCACCTTCTCAAGCCCGCCTCGGCGGGCTTTTCTACGTCCACGTGTACGCTTGGGGCTATGGAACCACCAGGCATGTATCGCACGACGGGCGCCCCAGGAAGCATTGCAGCCAAAGCCGACCGGCGGCACGCCGCGTGGCCATGTCGGCTTGTTGAGTTGCGCTTCTGTGGCGTGTACCTTCCCGCAGAACTGATCCTGGGCAGGCCGCTGCACACCGGCTGGATCATCAGCAGAGACATCGGCATTGGCGTTCGCGTTTCCTCGTTTTTCACTTCGCTGGACGCGGATGCCCGCTCACACGTGAACGCGCTGACCGTGTACCTCGGGGACGACAAGGTGCGCCTGAATCAGGAGGACGGAACCTACTTGATCCAGGGAACGGCATGGGATGCGGGCCACCTGAGCGAATGGCCTCAAACGTGGCTATGCGGACCCGGCTCCGATGTCGTGACAGCGGCCGTGAATCGGATGGGGTCTTGGCTCCAGAAGCGGTACACCGGCCAGTTCAGGACTTTCGGTTAGAGCCTGGGCGGCGTAGGAAATGGCGTAGATTTTGGATTGGATTACCTATTTTCATAGGTAAATACGCCGCGCCATCATCGGCGTATGGTGCTCGTACGTGTCGGACATGCAGTGAGGGAGGGCGGCGGCGGAATGAGGCGTGGACTGTAGCAGTTCACCCATGGGGTTTCCCCTCAGGGCGTTGCAGGCAAGTTTTGCGTCTCTGTTACGTTTTGACATACTCTTGGATGTATGCTGGCAGCTTGGCTGTGACCGTTCGCGCCCGCCCGGGCTGCGATGCCATTCCAACCCCAGGATTCAGAGGTTCCAGACCCCCGTGATCTCGTCCGAACTGTTGACCGATCTTCTCGCGCCTGCCAGCGACGGCGTCATCGAGCCCCTGGCGCAGGCGCGCCTGCAGGCCTTGGTCGATGCCGTGCCCGTGGCGTTGATGGAGTTCCGGTTGCAGCACGGGCGCCTGCTGCTGCTGGCGGCCAACGCGGCGGCGCGCCGCATGCCGGGCCTGGGGGCCGTGCGCAAGCCGGGCGCGGACGCGAGCGAGGTGTTCGACCTGCTCGCGGACACGCCGCTGCTCGACCAGTTGCAGGGCGTGGTGCAGGTGGGAGCGCCGCTGGACTGCCGCAAGGTGGTGCGCGAAACCGGCCGGCTGCTGCTGGCCTGGGACCTCTCCGCGCGCCGGGTGACCAGCGACTGCATCGTGGTCACGGTGCGCGATGCCACCGAGGCCGAGACCCTGCGCGGCGCGCTGGCCGCTGCCGAGCGCTCGCTGGAAGACGTGCGGCGCGAACTGCGCGAGCAGACCGAGGTCTTCAACACCATGGAAAGCATGGCCCGCACGGGCCACTGGCGCCGCATCGAGGACCCCGGCGAGACGGTGCTGCTGTGGTCGCCCGGCCTGTGCGACATCGCGGGGTTCGAGCGGCAGGAATGGCTGGACCCCGAGCGGGCCGTCAGCGGCATCCTCCCCGAAGACCGGCCGGTGTTCAACCAGAAGCTGCGCGAGCAAGGCGCGGGCGGCGACGTGGAATACCGCTGGCGCCGCCCCGACGGGGAGGTGCGCTGGATGCGCTCGCGCGTGCAGCACACGCTGCCGCGCGACGGGGTGCGGGTCATCATGGGCGTGGTGCAGGACGTGACGGAGGAGCACCGCGCGGCCGAGCAGCTGCGCGAGCAGCTGTTGTTCATCCAGCGCATCGCCAGCCGCATTCCAGGCTTCATCTACGAATACCGGCTGCATTCCGACGGCGCCACCAGCGTGCAGTACATCAGCGATGCCGTGCGCGAATTCATGGGCGTGGAGCCGCACGAGGTCACGGCCGACCACGGCGTGCTCATGCACCGCGTGCTGCCCGAAGACCTGCCGCAGGTGCAGCGCTCGGCCATCATGTCGGTGCGCAAGCTCGTGCCCTGGCAGTGCGAATACCGCGTGCGCATGGCCGACGGCAGCGTGCGCTGGCACATGACCAACGCGGTCCCGCACCGCGAGCCCGACGGCTCGGTGGTGTCGCATGGCTTCACCATGGACATCACGGACCGCAAGCGAGCGGAGCAGGAGATAGAGCGCCTGGCGTTCTACGACGCGCTGACGGGCCTGCCCAACCGCCGCCTGCTGCTGGACCGCCTGCAGC
>Ga0222425_100142_pt1 | contig 67222 bp, 47 predicted proteins | sample 2B1ome_2_FD_180089 | JGI IMG/M metagenome (GOLD analysis project Ga0222425, IMG submission 180089) | Enriched microbial communities from leaf-cutter ant dump, University of Wisconsin, Madison, United States - 2B150A (version 2) | ecosystem: Environmental > Terrestrial > Nest > Insects nest > Nest... | reverse complement strand
ACTACAACCAGGCCCTGTCCGAGCGCCGCGCCCAGACCGTGCGCACGCTGCTGGCCGAGCGCGGGATCGACCCGGACACGATCAGCTACACCTTCAAGGGCGATACCCAGCAGGTGCAGCAGTGCGAGGGGGTCAAGCCCCAGGCCGCCCTGCGCGAATGCCTCATCCCCAACCGGCGCGTGGAAGTGCAGTTGAAGGTGTCCCGCTAGCTAGGCCTCCGGTGCCTGGCGGCCCGCCGTGCGCGGGTCGCCTGATGGCGGATCAACCGGGGCGACGCGGGACGTCGCAGGCTGCACCGCAGTCGGCGGAAGGCGCGCCCTGGCATCGCGGCGGGATACGCGCCGGATCCGGATCGTCGGGATCCGGTTCGGCGGGCGGCACCGGTCATGCACGTGCCGCGTCTTCGTCCAGGGACGCGAAGAAGATGATCGCGTGCAGCCGGCGCGCTCTTGCCACGCCGCTGCGCGGCGATCCTGGATTGCCGTTCCTCGTTCCTCGTTTCCCGTTTCCCGCAGCCCGCAGCCCGCAGCCCGCAGCCCGCAGCCCGCAGCCCGGGCGCGGACCCCGCCCGGCAGGCGGCGGACCGCGTGCCCATGCCGGACGAGGCGGCACGCCGCGCCGCGTTTTGAACCGATCCAAATCGGACGTATAGTGCGCCGTTCCCGCGTCCGACGCTTCCCCGCCGAGCCTCCCTGCCCATGGATTCCGCGCAGCGCCCGACCGATGCCTGCCTGGTGGCCGATGTCGGCGGCACGCATGCGCGGCTGGGCTGGACCCGCGCCGGCGATGCCCCGGCGGTGCAGGGGCTGGCGACCTACCGTTGCGCGGAACACGCCTCCCTCGCGGCCATCCTCGACGACTACGCCACGCGCCTGCGCGCGGCCCGGCCGGACATGCGCGCCGACACCGCCGTGGTGGCGATCGCCGGTTTCCTCGACGGCGACCGCCTGGTCAACGCCAACCTGCCATGGGACGTCTCCGTGCGGGACACGGCGCGGACGGCCCGGCTGGCGTCGCTGGACCTGATCAACGATTTCGGCGCGGTCGCCCACGCCATTCCCGCCGTGCCGCGCAGCGCGCTGGTGGCGCTGACGCCGGTGCAGGGCGATCCGGGCATGCAGTCGCCGGCACTGGTGCTGGGGCCGGGGACCGGGCTCGGCGCCGCCCTGTGCCTGGACGACGACGGCGCCGACGTGCTGCTGACCGAAGCCGGCCATGCGGCGCTGGCCGCCCACGACCCGCTCGAACTGGACGTGCTGCAGCGGCTGTCACGGCGCTGGGCGCACGTGGACAACGAGCGCGTGCTGTCGGGCAGCGGATTGACGAACCTCTACGACAGCCTCGCCGACGTGCGCGGGGTCGCGCCGCGCTGGCGGCAGGCCGCGCAGGTCGTGGATGCGGCCGGCGGGGACGATGCGCTGGCCCGCGAGACGCTGGACGTGTTCTGCGGCTGGCTCGGCAGCCTGGTCGGCGACCTGGTGCTGAGTTTCGGCGCGCGCCAGGCCTACCTGGCCGGCGGCGTGACCACGCACATCGCTTCGTTCCTGCATCGGGGCGTTTTCCAGCGGCGCTATGCCGCAAGATTCACCGGCACGCGCGCGCCGCCGCCGGTGTGGCGCATCGAGCACGGGCAACTGGGCCTGGAGGGCGCCGCCGCGCACTGGCGCGCGCACCGGGCCGCCGGCGCGCACCCCGCGGGTCCATCATCCGGAGGACGGGCATGAAAGGCAGAAGGAAATTCCTCGGCCAGGCGGCGTTGTCGGCCGGCACGCTGGCGTTGCATGGCCGCCTCGCGGCGAACCCGGCGGCCGCCGCGCCGGCCGGTGCGCGGGTGGTGTCGACCTGGGACTTCGGCGTGCAGGCCAACCAGGCCGCATGGAAGACGCTCGCGGCCGGCGGCGACGCGCTGGACGCGGTCGAGCAGGGCGCCCGCTGGGCCGAAACAGACCTGTGCAACCCGACCGTGGGACGCTGCGGCCATCCCGACCGCGACGGCGTCCTGACCCTGGACGCCAGCATCATGGACGGCGACGGCCGCTGCGGCGCGGTGGCGGCGCTGGAGGACATCGACCACCCCATCAGCGTGGCGCGGCGGGTGATGGAACAGACGCCCCACGTCATGCTGGTGGGCCAGGGCGCGCAGCAGTTCGCGGTGGAACAGGGCTTCGAGCGGCAACGCCTGCTGACGCCGCAGGCCGAGCAGGCCTGGCGCGAATGGCGCGAGCGCGCCGAATACAGACCGGAAATCAACGCCGAACGCCGCGGCCGTCCCGGCGACAGCGACAACCACGACACCCTGGGCATGCTGGCGATCGACCGCCACGGCCGCCTGGCCGGCGCCTGCACCACCAGCGGCATGGCGTGGAAGCTGCACGGGCGCGTCGGCGACAGCCCCATCGTCGGCGCGGGCCTGTACGTGGACAACGAGGTCGGCGCGGCCACCGCCTCGGGCGTGGGCGAGGAGATGATCCGCAACGCGGCGAGCTTCCTGGTGGTGGAACTGATGCGGCAGGGCCGTTCGCCGATGGACGCCTGCCGCGAAGCCATCGCGCGGGTGGTGCGCAAGCGGCCGGAGGCCAGCAGGTCGCTGCAGGTCTGCTTCCTCGCATTGAACAAGCACGGCGAAGTCGGCGCGTTCGCGCTGCACGAGGGCTTCGTCTACGCGGTCTGCGACGCGCACCGGCAGGACGCGCTGCTGGAATCGGATTCGGTCTACGGCGACGCCGCATGAGCGGCCGCCCCAAGCCGACGCTGGAGATCGCCGCCGGTTCGCTGGCTTCCGCGCTGGCCGCGCAGGAAGCGGGCGCCGACCGGGTGGAACTGTGCGAAGGCCTGGAGTCCGGCGGCACCACGCCGTCGTACGGCACGCTGGCATCGGCGCGCGAACGCCTGCGCATCCCGCTGTTCGTGCTGGTGCGGCCGCGCGCCGGCGACTTCCTCTACGACGCGCGCGAGACCGAGGTGATGCTGCGCGACATCGACCTGTGCGTGCGGCTGGGTTGCGACGGCGTGGTGGTCGGCGCGCTGGACGCCGACGGCGGTATCGACCAGCCGCTGTGCCGGCAATTCGTCGCGGCGGCGGGACCGTTGCAGGTGACCTTCCACCGCGCCTTCGACGCCGCGCGCGATCCGGCGCAGGCGCTGGAGCAGGTGGTCGCGCTGGGCTGCCGGCGCGTGCTGACGTCGGGCGGCCGCGCCACGGCCATCGAAGGCGGCGACACCCTCGCCGCGCTGGTGCGGCAGGCCGCCGGCCGGGTGTCGGTGATGCCCGGCGCCGGCCTCGACGCCGGCAACGTCGCCACGCTCGCCCGGGCCACCGGCGCGCACGAGTTCCACGCATCGTGCAAGGCGCCGCGGAGGTCGTCGATGCGGTTCCACCGTCCGGAACTGGCCGGCCTGGCACCGGACTGGGCCGAAACCGACCCGGCGCGCGTACGCGCATTACGCGCGGCGCTGGATGCGCTCTAGATGAGGGGAATCGGCTGCGGTGCGGCTTGTGAGGAAGAGCAGGAACGCTTTCTTGCTCTTTGCAGGTGACGAAGCCATCGGCTTCCCGTGCGCACAGCTCACCGCTCGCCGCTGTAGGAGGGGCTTCAGCCCCGACCACGGGGCCAAGACGTAGCGGGGATGTAGCGGACGTTGAAACCGTGCGGTCGGGGCTGAAGCCCCTCCTACAGGGGGTGGTCCGGGGCACGTGCGTATGGCGCTGGATGCGCTTCGGGAAAGGAAGTCGGCTGCTTTGCAGCCTGTAAGGGGAACGTCGGCCGCAATGCGGCCTGCAAGCGAAAGCAGGAACGCTTTCCTGCTCTTTGCAGGTGACGAAGCCATCGGCTTCCCGCACGCATGGCGTCCGGCTCACCGTTGTAGGAGGGGCTTCAGCCCCGACCACGGGGCCAAGACGTAGCGGGGATGTAGCGGACGCTGAAACCGTGCGGTCGGGGCTGAAGCCCCTCCTACAGGGGGTGGTCCGGCGTACGTGTACGCATTGCGCCGGATGCGCTTCGGGAAAGGAAGTTGGCTGCTTTGCAGCCTGTAAGGGGAACGTCGGCCGCAATGCGGCCTGCAAGCGAAAGCAGGAACGCTTCCTTGCTCTTTGCAGGTGACGGAGCCATCGGCTTCCCGCACGCACAGCGTCCGGCTCACCGTTGTAGGAGGGGCTTCAGCCCCGACCGCACGGTATCCGCACCCGCGGCATCCCCGCCGTTGTTGGATCCACGGTCGGGGCTGAAGCCCCTCCTACAAAGCGCCGTGCCCCGGTCCGTCAATGCGGCTGCGACATCGAGTACGGCCGCCGCGCCGGATCGGTCGCCCACGCCTTGTCCGGTTCCGCCTGCATGGTGAAGCGCAGTTCGCCGCCGGCCACGATTTCCTCGTGGGTCAGGTAGGCGCGGTCCAGCGGTTCGCCGTTGAGGGTGGCGCCGCCGAGGTAGGGGTGCGCGTCGTCCAGGCCGTCGGCGACGACGGTGAAGCGCCGGCCGTTCGGCAGGTGCAGCGTCGCGCGCGGCAGGAAGGGGCGGCCGACGACGTACTGGTTGCTGCCCGGCGTGACCGGGTAGAAGCCTAGGGCGGTGAACACGTACCACGCCGACATCTGGCCCAGGTCGTCGTTGCCGGCTAGGCCGTCGGGGCGCGGTGCGTACTGGCTGTCCATGATCTGCTTCAGCCGCGCCTGCGTGCGCCACGGCTGGCCGGCGTAGGCGTACAGATAGGCGACGTGGTGGCTGGGTTCGTTGCCGTGCGCGTACCAGCCGATCAGGCCGGTGATGTCCTCCATATGCTCGAACACCGACGGATCGACCTGGGCATCGAACACCGCATCCAGCCTGTCCAGCAGCTTGTCGTCGCCGCCATGCGCGGCGGCCAGCCCGGCCACGTCCTGCGGCACGTACCACGAGTACTGCCAGGCGTTGCCTTCGGTGTAGTCGGTGCCGTAGCCGCTGGCCGTCGGGTCGAACGGCTCGCGGAAGCCGCCGTCGCGCTTGCGCGCACGCATGAAGCCGGTGGCCGGGTCGAAGGCATGCTTCCAGTTCGCCGCGCGCTTGTCGAACTCGGCCGCGACGTCGGCCTTGCCCATCGCCCGCGCCACTTGCGCGATGGTCCAGTCGTCGTAGGCGTATTCCAGCGTCTTGCTCGCCGCCTCGCCTTCCTCGTCGATCGGCACGTAGCCCAGTTCGCGGTACTGCGCGATGCCGTCGTAGGGGCCGTAGCTGGCGCTGGCGACCATGGCCTGCAGGGCCTCGTCGGCGTCGTAGCCGCGGATGCCCTTCATGTAGGCGTCGGCGATCACCGGCACCGCGTGGTAGCCGATCATGCACCACGTCTCCAGGCCGTGGAACGACCACACCGGCAGCACGCCGTAGGGGCTTTCGCGGCGCGCGGCCAGCAGCGAGTTGACGAAGTCGTTGCTGCGCTGCGGCGGCTGCACCAGCGTGGCCAGCGGGTGCAGGGCGCGGTAGGTGTCCCACAGCGAGAAGGTGGAGTAGTGCGTCCAGCCCTTCGCCTGGTGCACGGCATTGTCCGGGCCGCGGTAACGGCCGTCGCTGTCCATGAAGAGGGTGGGGCCCAGCAGCGTGTGGTACAGCGCGGTGTAGAAGCTGGTGCGCTGCGCGGGGCTGCCGTGCGCTTCCACCGCGCCTAGCGCCTCGCTCCATTGCCGCTTCGCGTCCGCGCGCATGCCGTCGAAATCCCAGCCCGGCGCTTCGGCGTCCAGGTTGGCGATGGCGTTCTCTTCGCTGACCGGTGAGATCGCCACCTTCACCAGCACGGGCTTGCCGGCGGCCGGGGCGAGGTCGAACGCGGCGACCAGTTGCCGGCCCTCGATCTGCGCACGCTGGCGCGGGTCCTTCTCGCCCGGCGGTGGGAAGCCCTTGTAGACGATGTCCTGTTCGGTGTCGTGCAGCGCGTGGCCGGCGAGCGGCTGCGAGAAGCGCAGCGCGAAGTACAGCTGCCGGCCCGGCGCCCAGCCGCGCGTCTCGCGGAAGCCGGTGACGGTGCCGTCGGGCCGCACGCGCAGCCGCGACCACAGCACCTTGCCGGGGTAGTCGTACATGCTGGTGCGCAGGTCCAGCACCACGTGCGCGGGCTTGCCGGCGGGGAAGGCGTAGCGATGCATGCCGACGCGGGCGCTGGCGGTCAGTTCGGCGCGCACGCCGTGGTCGTCCAGGGTGACGGCGTAGTAGCCGGGGCGGGCGGTCTCGGTGGCGTGGCGGAAGCGCGAGGTGTAGCCGCTGCCGGGCCGGTCGGGGTCGCCGCGTTCCAGCTTGAGTTCGCCGGTGGTCGGCATCAGCAGCAGGTCGCCGAGGTCGGAATGGCCGGTGCCGGAGAAGTGGGTGTGCGAGAAGCCGACGATGGTGGTGTCGTCGTAGCGGTAGCCGGCGGCCCAGCCGTAGCCGTCCTTGCGCGGCTGGATGCGGGTGTCGGGCGAGAGCTGCACCATGCCGTAGGGCACGGTGGCGCCGGGATAGGTATGGCCTTCGCCGCCGGTGCCGATGAACACGTCCACCGCCTCGTAGGCCGCCGCGCCGACCTCCGCCGGTGTGGCCGCCCGTGCGTTTCCGGCCGCGGCCGCGCAGCCCGCGAATCCCGCCAACATGATCGCCATCGTGCCCAGCCTCGCCATGCCGCACCCTTTTGGATCGGTTGAATTGCGGGCGAAGCTAGCACAGGGCCGCGGGGCGGGTCACATGGCCACTGGCACGCCGGGGCATCGATGGCTGCGGGCTCTGCCGAGGAACTTTTCCGTGATCGCCAGAACAGCAGCCCTCGTCACCCCCGCCCATGCAGGCGCAGACGCCACCTCATCCCTCGCGAACGCAGGAGCAAAAGCCATCGTCATCCCCGCGAAAGCGGGGATCCAGTGTCTTTGCGCAAAGCCAAATGGATCCCCGCTTTCGCGGGGATGACGGGATATCCGGTCGGGGGTTGCCGTGCGAGGACACACGGAAACACGGGCACATGGCCGGCACACGGGCGCGGGGTGGGCACCCGGGCACACGGGGGATACGAACGACAGTCTCCCGCGGCGCTGCTGCGCAGCAGCATGCACCGCCACGCCGGTCGTGCTACATCTTTGCCTCCGAAATTGGATCGATCCAATTCCGGCTGGACCCTCAGGAGCGCCACCCGGCGGCGGGCAAGCCGCGTTATCCGCAAGACACGACACTGCACGCATGCGCGCGCCGGCCCGCGCGGATGCCTGCGCCGTTGCAGGGACGCACGACCGGCCCCGCCGAAGGAATCCACATGCCGCACCGCTCCACCACGCTCCAGGTCGTCCGCATGCACCATCGGTGGCTGGCGCGCGTCTTCTGCGCCCTCGCGCTGGCGTTCGCCGCCGCCTCCGCGCTGGCCGGCACGGTCGACGCGCGCGTGCTGGACAGCGGCTGGGAGTTCCGGCGGCTTCCCGGCGACGGAACCCCGCCGGCGGGGGCATCGCCCGAAACCCTGCACTGGCACCCGGCCACGACCCCCGGCACCGTGCATACCGACCTGCTCGCCAACGGCCTGATCCCCGATCCCTACATCGGCGCGCCGGAAGCCGGCCTGCAATGGATCGGCCTCGCCGACTGGGAATACCGCACGCGCTTCGACGTCTCCCGCCGCACCCGCGACGCCGCGCGCAGCGAACTGGTGTTCGAGGGCCTGGATACCTTCGCCGAGGTCTTCCTCAACGGCGAGAAGGTGCTGGACGCCGACAACGCCTTCCGCACCTGGCGCGTGCCGGTGCAGGGCCGCCTGCGCGAAGGCGGCAACGAGGTGCGCGTGGTGCTGCGCTCGCCGATCGCGAAGCTGCTGCCGCAGGTGCAGGCGATGCCGCACCGCATCGCCGGAAACTATCCCTCGCCCTACGGCGACGAGCCGACGGACGCGATGACCGCGAACTTCGCGCGCAAGCCGGGTTACCACTACGGCTGGGACTGGGGCCCGCGCTACGTCACCGCCGGCCTCTGGCAGCCGGTGCGCCTGCTGGCCTGGGATCGCGCCCGGCTCGACGGCCTGCAGCTGCGCCAGGACCGCGTCACCGCGGACCTCGCCGACGTCACCGCCGTCGCGGCCATCGACGCCGCCCGCGCGGGCGACTACGTGCTGCGCCTGTGGCAGACCGCGCCCGACGGCGCGCGCCGGCAGGTGGCGACGCGGCGCGTGCCGCTGCACGCCGGCATGAATCACGTAGCGCAACCGCTGCGGATCGAGCGCCCGCAGCGCTGGTTCCCGGTCGGCTACGGCGCGCAGCCCTTGTACCGCTTCGAGCTGGAATTGCTCGACGGCGGCCAGGTCGTCGATGCGCGCGGCGCGCGCACCGGCCTGCGCAGCGTCGAGCTGCGCCGCGACGCCGACGCGCACGGCAAGGGCTTCGCCTTCGTCGTCAACGGCATCCCGGTCTTCGCCAAGGGTGCGAATTCCATCCCGTTCGACATGTTCCAGCCGCGCGTGACCCCCGCGCAGCTGCGCCGCGTATTGCAGTCCGCCGTCGACGCGAACATGAACATGATCCGCAGCTGGGGCGGCGGCTACTACGAGAGCGATGCGTTCTTCGACATCGCCGACGAACTGGGCCTGCTGGTCTGGCAGGACTTCATGTTCGGCGGCGGCATGCAGCCGGCCTACGATCCCGCGTTCCGCGCCAGCGTGGTGGCCGAGGCGCGCGACCAGGTGCGGCGGCTGCGCAACCACCCCAGCCTGGTGCTGTGGTGCGGGAACAACGAGGAAGAGATCGCCTGGAAGTACTGGGGCCACGGCAAGACGCTGAAGGACGCCGATCCGGCCTTCGCGGAGAAGGTCTGGAACGGCTACGTGCAGCTGTTCGACCGCGACCTGCGCGGAGTCGTGGAGGAGGAGGCCGGCGGCATCGCCTACTGGCCGAGTTCGCCCGGCGACGACATGGCCGAGTTGGCGAACACGCCGGCCAGCGGCGACATGCACTACTGGGAAGTCTGGGGCAACCCGGCGCGGCCGCCGTCGGCCTACCTCGACGTCACGCCGCGCTTCATGTCCGAGTACGGCCTGCAGGCGTGGCCGGTGCGGCGCACGATCGACCACGTCGCGCCGCGCGAGGAACAGCGCATCGACGCGCCGGTGATCGAGGCGCACCAGAAGTTCCTCGCCGGCAAGGGCAACGAGCGCCTGCTGCACTACGTGCGCATGGAGTTCGGCGAGCCGCGCGACTTCGGCGACTTCGTCTACCTCGGCCAGGCGATGCAGGCCGAGGGCATCGGGCTGGCGGCGCGCCACCACCGCGCCAGCCGCCCGCACACCATGGGCTCGCTGTACTGGCAGCTCAACGACGTGTGGCCCGGCGCATCGTGGTCGGGGATGGACTGGTTCGGGCGCTGGAAGGCGCTGCAGTTCCATGCGCGCCGGTTCTTCGCGCCGGTGACCGTCGCCGCGCTGCGCAAGGACAGCCGCACCGCGGTCAGCCTTGTCTCCGACCGCACCACGCCGCGCCGCGGCGAGCTGCGTCTGCGCCTGATGGACGTGGGCGGCCGCGTGCTGCACGACGAGCGCGTGGCGGTGACGCTGCCGCCGCTGTCGGCCACGAAGACCGCCGACTACGTCGACGCGGACCTGCTGGGCGACGCCGATCCCGCGCGCACCGTGGCCGTGTTCGACCTGCAGGTCGAAGGCGAACCGGCGGCGCGCGAGGTGGTGTACTTCCGCGCGGCGAAGGACATCGCCTGGCCCGATCCCGGCGTGCGCGCCACGCTGCGCGCGGGCGAGGGCGGCGCGGTCCTCGACCTGGCCGCGGACGCGCTGGCGCGCGCGGTGTGGATCGACTTCGGCGATGTCGACGCCGACCTGTCCGACAACGCCCTGACCCTGCTCCCCGGCGAGCGCGTCACGCTGCGCGTGGCCTCCGCCGCCGACCCCGACACCCTGCGCGGCGCGCTCAGCGTGCGCACGCTGGCCGATGCGCTTCCGTCCGATTCCCCTTCTCCTTCGAGCCCCCCGACGCCATGACCCAGACCGTTCCCCCGCACGACGACTTCCGCAGCGAGGCCTTCCTGCGCGACCACATCCGCCGGACCATGGCCTTCTACCATCCACGCTGCATCGACCCGGCCAGCGGCTTCTTCCACTACTTCAAGGACGACGGCCGCGTCTACGACGCCTCGCACCGGCACCTGGTCAGCAGCACCCGGTTCGTCTTCAACTACGCCACCGCGGCGCTGGAGTTCGGCGACGAGGATCCGGCATTGCGGGACGAATACATGAAGGCGGTGCGCCACGGCCTCGCCTTCCTGCGCGCCCGCCACTTCGACCCGCAGAGCGGCGGCTACTTCTGGACGCTGCGCGACGGCGCGCCGGAAGACACCACCCAGCACTGCTACGGCGCGGCCTTCGTGCTGTTGGCGTACTCGATCGCGCTGCGCGCGGGCGTGGAAGAGTGCCGAGCGTGGATGGGCGCGCACTGGGACCTGCTGGAAACGCGCTACTGGGAGCCGGAACACGGCCTGTACCGCGACGAGGCCACGCGCGACTGGACGTTCAGCGGCTACCGCGGGCAGAACGCCAACATGCACATGTGCGAGGCCATGCTGGCCGCCTACGAGGCGAGCCGCGAGCCGCGCTACCTGCAGCGCGCCCTGCAGCTGGCCGACCGCATGACCCGCCGCCAGGCCGCGCAGTGCGACGGGCTGGTCTGGGAGCACTACGACACCGACTGGCGCGTCGATACCGACTACCACCGCGACGACCCGAAGCACCTGTTCCGCCCGTGGGGCTTCCAGCCCGGCCACCAGACCGAATGGGCCAAGCTGCTGCTGATCCTCGACGGCCACCTGCGCCAGGCCGGCACGCCGGCGGACTGGCTGGTGCCGCGCGCCGCCGAACTGTTCGACCGCTCGGTGGAGGCGTCGTGGGATCCCGACTTCGGCGGGCTGGTCTACGGCTTCGCGCCCGAGGCGCTGCGCAAGGACGTCGCCGGGCCCTCGCTGCCCGACGGCCGCCATTTCGTCTGCGACGACGACAAGTATTTCTGGGTGCAGGCCGAATCGCTGGCCTGCGCGGCGCGGCTGGCGAAGGCGACGGGGGAGGCGCGCTACTGGCAGTGGTACGACCGCCTGTGGGACTACGCCTGGCGGCACATGGTCGACCACCAGTACGGCGCCTGGTACCGCATCCTCGACCGCGAGAACCGCAAGTACGACGACGACAAGAGCCCCGCCGGCAAGACCGACTACCACACCATGGGCGCCTGCCACGACGTCCTGTCCGTGCTGCGCGCGGGAGGCTGACATGGCGCGCATCCGCCCCCCCTCCGTGCTGGCGCTGGCGGCGCTGCTGGCGGCGCCCGCCGTCGCGGGCGCCGGCGAGGCGCGCTTCGCCACCTCGTTCGAGCGCGGCGAGCCCGCGCCGGCGGTGTCCGCCGGCGACGCCGTCCAGGTGGCCATCGGAAACGGTCCCGAGCAGCCGTACGCGGCCCGGAAGGGCATGGGCTACAGCGGCACGCGCGCCCTGCGCTATCGCGGCGACGCCGCCGGGCGCGTGCGCCTGTTCCCGGTCGACATCGGCGTCGACAAGGACACGGCGCTGTCGTGGCTGGTGCTGCCGGAGATCGTCGCAGGCGATACGGCCAGTTCCACCGGCGTGTCGCTGGACCTGGTCTTCGACGACGGCCGGCGCCTGTCGGAAATCGGCGCGCGCGACCAGCACGGCGCGCCGGTCGGCGCGGCCGGGCAGGCGGCGTCGAAGACGCTGTATCCACAGCAATGGGCGCGCAAGCAGGTGCGCCTGGGCGACGTGCCCGCGCTGCAGGGGCGGCGCATCACGGCCATCGAACTGGAACTGGCGCCGACCGCCGCCGGCGCGCGCGGCTGGATCGACGACATCGCCATCGCCGCGACGGCGCGCACCGCGGTGGAGCGCCCCAGCGACCGCGTGCTGACCACCCGCGGCACGCAGTCCAACGGCGCCTTCTCGCGCGGCAACAACATCCCGGCCACGGCGATGCCGCACGGCTTCAACTTCTGGGTGCCGGTCACCGACGCCGGCACGCTGGGCTGGCTGTACCGCTGGAACGAGCACAACGGTGCCGACAACCGCCCGCGCCTGCAGGCGCTGTCGATCAGCCACCAGCCCAGTCCGTGGATGGGCGACCGGCAGACCTTCCAGGTGATGCCGTCGGCGACGCGCGGCGTCCCGGAAGCGGATCGCACGCGCCGGGCGCTGTCGTTCTCCCACGACCACGAACTCGCGCGGCCGCACGCCTACCGCGTGGACTTCGACAACGGCATTCGCGCCGAGATCGCGCCCAGCGAGCGCGCGGCGATCTTCCGGTTCCGCTTCCCGCGCGGCGGCGACGCCAACCTGCTGTTCGACAACGTGGACGAACGCGGCGGGCTGGCGCTGGACGCCGCCACGCAGACGCTGCACGGGTATACGGACACGCGCAGCGGCCTGTCGAACGGCGCCACCCGCATGTTCGTCTACGCCCGGTTCGACCGGCCGTGGACCGGCAGCGGCGCGATCCGGACCGGCCGCCCCACCGGCTACGTCAAGTTCGCGCCCGGTGGCGACGGCGAAGTGACCATGCGCATCGCCACCTCGCTGATCTCGGTGGAGCAGGCGCGGCGCAACCTCGAACTGGAGATCGGCGACGACGGCTTCGACGCGGTGCGCGAGCGCGCGCAGGCGGCCTGGGACGCGCTGCTCGGGCGGGTGAAGGTCGAGGGCGCGAGCGACGACCAGTTGGCGACCGTCTATTCCAACCTCTACCGCCTGTTCCTGTACCCGAACGTCGCGCACGAGAACGTCGGCAGCGCCGAGTCGCCCGACTGGCGGCACGCCGACCAGAACAGCTGGTCCAAGGAAAGCCCGGGCGGCGACGACCGGCGCACGTCCGCGCCGGTCCGCGCGGGCAAGGTCTACGTCAACAACGGCTTCTGGGACACCTTCCGCACCAGCTGGCCGGCGTATGCGCTGTTCGCGCCGGACCGCGCCGGCGAGATGATCGACGGCTTCCTGCAGCAGTACCGCGACGGCGGCTGGGTCGCGCGCTGGTCGTCGCCGGGCTATGCGGACCTGATGGTCGGCACCAGTTCCGACGTCGCGTTCGCCGACGCCTGGCTCAAGGGCGTGCGCGGCTTCGACGCCCACGAGGCCTACGAAGCGGCGCTGCGCAACGCCACCGTGGTGCCGCCCGTGTCCAACGTCGGCCGCAAAGGGTTGGCGCAGTCGATGTACCGCGGCTACGCGGACGCGTCGGTGCACGAGGGGCTGTCGTGGACGCTGGAAGGCGCGCTCAACGACTTCGGCCTGGCGCAGCTGGGCCGGGCGCTGGCGGCGGAGGAAGGCGACGCCGTGCGCGCGCAGCGCTACCGGGACGAAGCCGACTACTTCCAGGCGCGTGCCACCGACTACGTGCACCTGTTCGACCCGGCCACGCGCTTCTTCCGCGGGCGCGACGCCAGGGGCGGCTGGGCGCAGCCGGCGGCGGACTTCGATCCGCGCGTGTGGGGCGGCGACTACACCGAGGCCAACGCGTGGACGTTCGCCTTCACCGTCCCGCACGACGGCGCGGGGCTGGCGGCGCTGCTCGGCGGGCAGGAGGGCCTGGCGCAGCGGCTGGACGCATTCTTCGCCACGCCGGAGACCGCCGAGGCCCGGTTCGCCGGCAGCTATGGCGGCGTCATCCACGAGATGACCGAGGCGCGCGACGTGCGCATGGGCATGTACGCGCACAGCAACCAGCCGTCGCACCACATCCCCTGGATGTACGTGGCCGCCGGCCAGCCGTGGAAGACGCAGCGCATCACCCGCGACGTGCTGCGCCGGCTCTACCTCGGCAGCGAGATCGGCCAGGGCTACCCGGGCGACGAGGACAACGGCGAGATGTCGGCGTGGTACCTGTTCGGGATGATCGGGCTGTACCCGCTGCGGATGGGCGCGCCGGAGTACGTGATCGGCTCGCCGGCGTTCGCGCGCGCCGAGATCCAGCTGGATAACGGGCGCACGCTCACCGTCGTCGCCCGCGGCAACAGCGACGACAACGTCTACGTGCAGTCGCTCACGCTCAACGGCCGTCCTTGGAACAGGGCCTGGCTGCGCCACGACGACATCGCCGAAGGCGGCGTCCTCGAATTCGTCATGGGCAGCACGCCATCCGCGTGGGCGAGCGGCGCCGATGCGCTTCCTCCGTCCATGACCGCGGCGGGCCGCCGTCCCGCGGGCCTGGTGGACCAGTCCCCGCAGGCGGAGGCCATCGTGCTGTCCGGCGGCCTGGTGGCGAAGGACCTCGTCGACGACGACGCGGCCACCTCGCTGTCGCTGCCCGCGCAGGCCACGGTGGACGTCCGGTTCCGCGCCCCGACCCGCGTCAGCCACTACACGCTCACCAGCGGCGGCGAACCGCGGGGGGACCTGGGCTGGACGTTCCAGGGCCGCAAGAAGGGAAGCGGCGCCTGGGTCACGCTCGACCAGCGGCGCGGCGAGCGCTTCCCGTGGGCGCGGCAGTTGCGGCCGTTCCGCATCGGCAGGCCGGGCGAATACCTGGAGTACCGATTGCAGTTTTCCGGCGACGCGGTGGTCGATCTTGCGGAACTGGAACTGCTGCGGGGCGATGCGCACGACGGTGTGTCCGCCGCCGCATCGCCGGCAACGCCGCGATGAACCATGCCGGGCCGGTGCCGCGCATCGCGCCCGGCCTTCCGTGCGTTCGCAAGGCATGCGGCAACGGGTAGGCGGCAGGCCGCCGCCGCGGGCTGCGGGCGTGCCTTCGCCGGACCGGAGCGCCCGACCGCACGGTGGGCCCGCGGCGCGGTTTCGGGACCACGGCGCATGCGCCGCGCCATGATCGGTGCGCGCTCGCCGGGCACGGCGGGATGGCCGGGGCCAGGGATGCTGCGCGGCAGCATGCATGCGGCCGGACACTGTGCTAATTATTCGCGCCGTTGGATTAGAACGATCTAACTGCGAGATTGGTGTCACTTGGAGGGGTAGGGCAACGGAGGGACGCGCCCGCCGGTTCGGCGAGAGCGATGCGTCCCGCTTGAAGGACGGGGTACCGGGTTCTGAATTTAGATCGATCCAAAATCATTTGCGCCAGCAGCCGATTCAATCTTTGGGAGAGGGTGATTGAAATGAAACGCACGCCACACGCACGCATCCGCAATTCGTTGTCCGCCGCCATCGCCGTCGCGCTGGCCACCGCCGCCGCGCTGCCGGGCGCCTTCGCCCAGGACGCGGCGCCGGCGGGCGGTTCCGCCGACGCCACCGACCTGGACAAGGTCACCGTCACCGGCTACCGCTACGCGATCGAGAAGAGCCTGGACCAGAAGCGCAACGCGAACGCCGTCGTCGAGGTGATCACCGCCGAGGACGTCGGCAAGTTCCCCGACAAGAACGTGGCCGACGCGCTGCAGCGCGTGCCGGGCGTGCTCATCAGCCGCAACGGCGGCGAAGGCAAGAACGTCAGCGTCCGCGGCCTGTCCTCGGAGCTGGTCCTGACCGAATTGAACGGCAACTACGTCGCCAGCGCCGAATCCAACGGCGACCCGACCCGTTCGTTCAACTACATGCTGCTGCCGTCGAACATGCTGGGCAGCGCCGAGCTGTTCAAGACGCCGGAAGCGCGCATCGACGAAGGCGGCATCGGCGGCACCGTGATCCTGCACACCCGCCGTCCGCTGGAACTGGAGCCCAACTCCGGCTTCGCCTCCATCGAGGGCACCTGGGCCGACACGTCGAAGAAGACCGACGGCCAGTTCTCCGGCTCGTATTCCTGGCACGACAAGGACGACCGCTTCGGCGTCTTCGTCGGCTACACCCAGCAGAAGCGCACCACGCGCACGATGGGCGCCAGCACTGAAAGCTGGCAGTGGTACGGCCGCGACGAAGGCGGCACCGCGGTCGACGTCAACGGCCGGCCCTCCGACTTCAACTCGAACTGGTGGGGCGGCACGGGCTTCTGGGACCAGAACGGCAACTACTACACCGGCTTCATGATGCCGACCTCGGTCAACTTCAACGTCAAGGAGGAGGAGCGCGAGCGCAAGGGCGGGCAGCTGACCTTCCAGTTCAAGCCGACCGACAACCTGACCCTGACGGCGAACTACTTCCGCTTCGACCTGTCGCAGAACTCCCAGACCAATACGCTGAAGGTGCCGGAATGGAACATCGCCCGCTACCACGGCGACGGCAACTGGCGCGGCGGCCGCCTGCTCGACGGGCTGACCTTCGATCCCAGCGGCACCATCGTCACCGGCGCGGACTACAGCCTGCACGCCGGCAAGGCGTACTACTGCAGTGAGGAAGAGGCCGCTGCCGCCGGCATGGACCCGGGTGGCTGGGGTTCGGACGACTGCACCGTGCCGACGCCGCAGATCACCGGCAGCTACAACATCGAGAAGGCGCTGTCGCAGACCGCCGATTTCGGCGGCGAGTGGCGCGGCGAGTCGGTCGACGTCAGCTTCAAGGCCGGCCGCACCTGGGCCAAGGGCGGTCCTGAACTGCAGTTCTCGCTGCCGATCAAGCCGCGCAGCCAGAACGCGGACGGCAGCTGGAACAACGGCAACTACGCCAGCGCGTGGGACCTGACCGGCATGCCGACGATGACGTTCTCGCCGGAGCTGATGCAGAACCTGCAGAACGGCATCCTGCAGGTCGACCTCGGTTCGACCGGCTCGTCCTGGACCCGCAACGACACCGAGCAGAAGTACGCCCAGGTCGACACCACCTGGCACTTCGACGGCGACGTCCTGGAGTCGATCCAGTTCGGCGTGAAGGGCCGCGACGGTGGCATCCACCGCAGCACCGGCAACAGCTACTGGGTGTGCCCGGGCACCGATCCCGGCGACTACGACAACCGCTACTGGGCCGGCCGCTGCAACAGCGTCGCCACCCAGTTCTCGCCGGACCTCATCACCCAGCTGGGCAACCTGCCGGGCGGCATCCGCGCCAGCGCGTACCCGGCGATCAACTTCCCGGGCTACATCGCCTACCTCAACAGCACCTACGGCGCGATGCAGACCCGCGAGGAAGACAATTTCGTCTACAACGTCGACGAGAAGATCTACTCCACCTACCTGCAGGCCAACTTCCGCACCGACCGCCTGCGCGGCAACGTCGGCGTGCGCGTCGCGCGCACCAAGCAGCATGCCGACTCGACGGACAAGATCACCTCCTACAACGACTACTTCTTCGACGGCCCCGACGGCAACCCGCTGGCCTGCCTGCAGGGCGCTGCCGCCCCCACCGGCGCGCCCGCCGACACGTACTGCGGCAGCGAAGGCTACTGGAGGCTCCATGAGCGGGTGGCGCGTCCGGAGTCGTACGAGATCGCCGCGCTCGACCGCACCTACACCGACGTGCTGCCGAGCTTCAACCTGGCCTACGACCTGACCGACAACCTGCTGCTGCGCGCAGCCGCGTCCAAGGTGGTGTCGCGCCCGAGCTACGGTTCCATCGCCGCGCCCGGCAGCCTGGCCTACTACAGCCAGGAGTACGTCGACGACCGCCGCCTGACCGGTGGCGCGGGCGAACTGGGCTGGTACGGCTCGGGCAGCAACAAGAAGCTGGAGCCGTACAAGGCCACCCAGTACGACCTGGGCCTGGAGTGGTACTTCCAGCCGGGTTCGGTCGTGGGCCTGGGCCTGTTCCGCAAGAACGTCAGCAATTTCGCGGTCAGCGTGATCAACGACGTGGACATGGTCGTCGGCGGCGAGACCGTCACCGTGCAGAACTACAGCACCCAGGCCGGCGGCCGGGATGCGGTGTCGCAGGGCGTCGAACTGTACGCGCAGCACACGCTGGATTTCGGCCTGGGTTTCCAGTTCAACTACACCTACAACGACGCCAGCAAGGCGGCCGTGGTCCTCGAGGATGGCACCGAGCTGCCCAAGACCTCGATGCCCGGCAGCGCCAAGAACCAGACCAACTTCACCGTGTTCTACGAAACGCAGAGCCTGTTGCTCCGCGCCTCGTACAACCGTCGCGGCGAAGTGGTGCAGGACCTGGTCAATGGTTTGAACGTCTACGAGGAGCCGTACCAGCAGATCGACCTGAACGTGGCGTACAACTTCACCCCGGCGCTCAGCCTGAATGCTTCGGTGCTGAACGTCACCGAGGAAGAAACGCGCTCGCACCTGGGCAACGACACCAAGGACCGCTTCTACACCAACGGCTACGCGGGCCGCGTCGCCTACCTGGGCCTGACCTACAAGTTCTGAGGCGGCCTCCCGTGTTCGCCCCACGCTTTCTCTCCCGCCTGGCGACAGGCGGCGTGGGGCTGACGGCCCGGCTACGGCCGGGCCATTCTTCCGATCGCTTGCGGCAGCAGGGACGCTGCCACCCCCTTTCCGGCGGACGCGGCGGCGCTGCGCCCGCCCTGCGGGCGGCATCGCCCGGCACCACGCCCCCAGGTGAATCACGATGCTTTGCGAACGCATGAAACACGCCACGACCCACGCGATGCCGTGCGCCCTGTCGCTGCTGCTCGCCCTGGCGGCCTCCGTTCCCGCCGTCGCCGAGGCCGCGCCGCCGCGGCTCGCCGCCGAGGTCAACACCTTCATCGGCAGCAAGGACGACGGCAACACCTTCCCGGGCGCGTCGGCGCCGTTCGGCCAGATCCAGGTCAGCCCGATCGGCTCGCACTATTCGGGCTGGCGCTACGACGATCCGCAGATCCGCGGCTTCGGCCATTCCTTCGTGTCCGGCGCCGGCTGCTGGGAACAGGGCGGGCAGGTGTCGGTGCTGCCGGTCACCGGCCGGATCGGCCCGGGCGACGACTTCGACACGGCCGACGCCAAGGCGTTCGACCACAAGCGCTACGGCGCGCGCTACCGGCACGAGGGCGAGCGCGGCCAGGCCGGCTACTACAAGGTGCGGCTGACCGACTACGGCGGCATCGACGCGGAAGCCACCGCGCTGACCCGCGCGGCGGCCGAGCGCTACACCTTCTCCACCGACGGCGAGGGCCACGTGCTGGTCAACGTCGGCCAGGCCAACGAGCGCCATGCGGTGACCGGCAGCGTCGTCGACGTGGTCGGCGACCGCGTGGTGGAAGGCAAGCTGGTCACCAAGAGTTTCTGCGGCGGCCACCAGTACACCACCTGGTTCCGGCTGGAGTTCGACCGCCCGTTCAAGGCCTTCGGCACCTGGGGCGAGGGCGGCGGCATCGCCGGCGCGCGCCACAGCATGGAAGGCGAGGCCAAGCCCAACGGCGCGTGGCTGAGCTTCGACCTGGGCAAGGGCCGCTCGGTCACCGCCGTTTCGGCGATCTCCCACGTCGACGCCGAGGGCGCGCGCGCCAACCTGCGCAGCGACGGCATGCGGGACGGGCGGCTGCTCGGCTTCGACGCGATGCGCGAACGCGCGCAGTCCGCGTGGGACAGGGAACTGGCCAGCGTGCGCGTGCAGGGCGGCAGCGGCGACGACCGCGCCGTGTTCTACACCGCGCTGTACCACGCGCTGCTGCAGCCGATGACCGGCAGCGACGCCGACGGCCGCTACCGCGGCTACGACGACCGCATCCACCGCGCCGACGGCTGGACCTACTACGAGTACTTCTCGCTGTGGGACACCTACCGCTCGCAGAATCAGCTGGTCGCGCTGCTGCGGCCGCAGCGCGCGGCCGACATCGCGCGCACGCTGCTGGCGATCCACGAACAGGGCGGCTGGCTGCCGCGCTGGGGCTACGCCAGTTTCGAGACCAACATCATGACCGGCGATCCGGTCACGCCGTTCCTGGTCGACCTGTGGCGCTTCGGGGCGCTGGAGGGGCGCGAGGCCGACGCCTATGCCGCGCTGCGCGAGAACGCCTTCGGCGTGCCGCCGCTGAACTCGCGGTTCGCCGGCCGCTCCGGCAACCCCAATTACCTGCAGCACGGCTTCGTGCAGTACGACCGCGCGTTCCCCTCCAAGGGCATGGACGTGGACCCGCACCACGGCGGCTCGGCGACGCTGGAGTACGCGCTGGCCGACTGCTCGCTGTCGCTGATGGCCGGCGCGCTGGGCCACGGCGACGACGCGGCCGTGCTGAACCGGCGCGGCCGCAACTGGCGCACGCTGTGGGACGCGGACGTCCGCGACGAGGAGGCCGGCTTCGAGGGCTTCCCGCGTCCGCGCACGGAGGACGGCCAGTGGTACACGCCGGCCGACGGCCGCTACGGCCCGCGCTCGCACCACGGCTTCCACGAGGGCACGGCGTGGCAGTACCAGTGGCTGGCGCAGCAGGACGTGACGGGCCTGGTGCAGGCCATGCACGGGCGCGACCAGGCCGCGCGCCGGCTCGATGCCTTCTTCGCCTACGACGCGCTGCTCGCCGACCCGGCCGGCGCCGCGCGCAAGGAATGGGTGGTGGGGCCGTACAGCTACTACAACCAGTTCCGCTACAACCCCAACAACGAGCCCGACCTGCACGCGCCGTGGATGTACACGCTGATCGGCCAGCCGTGGAAGACCGCCACCGTGCTGCGCGCGGCGCAGCAGCTGTTCACCAACGCGCCCAACGGCGTCACCGGCAACGACGACCTGGGCACGATGTCGGCCTGGTACCTGTTCAGCGCGATGGGGCTGTACCCGGTGGTGCCGGGCACCGGCCAGTTCGTGCTGCACGCGCCGCGCTTCGCGCGCATCGACGTGGACCTCGGCCAGGGCCGCACGCTGCGCATCGAGGCGCCGGGCGCCGACGGCCGCGCGCTGCAGTACGTACGCGACGTGTCGTGGCAGGGCCGCGCGCACGCCGCCGTGTGGCTGGACTGGGAAAGCCTCCGGCAGGGCGGTCGCCTGCGCTTCGACCTGACCGGCACGGCGCCGACGCAGGGCTGGGGCACGCGGCCGGGCGACCTGCCCGTGTCGCCGTGCGCGGCCGACGCGGCGGCGCTGTCGTGGGATGGCCCATGAGCCCGCGCGCCGCCACGGCTTGCGCGCCGGCGCAATGGTTTACGCTGGGCGCCATCACTGGAATGGATCGATCCACATGAACCAGAAGCGTCCCTCCCGCGCGGGCTCTGGAAGCAAGGCCAAGCCCGCCTCGCCGGGAGGCGCCGGACCGGGGAAGGCGACGGCGAAGAAGGCCGCGGACGCCAAGGCGCCCGCCGCCGGGCGCAAGCACGGCGGCGGGCGCGTGGTCACCGTCACCGACATCGCCAACGCCATCGGCGTGTCGCGCGCAACGGTGTCGCTGGTGCTGCGCGGCAGCCCGCTGGTGCACGCCGACACGCGCGCGCGGGTCGAGGCCGAACTCAAGCGCCAGCGCTACGTCTACAACCGCGGCGCGGCCAACCTGCGCCGGCGCACGTCGTCCAGCATCGCGCTGGTGATCAACGACCTGGCCAACCCGTTCTTCGCCGAATTCGCCGCCGGCGTGGACGAGGCGCTGGGCGGGCAGGGCTACGTCACCCTGCTGGGCAGCACCGGCGAATCGCCGCAGCGCCAGCAGGCGGTGCTGGCGTCGCTGATGGAGCACACGCCGGCCGGCGTGATCCTGTCGCCGGCCGAAGGCAGCGACGCCGCCGAGCTGCGCACCGTGCTGGACGCGCGCTGCCACGTGCTGCTGTTCAACCGCGAACTGGCCGGCGCCGACGAGTGGGATTTCCTGGCGCTGGACAACGAGCGCGGCGCGCGCATGGCCACCGAGCACCTGATCGGCCTGGGCCATCGCCGCATCGCCTTCTTCGGCGGCCATGCCGATTCCAGTTCGTGCCGGCAGCGGCGCGCCGGCTACGCGCAGGCGATGGCGGCCGCCGGCCTGCCGGTGGAGGCGCACTGGCTGATCGAGTCGGCGCCCAACCGGCTGGAAGCGGCCACGCGCACCGGCGAACTGTTCGGCGAGGGCGCCAGCCCCACCGCCGCGGTCTGCTACAACGACACGGTGGCGCTGGGCCTGATGCTGGGCCTGGTGTCGCGCGGCATCCAGCCGGGGCGGGGCTTCGCCGTCACCGGCTTCGACGACATCCCCGAGGCCGCGATGACCACGCCGCCGCTGACCACGATGTCGGTCGACCCGCGCGAGCGCGGGCGGCAGGCCGCGCGCCTGCTGCTGCAGCGCGTGGCCGAGCCCGACGCGGCGCCCACGCGCACGATCGCGCCGGTGCGGCTGTGCGTCCGCGAAAGCAGCGGGGCGCCGCGCGCATGACGCTCTCCTTCCCTCCTTTCCTTTCCGCCCGCTGAGGCGCACGACCGCATGCCCATCGCACCGTCCCCGCATTCCGTCCCGACTCCGTCGTCCGCCTCCACGGTCACGCCGCGCGCCGCGCTGGCCGTGGTGACCACGATCTTCTTCATGTGGGGCTTCCTGACCTGCCTCAACGACATCCTGATCCCGCACCTGAAGGCGGTGTTCGAACTGAACTTCGCGCGCGCGATGCTGGTGCAGTTCACCTTCTTCGGCGCGTACTTCCTGATGTCGCTGCCGGCCGGCCGGCTGGTCGCGCACCTGGGCTACAAGAAGGGCATCGTCGCCGGCCTGGCCATCGCCGGCATCGGCGCGCTGGGCTTCTGGCCGGCGGCGGAGCTGCGCGTGTACGAGGCCTTCCTCGGCGCGCTGTTCGTGCTGGCCACCGGCATCACCGTGCTGCAGGTGGCGGCCAACCCGTACGTGGCGCTGCTGGGGCCGGAGCAGACCAGCTCCAGCCGGCTGACGCTGGCGCAGGCGCTGAACTCGCTGGGCACAGCCATCGCGCCGCTGGTCGGCGGGCTGCTGATCCTGGGCAACACGGTCAAGAGCGCCGAGCAGATCGCGGCGCTGCCCGCGGCCGAGCAGGTCGCCTACCGCGCGCAGGAAGCGCAGGCCGTGCAGGGCCCCTACGTCGGCCTGGCGGTGGTGCTGTTCCTGCTGGCGCTGTTCGTGTTCCTGTTCCGCCTGCCGACGCTGCGCGAGGCCACCGAGCAGGCCGATCCGGTGCGGCACACGCTGGGCGACGCGCTGCGCCACCGCCACGTGCGCTTCGGCGTGCTGGCCATCTTCTTCTACGTCGGCGCGGAAGTGGCCATTGGCAGCTTCCTGGTCAACTACCTGTCGATGCCGGCCATCGGCGGCTTCAGCGAGCAGGAGGCCTCCGGCTACGTGGCGGCCTACTGGACGCTGGCGATGGTCGGCCGCTTCGCCGGCTCGGCCATCATGGTGCGCTTCCCGCCGCGCACGCTGCTGACGCTGTTCGCGCTGGCCAACATGGCGCTGCTGGCGACCACCCTGCTGGGCAGCGGCCAGGTGGCGCTGTACAGCGTGGTCGCCATCGGCCTGTTCAACTCGATCATGTTCCCGACCATCTTCGCGCTTAGCATCGAGCGCCTGGGGCCGCTGACCAACAAGGCCTCCAGCCTGCTGATCATGGCCATCGTCGGCGGCGCCGTGGTGCCGTACCTGCAGGGCGTGCTGGCCGATGCCATCGGCCTGCAGGCCTCGTTCGCGCTGCCGCTGCTGTGCTACGGCTACATCGTGTTCTACGGCCTGTCGGGCTCGCGCCCGGCGCCGGCCGTCCAGGCGCAGGGAGCGTAAGCCGCGATGTCGAAGATCGTCTGTTTCGGCGAAGCCCTGATCGACCTGCTGGCCCAGCCCCCGGCCACGGCGGACACGCCGCGCGCCTTCCTGCAGTACGCCGGCGGCGCGCCGGCCAACGTGGCCGTGGCCGCCGCGCGGCTCGGCGCCGACACCCACTTCGCCGGCATGCTGGGCAACGACATGTTCGGCGACTTCCTGCTGGAGAGCTTCGCCGCCTCCGGGGTGGCGACCGACTGCATCGTGCGCACCGGCGAGGCCAAGACCGCGCTGGCCTTCGTCGCGCTGGACGAACGCGGCGAGCGCAGCTTCAGCTTCTACCGGCCGCCGGCCGCGGACCTGCTGTTCCGCAGCGCGCACTTCGTGCCGGCCTGCTTCGGCGGCACCGGCAGCTTCCACGTCTGCTCCAACAGCCTGACCGAGGCCGGCATCGCCGAGGCCACCTTCGACGGCATGGCGCGCGCGCGCGCGGCTGGCGCGGTGGTCAGCCTGGACCTCAACCTGCGCCCGGCGCTGTGGCCGGCCGGCGTCGATCCGGCGCCGCGCCTGTGGCAGGCGCTGTCGGCGGCCGACCTGGTCAAGCTGTCGCAGGAGGAGCTGGACTACCTGGCGCGGCCGCTGGGCGGCGGCGCCGACGGCGAAGCGGCCGTGCGCCGGCGCCTGCTCGACGGCGCGGCGCGGTGGCTGGTCGTCACCGACGGCGCGGCGCCGATCCGGTGGTTCACGCGGCAGGCGTCCGGGCAGGTGCCGAGCTTCCAGGTCGAAGCGCGCGACACCACCGCGGCCGGCGACGCCTTCGTCGGCGGCCTGCTGTTCCGGCTGGGCGAGCGCGGCGGCGACGGGCGCGGCTTCGACGCCTTCTGCGGCGACCAGGACGGCATCGAGGACGCCATCCGCTTCGGTGCCGCGGTCGGCGCGCTGGCGGTGACGCGCAAGGGCGCGTTCGCCGCCATGCCGTCGCGGGCGGAAGTCCATGGGCTGCTGCAGGAGCAGCAGGAACGCATCGCCTGATCCCGGTGGTGCAGAGCGGGCACGGCCCGTAGCTCGCGGCGGGGTGGCGACGGGCGATGCGATGCCGTTCCGATGCGGCATCGCGTCGGCCGGGGTGACCGTCGGCCAGGACCGCCATGGTTCGACGGCGCGGGACCGACCGATCTGGCGATCAGGTCCAGGAGCCCTCGGCGGAACGCCGGCGCGCGTGCAGGCTCGCGGGATCACCCGCGGGATGCCGCTTCCGTTCCGTTCGATCCGCCGGGCGCGCGCCGCACGTCGGGCGCGTGCGCATTCATCGGCACTGCGGCTTCATCCTGGCCATCTCGCGCGCGGGTTCGGCGAAATCGATCGACGCCAGCAGGCCGTCGTCGGCCACGTTGTACCAGGCGCTGCCGTCGGGAAACATCGCCACGGTGATGCCGCCGAAGCCGGACATGAAAGGCACCCAGGTCGGGCGCTCGCAGCCGAGTTCGGCCTGCAGGTTGCGCGCCCAGAAGCCGTGCTGGTAGCGGTAGCGCTCCAGCGTGGCGACCGGCAGGCCGGGGTGTGCGGGATCGCGCTGCAGGGCGGCGTCGAGCATCGCCGCATCGAGCGTTTCGCGGCCGTCGATGCGGCCGCGCTGTTCGCCGAGGAAGCGCGCCAGCTTGGCGATGTCGTCGGCGTGCAGGGTCAGGCCCCAGCCGAAGAATGGCTGCCGCGCCGCGTCGTCGCTGCGGCGGGTGGCGCGCGCGGTCGGGCTCAAACCGAGCGGGCCGAGCACGTCCGCCCACAGCAGGTCGTCGAAGACGTCGTCGCGCTCGCGGCCGGGCAGGCGCCGCAGCGCCTGCTGCAGCACCGTGCCGAGCAGGTAGGTGTCGGCGGTGTGGTAGACCCAGCGCGTGCCGGGCGCTTCGCGCCGCGGGTAGGCTTCGCAGGCGAAGGCGAGCCGTTGCGCGTGCGAGGACGGCACGAAGAAATCGCGCACGCGCACGTCGTCCTCGTCGGCCATGTAGGCGGGCGCGTCGTACTGGCCGGTGGCCATGTCGAGCAGGTGCCGGAACGTCACGCCCCGCCACTTGTCGCTGCGGCACCCGGTGGCCGGCGCGAACCGGTCCACCGGCAGGTCCCGGGTGCCCGGGTGCAGCCGTTCCATCCGCATCAGCGCGAGGCCGGCGACCACCGACTTCGCCACCGAGTACGAAGGGATGTCCAGCACCTCGCAGTAGGGATACTCGCCATGCCGCGTCGCGCAGCCCGAGCGGTAGTGGATGCCGTCGACGACCACGCCGTGGGCGGTGCGTCCGCGCGGCGCGCCGATGGCGAACTTCTCCGGCGCCACGCCGGGATGGTCGGTGGCCAATGCCGACAGCGGCCGCACCGGCAGGCGCCCCGCGACCTCCGCGCGATGGGCGGCGACCAGCGCCTCGCGGCCTTCCACCGCGCCGGGCGCGTAGTCCGCCCGCAGCGCGCCCCACAGGTCCAGTTGCAGGTAGTGGCAGGTCTCGCTGCTGACCTGCACGGCCGCGCGCGAGACCGCGCCGCCGTCCTTGAACAGCAGCATCAGCACGCCGTTGTGGGTGCAGTTGGCGTTCTTCTGCACCAGCGCGAACGGGATCGCGGCGCGGGTGTAGCCGCCGTCGCCGGGCTCGTCCCAGGCGCGCCCGGGTTCCAGCACGAATTCCCACCACGGATGGTTGCTCGGGATCGGGCCGCGCCGGGCCGGGATCAGCACGTCGCCGTCCTGCACGAAGGTCTGGTCGAGATCCTGCGGCAGCGTGCGCGCCAGGGTGGCGTCATCCGGGCCGAGGAAATCGGGCAGTACGACCAGGGTGCGCGTGGACGGTTGCCCGGACAGGCGCAGGCGTCCTTCGAAGCGGTGCGTCGGCGGCAAGGCGTCGGCCGGCCGCGCATAGGCGGACAGGTCGACGCTGCGGCGGTAGGTGCCCGACAGCAATGCGTCGCGGCCGAGCGCGTCGCGCGCGTGGGCCATGCCGGCGAGGCCCGGGGCCAGCAGGGCGAGGCAGGCGGCGATGATGCGGGTTCTGGTATTCGGCAAAGCCACATACTCCTGCATGAAACCCCCGCCTGCACGAGGGCGGGCGGGGGCTTCGTCGACCGGCCCGGCGCGGCATGCCGCCGCGCCGGGCCGCTGCATCATGGACACATCGCGGCGATCTTGTTCAGTTCGATGGCGCTCTTGCCCCAGGTGAGCTGGCCGTTGTCGCTGAACTGGTAATAGACCATGCCGTTGGGGAACAGCACCACGCTGATGCCGCCGTAGCCGGACATGTACGGCACCCACTTCGCCGCGCTGCACCCGTAGTTGTGGCTGTCCTGCTTGAGGTCGTAGTACCAGAAGCCGTTGTTGTAGCGGTCGGCGGCCGAGCCCGCCTGCAGGCCGCCGGTGCCCAGGTTCAGCGTGGCCGCGACCATGGTCGCATCGAGCGTCTGCACGCCCTGGATCTTGCCCTGCGCCTTGTTGAGGAATTCGCCCAGCTTCACGATGTCGTCGCGCACGTACACCAGGCCGTAGCCGGTGAACGGTTGCGCGGCGGCGTCCTGCGTGCGCGAAGTGACGTAGCTGGTCGGGCTGAGGCCGAGTGGGCGGTAGATCTCCTCCACCATCACGTCGTTGAAGAAATCCGCGCCGCTGCCGGCCTGCGACTTGTAGTACTGGTTCATCGCGCGGCCGAGCAGGTAGGTGTCGGGGGTGTGGTAGACGAACTTCGTCCCCGGCGTGGCCTTGTACGGGTAGCTGCACGCGAAGGCCACCTTCTGCGCGTGCGTGCCGACCTTGAAGAAGCCGTCGGCCATCGCCTGCGAGGCTTCGTCGGTGGTCGTGCCGGCCGAAGTGTAGTTGCCGGTGGCCATGTCCAGCGCCTGCTCGAAGGTGGGCGCATCCCACTGCGAGCCGGTGCACTCGCTCACCCAGTCGTCGATGCCCAGGGTGCGCTGGGTGCCGGCGTACTTCTGCTCCAGCCGCATCAGGCCGTAGGCGCCGGACACCGACTTGGCGGTGGAGTAGGACGGCACGTTCAGCACCTCGCAGAACGGATAGGTGCCGTAGCGCGTCTGGCAGCCGCCGACGTAGTGCACGCCGTTGTAGGCCACGCCGTAGAGGCTCATGTGCGCGGCGGTGACGTCGCTGCCGATGTTGGCCACAGTCACGCCCTTGCCCGGGTAGTCGGTGGCCAGCGCCGACAACGGCTTGGTGGGCATCCGCCGCGCGACCTCGGCCTCGTAGTGGCTGCGGATCGTGGCGGCGCCGCTGATCGCCGCCGGCGTGTAGGCCGCGTCCAGCCGGCCCCAGAAGTTGACCTTCAGGTAGTAGCAGGTCTCGCTGGCGATCTGGTAGGCCAGGTCGGAGACCGAGCCGTCGTCCTTGAACAGGAAGGTCATCACCCCGTTCCACAGGCAGTCGCTGCCGCGCTCCTGCAACGCGAACGGGAAGGCCACGCGCGAATAGCCGCCGTCGCCGCTCTCGTTCCACACCCGGCCCGGCTCCAGGATGTAGGTCCAGGAGGGATGGCTGCCGGCGACCTTGCCGCGGGTGACCGGGATGAAGTGGGTGCCGTGCTGCACGAAGTCGAACTCGAACTCGGGCAGGTACTGCGCCTGCGCGTAGTACGGCAGGTTGTTGTTGCCGCCGACCTCGGTCGCGCTGCCGCTGGTGGCTTCGCCGTAGAGCGTGAGCCGGCCCTGGAAGGTGTTGGTCGGGTTCGCCGCGCCCGCGGGCAAAGCGTAGTGGCTGAAGTTCATCAGGTTCAGCGTGCCGCTGCCGGTCAGGAAGCTGGCGGTCAGCGCGGTGCGGCTGACGCTGCCGTTGCCGGACAGCGGATCGTAGACGCTGCCCGCGCTGGTGCCGGTTCCGCTGACGGCGACCACGACGGTGGGATCGTCGGGATCGTTGGAAGGAACGTTCAGTGTGCCGGAGAATCCGCCCGCGGCGGTCGGCGCGAAGCGCACGCCGACGGTGCACGCACCGGCCGGCGCGATCGTCTGGCCGGAGCAGGTGTTGTTGACCAGGCTGAAGGGCGCGGCCAGCCCGCCCAGCGTGCCGACGACGAGGTTGGCGTCGCCGTCGTTGTGCACCGTCAGCGTGCTGGTCGCGTTGCCGCCGACAGTCACCGAACCGAACGCGCCCGAGCCGGTCACCGCGATGGCCGGCACCGTGCCGCCCGAGGCCGGGGTGCCGGTCAGCACCACGTTGTCGCCGTAGCAGTAGTGGCCGTACAGCGTGTACGCGCGGAAGCGCACGCGCAGGTTGGCGTTGTTGTCGAGCCCGGCCGAGACCGTGCCGCGCTTCAGCGCGCCGGTGTCCTCGCCGTCGCCGACCAGGACCAGGCTGTTCCAGCTGCTGCCGCCGTTGGTCGAGTACTCGGCGTGGCAGTAGTCGCCGTAGACCAGGTACAGCGCGCCCAGGTCCATCGACAGCGACACGTTGGTGTAGCCCTGCGACGACAGCGCCTTCGTACCCTGCCGCAGTCCGTCCAGGCGCATCGACACGTTGCCCTGGTAGGTGTTGACGGCATCGTAGCCGGTGCCGCCCATGGTCCAGCCGGCGTAGTTGCCGCTCTGGAAGTTGTCGCTGAACAAGGTGGTGGTCTGTGCGTGCGCGGGCGCGCAGGCGAAGCACGCCCACAACGAGACTGCCGCCAGTAGCTGGCGCATGACGTTCATCCGGATCTCCTCTCTCTGGCGTTCACGGTTGACGGGCAACGGCAACTTCGGTTCGAGATGCTTCCGGCCGTCCTGGCCCCCGCGCGGCGGAACGCGCGCGCGGAACTTCACGCCGCGGCGGTCAGGCGATGCCGCCCAGGCAGACGTACTTGAGTTCGGTGTAGTCGTGCAGGCCGTACTTCGAGCCTTCGCGGCCGACGCCGGACTGCTTCACGCCGCCGAACGGCGCGACCTCGGTGGAGATCAGCCCGGTGTTGACGCCGACGATGCCGCATTCCAGCGCCTCGGCCACGCGGAAGGCGCGCGCCAGGTCGCGGGTGTAGAAGTAGCCGGCCAGGCCGGCGTCGGTATCGTTGGCCAGCGCGAGGGCGTCGGCCTCGTCCTTGAAGCGGAACAGCGGCGCGACCGGGCCGAAGGTTTCCTCGCGGGCGATCTGCATGCCGGCGTCGACGTCGAGCAGCACCGTCGGCGCGTAGAACGTGCCGCCCAGCGCGTGCCGCTCGCCGCCGATGGCGACCTTCGCACCCTTGGCGCGCGCGTCGGCGACGTGCTCCTCCACCTTCGCCAGCGCGTGGGCGTCGATCAGCGGGCCCTGGTCGGTGGCGCCGGCCAGGCCGTCGCCCACGCGCAGCTTCGCCACCGCCTCGGCGAGCTTGCGCGCGAACGCGTCGTACACGCCGTCCTGCACGAACAGGCGGTTGGCGCAGACGCAGGTCTGCCCGGTGTTGCGGAACTTGCTGGCGATCGCGCCTTCGACCGCGGCCTCCAGGTCGGCGTCGTCGAACACGATGAAGGGCGCGTTGCCGCCCAGTTCCAGCGAAACCCGTTTCATGCCGTCGGCGCACTGCGCCATGAGCTTCTTGCCCACGCCGGTGGAGCCGGTGAAGCTGAGCTTGCGCACCTTCGGGTGGGCGGTCAGTTCGCCGCCGATGGCCGCGGCGTCGCGGCCGGTGACGATGTTCAGCACGCCCGGCGGCAGGCCGGCGCGCTCGGCCAGCACCGCGATGGCGAGCGCGGAGTACGGCGTCTGCAAGGCCGGCTTGCAGACCACGGTGCAGCCGGCGGCCAGCGCCGGGCCGAGCTTGCGGCCGAGCATGGCGGAGGGGAAATTCCACGGCGTGATCGCCGCGACCACCCCCACCGGCTGGCGCAGCACCAGGATGCGCTTGTCGGCGGCGTGGCCGGGGATGGTGTCGCCGTACAGGCGCTTGGCTTCTTCGGCGAACCACTCGATGAAGCTGGCCGAGTAGGCGACCTCGCCCTTGGCTTCCGCGAGCGGCTTGCCCTGTTCGGCGGTCATCAGCACGGCCAGGTCGTCCTGGTTCGCGAGCATCAGCTCGTGCAGCCGGCGCAGCACCTGCGCGCGCTCCTTCGCGGTCTTCTTCGCCCACGCGGGCTGGGCGGCGTGGGCGGCCTCGATGGCGCGGCGGGTCTCGGCCGCGCCCATGTCCGGCACCGTGCCCAGCACCGCGCCGGTCGCCGGGTTCAGCACCTCGCAGGCACCGCCGCCGTCGGCGTCGCGCCATTGCCCGCCGATCGGGCAGCGCGTGCGCAGCAGGTCGGGATCGGAGAGCAGCAGCGGGGAAGGCGAAGACAGCGGAGCGTTCATGCGTCGGGTTCCAGGCGGTCGATGCGGCGCGCGGCGGCCAGCATCGCCACGCCGGACACCGCCAGCGCAACGATCGCCACGGCGATCAGGAGGGGGAAGTCGTCGTCGATCAGCAGCCGTCCCGCCAGCATCGGGCCGGAGGCCAGGCCGAGCTTGGAGACGAAGCCGCCCAGCGTCGCCAGCCGTCCCGAGCCGTCCAGGCGCGACAGCATGCCGAACAGGTAGGGCACGACGAACGACCAGGTGATGGCGGTGCCGATGTTGGCGATGAAGAACACCGGCTGCTTTCCGCTCCAGAAGAAGCCGGCGGTGCCGGCGAGCGTCAGCAGCATGGCGATGAGCAGCGGGCGCAGGCGGCCGAAGCGCGCGCCCATCGCGATCACCAGGCCGGCGCCGGCCGCGCCGATCCAGGTGGCCCAGCCCAGCGCCTGGCCGATGAAGTCGCGGCCGAGGTGGAAGTGCTCGCCCAGCCGGATGATGAAGGCGCCCAGCGCCATGTTGCCGCCCTGGAACAGGAACAGCGCCAGCAGCGCCATCGCCGCGGTGGCGCGCGCGGACGGGAGCAGCTTCACCGCCGCGGCGCCATCGGCCTGGCGCGCGCCGTCGAAGCGCGGGATCGCGGCCAGGGCGACCAGCGCGCACGCGGTCAGCGCGGCCAGCGACAGGAACAGGATGCGCGCGCCGTAGTCGGGCACCAGCGTGGGCAGGAACATCACCCCCAGCCCGCCCAGGCCGAACTGCACCAGCAGCAGCATGCCGAAGGCGCGGTCGGGCGAATGCGTGCGCGCCATCACCGCGTAGGTGACGCCCACCGCCATGCCGCCGACCAGCCCGTGCAGCGCGCGCATCGCGGTCAGCACGCCCGGTTCGCGGATCGCGACCGAGGCCAGGTCCAGCGCCAGCAGCAGCGCCAGCAGCGCGAACAGCGCCGGCCGCCAGGCGATCCGCCGCACCAGCAGCACCGCGGCGAAGCTGCCGACGCTGGCGCCGTAGATGTTGGCGGCGCCGACCATGCCGGCCTGCGGGTTGCTGAAGCCCAGGCCGGTGACCAGGCCGTCGACGATGGCGGCCATGATGTTGACGTAGAAGAAGCCGGCGGTGGCGACCAGCGCCAGCAGGGCGTACAGCCACAGCCGGTCGGTGGCGCCGGGGGCGGCGGCGTGCGCGGACGTGTTCATGCGGCGGGCTTCCTGTCTTCGCCGATGCGGACGCCGGCCTGGTCGAAATGCCGGCGCAGCGGCGCCAGTTCGTGTGTGTAGCGCCGCCACAGCCCCACCGAGGAGCGGTAGATCGGCTGCCGCACCTGCGCCGCGCTGGCGGTCAGGGTGGGCGCCGGATTCTGCTCGAAGCGCAGGCAGGCATCGTCCCACGGCAGCCCGGCATGGGCGACGAGCCGGCGGCTGGCGCCTTCCTGGTCGGCCACCAGCGCTTCGTAGTCCACTTCCAGGAACCGGTCGGCCGGCAGCACGCGGCGCCAGTGCGCCATCAGCGCGTCGTAGCCGAGCCAGTAGCGGCCCAGGTCGTCGAGGTCGTAGGAGAACGGGTAGGCCATGCGGAACAGCGTCTTGTACATCGCATAGCACGCGTCCATCGGATGGCGCCGCAGGTGGACGATGCGCGCCTGCGGCAGCGCCGCGGCGACCAGCGCCAGGTACAGGAAGTTGCCCGGCGTCTTGTCGACCACGCGCAGCGCCGGTCCCGCCGGCAGGGTGGCGCAGTAGGCCTGGCCCAGCGCACGGAAATCCATCGCCGCCGAGCGCCGCACCAGCTCGGCCTTGCCGTAGGCGGGGCCGGCCAGGCGCACGACGGCCTGCGCGAGGTCGCTGCTTTCGCCGCGGCTGGACACGCCGGCGTGCGATCCGAGGATGCGGTCGACCAGGGTCGTGCCGCTGCGCGGCAGGCCGACGACGAACAGCGGGCGCGCGTCCGCGTGGCCGTCGCGCGCGCGCGCGAAGAAGGCCGCGTCGAAGGTGTCCTCGATCAGCCGCAGGGTCTCCAGGTCGTCCTCGACGCGGTAGCGCAGCCGCGCCCGGCGCGCGCCGGCGCCCTCGCGCAGCGCGGCGAAGGCGGCCGCGTGCAGGCCCAGGTCCTCGCGCTCCTTGGCCAGCGCGTAGCACAGGCCGATCCGCGCCGGATGGTCGCCGGCCAGCCCGGCCAGCCGCTGTTCGAGCGCGGCGACGTGGTTGTCGTCCGCGCGCTGCCGGCGCAGGGTGGAGCGGTTGTACCAAGCCGCGTCGTCGCCCGGCGCCAGCTCGATCGCGCGGTCGAGCAGGGTTTCGGCCGTCGCCAGGTCGCCCATGGCGATCAGCGCGGTGGCGTGGTTGTAGAGGCAGCCGGGATCCTGCGGGCGCAGCGCGGCGGCCTGCGCGTAGCAGCGCTCGGCCTCCGCGTGCAGGCCGAGCAGGGTGTAGCGCAGGCCGAGCTCCTGCAGCAGGTCGGGGCGGCCGCCGGCGGTCGCCGCCAGCGCGTGCAGCGCCGCGACGCAGGCCGCGGCGTCGCCCGACTGGCGGTGCCCGTCGATCCGCCGCAGCGCGTCGGCGGCGGCGGTCGTCGGGTCGCCCGGCATGGCCGTCGCGCGCACGTCAGAAACGGTAGCTGACCGTCACGCCGAGCGTGCGCGGCAGCGCCACCAGCGCCTTGGACCCGTTGCCGAAGTAGCTCTCCGCGGGCGCGGTACCCATGTACTGCTCGGTGTAGATGCCGCTGATGCCTTCCTCGTTGGTCAGGTTCTTCAGCCAGAGCGTCACGTCCCACTTGTCGATGCTGTAGGTCGCCGAGGCGTTGAGGATCGGGAAGCCGTCCAGCGTGCGCTGGAACTTCGGGTTGAGGCTGAGCGCGTTCTCGGACTCGGACTGGTAGTAGACGTCGCCGCGCAGCGTCAGCAGGCCGTTGCCGATCGGGATGCCGTAGCTGCCGGCCGCGTTGAAGCGGTGCTCCGGCACGCCCGGCAGCGGGTCGCCCTTGTAGCCGTAGACGTAGGCGCCGTCGACCGCGAGCGCGTCGGCCTCCAGCTGCGCCTTGGTGTAGGTGTAGCCGAGGTTGTAGGTGAAGCCGGCGCCCGCGCTGCCGGTCAGTTCCAGCTCGACGCCGCGGGTGCTGGCCTTTTGCGCGTTCTGCACCGCGAAGAAGCCCCAGAACGTCGTCGCGCTGTTGACCTGCGGGTCCTTCCAGTCGACGTAGAACACGTTGGCGTTGTACATCGCCTTGCCGACGCGGCCCTTCACGCCCAGCTCGTGGTTGCGCACGGTGTCGGAGCGGTACGTCCTCCAGGCCGGGTCCTCGGCGAAGTTGCCGGTGGTCGGGGTGCCGTTGGTGCCGCCGCGGCGGTAGCCTTCCGAGACGGTGGCGTAGAGCTGGCTGTCGTCGCTGAAGAACCACGACAGGTTGCCCTTGAACAGCGTGCGGGTATCGCTCTCGTCGCCGTGCGAGAGCGAGCTGTCGACCAGCGAGGCCCAGTTGCTCGTGGTCTGCGCCACGGTGGTGCCGGCGTCGTGGCGGAAGTGGCGGAAGCCGCCGGTGAACTGCAGGCGGTCGGTCGCGTGCCAGGTCAGCTCGCCGTACAGCGCCTTCTCCTTGAACCGCTCGTCCTGCCGGTAGTCGAAGTCGACGTCGCCGGTCACCGCGTCCTCGAAGCCGGGGAAGGCGGCGTCCCACCAGCGCTTGAAGCCGCGCAGGTAGCTCACCTGGGTGGCGAAGCGGTCCTGGTCCTGGTAGTACGCGCCCAGCACGTAGTCGAAGCGGCCGACCGACTTGGAGGTCAGGCGGAACTCCTGTGTGAACGCCTTCTCGCCGTAGCCGCGCACCGCCGAGGCCAGCGGCCGCGGGTAGTTGTAGTAGAAGCCCAGCCAGCCGTTCTGCGCGTAGAAGCCGGTGTTCTCGCTGGTGATGTCGCCTTCGTGGTTGTAGCTGGAGGTGCTGGAGGTCAGGGTGGCGAAGCCGAGGTCGACGTTGGCCTCCAGGCTGGCGAGGTTGACGTGGCGCGCGGCCGGTTCCAATTGCACCGAGCCGACCTCCAGGTCGCGGTACGGCACGCCCCAGCCGTCGTTGCCGAGGCTGGTGGCGCGGCGGCCGCCGAAGCGGTCGGCCTGGGCCATGTAGCTGAGGGTGGCGTCGAAGCGGTCGCTGGGCTTCCACAGCAGCGAGGCGCGGCCGTAGTTCTGGCGGACGAAGTCGGCGTCGCGGACCTTCTCGTATTCCGCGGCCGGGTCCAGCACGCCGTTGGGTGCGGTCGGCAGGCCGTTGGCGTCCAGCTTGTAGACGTTGCGGTAGTCGGTGGCGCCGGGGAAATCGTTGACGGTGACGTTGAAGCGCATGGCGACGGTGTCCGACACCGGCACGTTGAGCGTGCCCGAGCCCGACCAGCCGATGCTGCCCGACTCGGCGACGCTGGAGGCGCTGGCGCTGAGGCGCGCGTCCCAGCCGCCCAGGTCCGGCTGGCGCAGCAGGAAGCGTACCGCGCCGCCCAGCGCGCCGGAGCCGTACAGCGTGCCCTGCGGGCCGCGCAGCACCTCGACCCGGTCGATGTCCGACAGCAGGAAGTTGGCGAACAGCGGCGTCTTGTCCACGTAGGTGGCCACCGTCGAGGTGGCCGAGACCGCGTAGTCGCCCAGCGCCGAGCTGTCGACGTTGAGGCCGCGGATGCGCAGGCCGCTGACCACGCTGGAGTTGCGCGCGCCGCGGTCGACCACGGCCACGCCGGCCACGCCGCGCATCAGCTCGGCGGTGTCGAGGATGTTCTGCTGCTCGATCGTCTCGCCGGAGACCGCGCTGATGTTGTAGGGCACCGCGACGATGTCCTGCTCGCGGCCCTGCGCGGTGACCACGATGGTGTCCAGCTCGGTCGGGGTGTCGCCGCCTTCTTCGGCCTGCTGCGCCAGCGCCGGCAGGGCCTGGGCCAGGAGGCCGGCGACGATGGCGCCCGCGAGCAGGGAACGGCGTGGCAGGCGGTGGTGCGTCGTGTGGCCGTGGTGCGGATTCATGGCGTTGCTCTCCCCGTGGCGTGTGGCGATGGTATGGCGGTGCATGGAAGCGGGACTCAGGCGTCCGGAAGCCGCAGCGGGCCCAGCGCGTCCAGCGCCGCGGAAGGCGCGCGGGCGGCGCCGTAGGCCGGGAACACCATCGGGTGGTCCCGGAAACTCTTCAGCGGTTGCCCCAGCCCGTGCCAACCGCGCTCGCGGCAGCGGCGCAGGTAGGCGAAGTCGACCTCGAACGCGATCACCTCGCGGCCGGCGCCGGCCTGGTGGATCACCTCGCCGCCCGGCCCGCAGACCACCGACTGGCCCACGCCCAGGTCGCCGGCGACGTTGACGTCGACGAAGTAGCACTGGTTGGTCGCCGCGCTGGCGCGGGCGATGGCGATCTCCACGTCGCGGTCGATGGTGTTGGTCATGGTCGGGTGCAGGATCACTTCCGCGCCCAGGCTGACCAGCGAGCGGGTGGTCTCGGGGAACCACATGTCGTAGCAGATCGAGACGCCGAAGCGGCCGGCGCCCGGCACGTCGAAGACCACGCATTCGTCGCCGGAGGCGATGTCGCGCTCGTACGGCGCGAACGGGAACAGCTTGCGGTAGCGCGCGACCACTTCGCCGGCCGGATCGATCACCGGCGTGGTGTTGTAGACGGCGCCGTCGCGCCGCTCGTACAGCGAGCCTGGCACCAGCCACAGGCCGTGCCGGCGGGCCAGGTCGCACAGGAAGGCCTCGGCGTCGCCGGGCAGGCACTGCGCGTGCTCGGGATTGGCGCCGAAGCCGCACAGTTCGCCGAGCAGCACCATCCGCACCCACGGGAAGCGCCGGGCGACCGCCCCGACCTCGGCCGCGATCCGCTCCAGGTTGTCGCCGGGGCCGTAGGCGAGCTGGAGCCCGGCGATGCCGAAGCGGGCGGCGGGGTGTCCGGGATTTTCCAAGGCAGGTCCTTGCGAAGCGTCGTTCCCCCGGACGGTAGTGCCTGCGCGCGGCCCCGCTTAGAGCCAGTGGGGGCGAATCGATGGTGCCAGCGAGGCCACGGGCGGCGGCCCGCCGGCGCGGCGCTAGGGCGGCGGGGCCTGGCCGATGCGCCGGCGCGCCGGGCGGCGCACCAGCACCGCCGCGTCGACCATCAGGCCGTCCTCGCCGTAGATGCGGACCTGGTCGCCGTCGACCACGATCGCGTAGCCGGCCGCCTCGCCGTAGGCCCACTGGCGCCATTGCCGGTACCAGCGGTCGCCCTGCAGCCACCAGTGGCCGCGGTCGCAGTCCTCGCCGGCGTAGCCGGCGGTGCCGACGAGGTCGCCGTTGGCGCGGATCTCCAGCGTGCAGGGCTCGCCGTAGACGGTGCGATAGAGCAGCGCCGCGCCGGCCAGGGTCTGCCGCAACGCGCGGCCGCGCAGGGGTGGCACGGTGTCGTCCTCGATCCGGCGCGAGGCGGACGACAGGTCGCCGCGCACCAGCCGCGCGAGGGTGCGCACGCCTTCGCGGATGCGGTCGGCGGAGATGCCGGTGACGCCCATGCACAGCGCTTCGCGGCCGTCGGCGCAGCGCGTCGGTTCGACCAGGATGCCGAGTGCCGCGGCCCGGTACGCCAGGTCGCGCGCGTCCATGCCGCCGGGCATGCTGACCCAGTAGGCGCTGGCGCCGGGCGAGGTCTCGATGCTGACGCGTTCGTGCAGGTAGTGGTTGAGCGCGTCGCGCAGCGCGGTGCGGCGTTCGGCCAGCACCCGCCCGGCGCGCACCAGGCAGGACGAGTAGTGGCCCAGGCCGATGAAGTAGGCCCACGCGCGCTGCAGAATGCGCGGCAGCGCGGTGCCCTGGCCGCGGCGCAGCTGGCGCGCGCGCTCGATGAAGGCGGCGGGCGCGACCAGCACGCCGGGCGGCTCGCCGCAGGACGCCGTGGGCGCCAGCCCGCCGACGTAGACCACGCGCCCGTCGCGGTCGAACGCGCGCAGCGCCGGCGCGACCCGGCCGCCGTCCTGCACGCCGGCGGGCACGTCGTGCTCGATCAGCACGCCGTCGGCGGCGGCGACGTGCGCGAGCAGCCGCCGCGGGTGGCCCGACTCGGCGGCGAAGCCGTGGCGCCCGCTGGTCACCACCACCGCGCCCGCCGGCAGCGGATCGCGCAGGTCCGGGTCGAGGTAGCGGACCTCGGCATGGCGCTCGCGCAGCCGCCGTTCGAACTCGGGGTCGGTGGGCTGCTCCAGCACCACCGGGGTGCCGCGCCGCACCAGCAGTTCGCCCGCCATCTGCAGCGCATGGCGGCTGGACAGCGTCATCAGCAGTTCGTCGGCGCCGGCCTCGATGCCGCGCATCGGCAGCACCTTGCCGCGCATCTCGTCGGCCAGCATCGGGTCGTCGGCCTCGCCGCCTTCCAGCGGCCACTGCACGACCTCGTGCCGCGAGCCGGCCAGGCGGATCGCCTCGGTCCACTCCGGCACCGGCGTGAGTTCGGCGTCCACCCGGCCGTCGATGAAGGGGAACGGGTAGCGGTGCCAGTGCTGCGGGCAGCGGAAGCCGCCGTCGTCGGCCATCGGCGCCAGCCGCGAGGCCAGCGGCGATGCCGGGTCCAGCGTGCGCTGGATCCGGCCCAGCCGCGCCCCCGGCACCGCCGAGGCCACGTACACGCCGCTGCGCGAGCGGCTGGCCAGGTGCCCTTCGGCCAGCAGGGCGTCGTAGGCCAGGCTGACGGTGTTGCGCGACACGCCGATGCGCGTCGCCAGCTGGCGCGAGGACGGCAGCCGCTGGCCCGGCCGCAGCACCCCGCGGTGGATGGCGTTGACCAGCTTCTGCCGCAGCTGGTGCTGCAGGCTCAACGGATCGGACGGATCCAGGACCAGGTGGAGACTGTCGGCGGCGCGCGGCTCGCGTTTCATCGGCGGGCGAACGGGTCCGCGCGGCGGATCCGGTGTCGGTGGAGGCCGCCGCCGCGCCGCATGCGCCGGCCTACCTGCCGGGCAGGCGCAGGGCGCCTTCCAGCAGCGCCAGCCCTTCGTCGAGCACGGCGTCGGGGATGGTCAGCGGATACAGCAGCCGCACCGATTCGCCCAGGCCGCCGCACCCGAGCAGCATCAGGCCGTCGGCATGCGCGCGCTGCAGCACCTCGCGGGTGGCGGCGGGATCGGGCGCGTCGCCGCCGCGCTGCCGCAGCAGGTCGAAGGCGATCATCGAGCCCGGGCCGCGGACGTGGCCGATCGGGCGCAGGTCCTCGCGCTGCGCCAGCGCGTGCAGGCGCGCGGTCACGCGCGCGCCGAGCGCGTCCGCGCGTTCCAGCAGCCGTTCGTCGCCGATGACGTCCAGCACCGCGAGCGCCGCCGCGCACGCCACCGGCGAACCGGCGTAAGTGCCGCCCAGCCCGCCCGGCTCGACGGCGTCCATCAGCGCCGCGCGGCCGATCACGCCGGAGAGCGGAAACCCGCCCGCCAGCGACTTGGCCACGGTGACCAGGTCCGGCTTCACGCCGGTGTGCTCGATGCCGAACATGCGCCCGGTGCGCGCGAAGCCGGTCTGCACCTCGTCGGCGATCAGCACGATGCCGTGCTCGTCGGCCAGGCGCCGCAGCGCCTGCAGCAGGTCCGCCGGCGCTGGCAGGAAGCCGCCTTCGCCCTGCACCGGCTCGATGATGATGGCGGCGACGTCCTCGGGCGCCACGTCGGCCTTGAACAGCCCGTCGATGGCCTCCAGGCTGTCGGCCACCGTCACGCCCTTGTGCGCGGCGGGGAACGGCACGTGGTACACGCCGCCCGGCAGCGGGCCGAAGCCGCGCTTGTACGGGGCGGTCTTGCCGGTCAGCGACATGGCCATGAAGCTGCGGCCGTGGAAACCGCCGGAGAAGGCGATGACGGCATGGCGGCGGGTCGCCGCGCGCGCGATCTTGACCGCGTTCTCGACCGCTTCGGCGCCGGTGGAGAACAGGATGGTCTTGGCCGCGCCCTCGACGGGCGCGAGCGCGTTCAGCCGCTCGGCGAGCGCGACGTAGGCCTCGTAGCCGGCGACCTGGAAGGCGGTATGCGTGCAGCGGCGCAGCTGCCCTTCGACCGCCTCGATCACCCGCGGGTGGCGATGGCCGACGTTGAGCACCGCGATGCCGGAGGCGAAATCGATGAAGCGGCGCCCTTCCACGTCCCACACCTCGGCGTTCTCCGCACGGTCGACGAAGATCCCCATGGCCGTTCCCACCCCGCGCGGGATGCTCGCCTGCCGGCGTTCGATCAGGTCCTGGTTGGGCACAACGCGTCTCCGTCTTGGTCTGGGTCAGCCGTAGCGTGATGGCGCTGCCGGCCCGGCCGTAGGGCCAGGCCGCGGGTTGCCATGGTGCCAGATGCGGTGCGCGGGGCCGTGGGGACGCGCGCCGCCGGGACCCGTGCGTCCTCGCTCAGGGCAGGCGCGCGCCCGTCAGGCGCTCGCTCAGGTCCCACAGGCGCCGCGCCGCTTCGGGGTCGATGGCATACGGAGCGACGCCGCGGTTCCGCGGCCCGCCGGCGTCGTGCGGGGCCCCGGTTTCCTCGACGACCGCGATGTCCGAATCGATGCAGAAGACGCCGCCGGCGCCGGCGAGCCGGGGGCTGGTCGCGCACCACACCTGGGTGGCCGCGCCCTGCGGAACGGATTTCATGTCGCGGCCCGGGTCGATCACGGGCTCGCCGTCCGCGTCCAGGTGGCCCGCCTGTTTCAGCTGCTCCACTGGAATGTGCCGGGAGAGGCCGGTGACGATGCCGCCCGGGTGCAGCGAGAAGGCGCGGATCCCGTGCCCGCGGCCCCGCCGGTCCAGTTCGACGGCGAACAGGACGTTGGCCGTCTTCGACTGGCCGTAGGCGGTCCATCCATTGTAGGCGCGGCGTTCGAAGTTGACGTCGTCGCGGTCCACGTCCGACAGGCGATGGCCGAGGGAGGACACCGACACCACCCGCGCGCCGCCGGCCCGCGCCAGCGCGGGCCAGAGCCGCAGCGCCAGCTGGAAATGGCCCAGGTGGTTGGTCGAGAACTGCAGTTCGTTGCCGCGGCCGTCCCGTTCCGGCACCGGCGACGCCATGATGCCCGCGCTGTTGACGAGGATGTCCAGCGCCAGGCCGGAGCGCACGATGGCGCGGGCGAAGGCATCTATCGACACCGGATCCGTCAGGTCCATCGCCCCGACCTCGATGCCGCCGCCGATGGCGGCGATGGCGGCGCGCGCGCGGCCCGGGTCGCGTGCGGGCACGATCACCCGAGCGCCGGCCGAAGCGAGCGTCCTGGCGGTTTCGAGCCCCAGTCCGGCGTAGCCGCCGGTCACGATGGCGAGCCGGCCGGTCAGGTCGATGCCGCGGATCACGTCGAGGGTCGTGCTGGCCGCGCCGAAGCCGGAGCCGAGGGGGGTCTGGGGGGTCGTCATGGGGCAATTCCAGTGCGGGACATGCCTTGCACTATGGGGCGCGTACGGCGTACTTTGAATGCTCTGGAGTCTAGGTTTCTTTCGTGAAAGTTCTGTCATGACCCGCGACGCCCTCTCCTGCACCCTGGAGCTCGTCGAAGCCCGCACGATCTACGCCGGCGGCTTCATCGGCGGCGGCGACTGGGCGATCCGGTTCCCGCCGCCCGGCAAGATCAAGTTCTTCGTGGTCGGGCGCGGCACCTGCTTGCTGGCGGTCGAGGGCACCGGGGCGCCGTTCCGGCTGGCGCCGGGAGACGCCTTCCTGCTGACCCGCGACGCCGGCTTCACCGTGGCCAGCGACCTGTCGTTGGCGGCGCGGCCCGCGGCCGAGGTGTTCGCGAACCTGGCGTCGGCCATCGTCCCGGTCGGCAGCGGACACGACTTCCTGCTCCTGGGCGGGCACATCGACACCGACCACGCGGGCGGCCGGCTGATGGCCGAAGGCCTGCCGGATGTCCTGCACCTGCGCGAGGCCGATCACGGGACCGGCCGGCTGGGCGTGCTGATCGCCGAACTCGTCGAGGAAGCGGCCGCCCATGCGCCCGGCGCGGAGATGGCCTGTTCCAGCCTGGCGCACCTGCTCCTGATCCAGATACTGCGGCGCCATCTCTCGTCCGACGCGCCGGTGGAGCCGGGCTGGCTGCGCGTGGCCTGCGATCCGCGCCTGGCACCCGCGCTGGCGCTGATGCAGGGCGACCTGCGGCGTGCATGGACGCTGGCCGAACTCGCCGCCGCCGCGGCCATGTCGCGGACGGCGTTCGCCACGCGCTTCCGGGCGACGGCCGGCATCCCGCCGCTGGCGTACCTGACCGAGTGGCGGATGCGGCATGCCGACCGCGAACTGCGCCGCAAGGGCAGTTCGGTCGCCCGGGTCGCCCAGGCGGTCGGTTACGCGTCGGAAGCCGCGTTCAGCACCGCCTTCAAGCGCGTCATGGGCCGCACGCCCCGCCACGGCGCGCGGGCCGGAACAGGATGCTCCGCGCCGCCGGGGGCCGCCTGACGCGGGTGCGTGCGGCGGCGCGGTCGTCGGCGTTTTCGACGGCGTTTTCGACGGCGGGATGCGATCGCGGTCGGTTGTTCCGGACGGTCTGGCGACGGCCCGGGCGATGCGTTTCCGGCGATGGTGGGGCCGCGGGCGCCGGGTGTAGGCTTGCCCGGCGGGGTGTCCGCCGGCATGGGGAGGTGTGGGTCGTGGAAGCTGCGTCCGGAGGCCTGCCCGGTTCCGATTCGTCTTCCGCGCATGTCCCGGCAGGCGGCGAGGTGCTCTGGCGCTTCGGTCCGTTCGTGATCTGGGAAGGGCAGCGACGGGTGGAGGCCGCCGGCCAGGCGGTGCGGCTGGGTCCGCGGTCGTTCGACCTGTTGCTGCTGTTGGTGAAGCGGGCCGGCGCGTTCGTCGGCAAGGACGAACTCCTGTCCACCGTGTGGGCCGGCGTGGTGGTCGAGGAAGCCAGCGTCCGCGTCCACGTGTCCCTGGTCCGCAAGGCGCTGGGCGAACCGGGCCCGGACGACGGCTGCAGGGAGTGGATCTCCAACGTTCCGCTGCGGGGCTACCGCTTCAATGGACGGGTGGCGCGGCAGGCGATCGACGCCCCGCGCGCGGCCGGGCCGGGCGCGGGCCCGTCGTTCGCCCGGCTTCCCTCGCGGCTGACCCGCCTGGTGGGGCGCGACGCCGACGTGGACGACGTCCTCGCCTCGCTCGCGCAGCATCGCCTGGTGACCCTCGTCGGGCCCGGCGGCATCGGCAAGACCAGCGTCGCCATCTGCGCGGCCAAGCGGTACCCGGCCGGCACGGACGCGCAGGTGGGATTCGTCGATCTTGCCCCGCTGATATCGCCGGACCACGTGGCCGGGACGATCGCGCGTTCGCTGGGTGTCGCGGCGGACCTGCCGGACACGCTGGAGGCCATCGCCCAGTCGCTGGCGGAACGCGACGTCCTGCTGCTGGTGGACAACTGCGAGCACGTGGTGGAACCGCTCGCGCAGGCGCTGGGCCGGCTGCTGTCGCGCCTGCCCGGGCTGCGGGTGCTCGCGACCAGCCGGGAGACGCTGCGCGTGCTGGGGGAATGCGTCTACCGCCTTCCCGCGCTCGCCGTGCCCGGCACCGAGGAAACCCCGCTGTCGCAGGCGGTCCTCTCGCCTTCCGTCGAACTGCTGGTCGAACGCGCCAGGGCCGCGGGCGCGGAGGCGTTCGGGGAAGAGGACGGCCGCTTCCTGGCCAGGATCTCGCGGCGGCTCGAAGGCGTGCCGCTGGCGATAGAACTGGTGGCGGCGCGCTTCGGCGCGCAGTCGGCGAAGGACCTGGCGATGCGGCTGGACGACCATGCGCGCCTGCTCTCCATCGACAACCGGGGCGCCACCGGGCGGCACCGGAGCCTGGCGGCCGCGCTCGACTGGAGCGTGGCGCTGCTGGACGGGCACGAGGCGCGGCTGCTGCGCGCGCTGTCGGTCTTCAGGGGCGCGTTCGACATCGAATCCGCGCTCGCGATCGCCGGCGGCGACCTGGATCCGGCCGAAGCCGTCGATGCGCTGACCTCGCTCGTGGACAAGTCGCTGGTGATGTTCGACGCCGGCGAACCCGTCGCCCCGTACCGGCTGCTGGACACCACCCGCGCCCACGCCGCCTCGCTCGCCGCCGAAAGCGGGGAGCGCGCGGCGCACCTGCGTCGGCACGCGGCGCACATGCTCGACGCCATGAAGTCCGCCACCGCGGAACTGCCGCTGCTGAGCGAGCGGGCGTGGGGCGACCGGCATGCCCATCGCCTCGACGACGTGCGGTTCGCGCTGGAGAACGGCCTGTCGGACGCGGCCGACGTGCCCACGGCCGCCGCGCTGGCCATGGCCTCCGCGCCCCTGTGGCTGCACGTGTCGCAGGTCGCGGAGTACCGCGACCGGATCGCGGCCACGCTCGCGATGGTCGAACGCCTGGAGCAGCGTAACCCTGAGATGGAGACGTGGCTGGCGACCACCCTCATCATCGCGCTGCTGCACACCGACGGATTGAACCTCGCCCTGGACGCCCTGTGCGACCGCGCCATCGCGGGCGCGCAGGCCACCGGGGTGCGCGTGCTCGAACTGCAGGCGCGCTGGGGGCGTTGCACGCACGACATGTTCCGCGGCGCGCACGCCGCCGCCCTGCGCCACTCGGAGACGCTGCTCGGGATCGTGCAGCCGTGGTCGGACCCGGCGGCGCTCAACCTCGCCCATCGCGTTTGCGCGATGGCGAACCATTTCTGCGGCAGGTTCGACGTCTCGCGCCGGCATTCGGAGGCCTCGCTGCGCATGAGCGAGGGCGCGGGCCGCACGCGCACCAACATGGTCGGCGTGGAGCCCATGGTCGCGGCGAAGTCGCTGCTCACGCGGACCCTGTGGATCCAGGGCGAGACGGAGGAGGCGCTGGCCACCGCCGCCGACGCGGTCGCCAGCGCGCAACGCAGCGGACACACCGTCTCCCTGTGCTCGGCGCTGTACGGCGCGTGTCCCGTGGCGCTGTGGTCCGGCGAACTGGAACTGGCCGCGGCATGGGTCCGATCGATGCGGGACGAAGCGCGCCGGCGCGGCCTGGTGGGCTGGCTGCGGTACGCGGACTGGTACCACCAGGGCCTCCTGCTCGCCGAGTCGGGCGATCCGGATGCCCACGTCCGGCGCGTGGCCGAGCTCTTGCCGGGCTACGATGCGCCGCACCGGGAAATGCTCGCCACGTTCTGCGCCGACTGGGTGGACGCGGCGCTGGTGGAACGGATGCGCGAAGGCGACGGCCTGTGGTGCGCGGCGGAGGTGTGGCGCGGGATCGGCCAGCGCCACGAACGGTGCGGCGAAGACGGCGAGGCCGAGGCCGGTTATCGGCGAGCGCTGGATACCGCCCGCCGGCAGGGCGCGAAGGCGTGGGAGCGCCGCGCCGCCTTCAGTCTGGCCGGCTTGTGGAACCGGCAGGGACAGGCGCAGCCGGCGCTGCGGTTGCTGGACGAAGTCTGTGGCGGCCCCGCATCCGGCGGCGGCGATCGGATGTGGGCGGAACTCCTCGCCCTGCGCGAACGGATCGCCTGCGCGTCGCGCTGACGGCTGGCACGACCGGCCGCGTCCCGCGCGGGCCGGCGCAGCACGCATTTACACGCATTAACTGGCTTCCCCGCATGTGCGGCGGCAGTCTGGCGCGGAATCCCAGGCAAGGCATCGGACGCCGCCCACCGCCACCGAGGCCGCATCCATGGATACCCCGTCCCACACCCATTCGAACGTCGATCCGCTGGCGACCAGCTTCGCGACCACCTACGCGGGCGTGGTCGCCTTCATCGCCGTGGTGACCGAGGGCAGCTTCGCGCGCGCCGCCGACCGGCTGGGCGTGGGCAGGTCCGCGGTCAGCCGCAATGTCCAGAAGCTGGAGGACCAGCTCAACGTCCGCCTGCTGCGCAGGACGACGAGGAGCACCGCCCTGACCCGCGAAGGCGACCTGTTCTATGCGAGCTGCCACAAGGGCGTCGGCCGCATCGTCCAGGCGGTGGAGGAGATGAAGGACCTCAAGGACGGTCCGCCGCGCGGCCATCTCCGCGTCTGCGCGACCGCGGGCTTCGGCCGCAAGGTGGTGGCGCCGCTCCTGCGCGAGTTCCTGGACGTCTACGGCGAGGTGTCGGTCGACCTGCTGCTGAGCGACCAGCCGACCGATTTCACCCGCGATCGCGTCGACGTCGCCTTCCGCGAAGGACGGCTGGAGGATTCGCAGGTCATCGCGCGGCGGATCATGCCCATGCAGGTCCGGGTCTGCGCTTCGCGCGAGTACGGCCGGGCCCGCGGGATGCCCGAGACAATCGACGACCTCGCGCGCCACGACTGCATCAACTTCCGCGCCGGCTCCGGCCGCCTGTCGGAATGGGAGTTCAACGTGGACGGGACGCTCCGCAAGCTCGTCCCCGACGGCAAGGTGACGTACAACGATCCGGAACTGGTGCTGCAGGCCGCCATCGACGGCCAGGGCCTGGCGCAACTGCCGGACTACCTGGTCGCCGGGCCGCTGGAGGCCGGCGTCCTGGTTCCCTGCCTGGCGCGGTACGCGGCCGGCGACCACGGGCACTACGTCTGCTACCAGAGCAGGCAGCACATGCCGACGCGGATGCGGGTCTTCATCGACTTCATGATCGAGCGGATCCGGCAGGCCCACGCACCATCGCCGCCGCGCGCGGGCGACGGCGACCGCGCCGACGGCGGATGCGCGGGGCGCGTCGGCGAAGCGGCGTGACGTGCCGCCCGCCGGGCGCCCGTCATCCGCCCGCCTCGACGTCCCGGCGCGCGCGCTGCGCGGCCGCTCCGCCGATGGCGCCGCGCGCCACGTCGTGGACCGCCGCCGCGAACGCCACGGGCGCTTCCTGCGGCAGGTTGTGGCCGATTCCGCCGGCGACCCGGCGATGCTCGTAGGCGCCGGTGAACAGGGACGCGTAGGCGTCGCTCGGGGGATGCGGTGCGCCGTTGGCGTCGCCTTCCAACGTAATGGTGGGGACGCCGATGGCGGGCTTGCGCGCCAGGCGCGCTTCGACGCCGTCGAGCCGGCGGCTGCCGCGGGCCAGGCCCAGGCGCCAGCGGTAGTTGTGGATCACCACGTCCACGTGGTCCGGATTGTCGAGCGAGGCGGCGCTGCGTTCGAACGTCGCTTCGTCGAAGCGCCAGCGGGGAGACGCGAGTTCCCAGATCAGGCGCGCGAACGCGCGGCGGTGGCGGTCGTAGCCGGCGCGTCCGCGTTCGGTGGCGAAGTAGAACTGGTACCACCAGGACAGCTCGGCCTTCGGAAGCAACGGCGCCTGGCCGGCGGACTGGCTGCCGATCAGGTAGCCGCTGACCGAGACCAGTCCGGCGCAGCGGTCGGGCCGCAACGCCGCGACGATGTCCGCGGTGCGCGCGCCCCAGTCGCAGCCGCCGATGACCGCGCGCTCGATGCGCAGGGCATCGAGCAGGGCGAGCACGTCGCGCGCCAGCACGGCCTGCTGTCCGTTCCGCGGCGTGCGGCGGGACAGGAACCGGGTCGGGCCGAAGCCGCGCAGGTAGGGGACGACCACGCGGTAGCCGCGGCCAGCCAGCAGCGTCGCCGCATCGGCATAGGTCTGGATGTCGTACGGCCACCCGTGCAGCAGCACCACGGGCGTTCCGTCGGAGGGCCCGGCATCGGCGTAATGGATCCGCAGTTCCCCCGCGTCGATGGCGCGGAGGTCGTCCAGCACCGCGCCCGGGGCGGCGGTCGCGGGACGCGGCGTGGATCCGGCCACCGGCAGCGACGCGCACGGCGCGCCCAGCGGCACGGTGGCCAGCGCCGCCGCCGCGCCGCACGCCAGCCGGCGGCGCAGGGTGTCGATGCGGTGGTCCCCGGTGGAATCGTTCATGGGCGTCTCCTCCATGCGCGGGCGCGTCGTCTTCGACGGCGCACCTCGGGTCGATGCGGGAGGCGATCCTGCCGCAACCGCCTTCGCGCCGGAAGGCAGGCGCCGGACGACACGGTGTTGCGCCGGACGCACCGCGCGCCGCGATCGCGACGACCCCGCGGCGCGCGGCCAGGGGGCCGGCCGCGGAACGACTATTGCCGCGCGGACAACAGGATGCGTCCTCCCGCGGCGCTTATGCGCACGCCGCCGCGGGCATAGGCTGCGGACGCACGAAAGGCGAAGCGGCGTCCGCCACGCGTCCGCCCGCGGTCCACGCGCCGAGCGTCTCGCCATGGAGAACCGAGATGAAGCTGTACTACTTCCCGGGCGCCTGCGCGCTGGCCTGCCACATCGCACTGGAATGGACCGGCACCGCCTACCAGACCGTCCGCATGAGCCCGCAGTCGACCAAGTCCCCCGACTTCCTCGGGATGAATCCGAACGGCATGGTGCCGCTGCTGGAACACGACGGTTTCCTGCTGACGGAAAACGCCGCCATCCTCGGATACATCGCCGAACTGCATCCCGGCGCGGGCCTGCTGGGCGACGGCGGCGTCCGCGGCCGCGCCGACGTCATGCGCTGGCTCGCGCACCTCAACTCCGACGTGCACCAGGCCTTCAAGCCGATCTTCTCGCCGTCCCGGTTCCTCGACGACGAGGCGCAGGCGGCGGCGCTGGTCGGGAAGGCGAAGGCGCAGGTCGGCGGACACTTCGCGCGGATCGACCGCCACCTGCAAGGGCGCGAGTGGTTGTCGGGATCGCGGTCGATCGCCGACCCCTACCTGTTCGTCATGCTGCGCTGGGCCGAACGCAAGGGAATTCCCCTCGGCGGCTTCGCCGACCTCGGCCGGTTCATGGACAGGATGTTCTCCGACGACGCCGTGGTCGCCGCCATCGCCAGCGAAGAGGGCGAAGTGACGCGCACCGGGCCGCTGGACTGACGGCATGGAGGCGCGGCTGCGGCATCGGCATGGATCGGCGCTGGCGTGCCGGCGGAAGCGCGGCGGAACCCGTCGCCGGCGCGTGCGCACGCCCATGGCCCGGCAGTTGCCCGACGAGGCCGCGCCGGCGCTGGAACAGCCGTGCGGTCGTCGGGCGTGTCCCGGTGGCGCATCCGATGCGCACCGGGGCGGCGGTGCCCGCCGTCCCTGTTCCCTCCCGCCTGCAGGGTCCCGGCGGCATCAAGGACGATGGCCCGCGGACGCCGGCGGGCATCCCGCCGCCACGCCGGCCGGCGTGCGGCGCTTTTCCTCCCCCCACGAGAGTCCCGACATGAAGAACGTGATTGCATGCCTCATCGTCTGCCTGATCGCAGCCTTTCCGCCCCGCGCACGCGCGGCGGAGGAAAAACCCACCATCGTGCTGGTGCACGGCGCGTTCGCCGATGCATCGTCCTGGAACCGCGTCACCGCGATCCTGCGTGAACAGGGATATCCGGTGGTCGCCGTGGCCAATCCATTGCGCAGTGTCGGTGGCGACGCCGCCTACCTGGGCGACCTCCTCGATGCCCTCCACCGGCCCGTCGTGCTGGTGGGCCATTCCTACGGCGGCCTGGTCATCGGCGAGACCGCGCTCGCCGGCCGCGACATCCGGGCGCTGGTCTTCGTCGCCGCGTTCGCGGCCGCGCCGGGAGAAACCGCGGCCGGACTGTCGGCCAGGGCGCCCGGCAGTACGCTCGGCCAAGCCCTCGACACACCGGTCGGGCTGGCCGGCGGCGGCGTCGACCTGTACATCCGCCAGGAGGCGTTCGGCGAGCAGTTCGCCGCCGACCTGCCCGCGGAGGCAGCGCTGTCGATGGCGGCCTCGCAGCGCCCGGTGACCGAAGCGGCCCTGAACGAACCCGCCCGGCAGGCGACCTGGAGGCAGCGGCCTTCCTGGTTCATCTACGGCGACCAGGACAGGAACATCCCGCCCTCCGTGCTCGGCTTCATGGCCGATCGCGCCGGCTCGAAGCGGACGATCGTCATGGAAGGCGCGTCGCACGTGGTGATGGTGTCGCACCCCCGCGTGGTCGCCGGGTTGATCGCCGAAGCCGCGCAGGGCAGGTGAAGCGGAGCAAGCGGCCATGCCCATGCCGGGCATGGCCTGCCCGCGATACCGGGATTGGCCGCGAGTCCTCCGGGCCGATACGGATGCCGGCGATGCCACGCCGCGTGCCGGATGCGCGCCGCGATGGAACCGGCCGCGATGGTCGCGGGACGCAGAAAAGCACCGCACGCGCGTCGCTCCGCCGATGGCGCGGCGCGATGGCGAGACCGTTCTTCGCGCGGACGCCCGGCCATGCCGTCGGCATCCCGGTACCGCATGCCGGGCCCGGTCGATCGCGCAGCATCCGCGCAACGGGAAAAGGCGGCGACGCCCGCGCGTCGCGCGCCGCATGGGCCGCAGGCGAGGGCGATGCCTGGCCCTGTTCGTCGATAGGGCACTGCTGGCCTTCGTCCTGTCCCCGGACCAGGCCCGCACCCGGCAACATGCCGCCGAGGCGGTGATGGACGTGCGCGGTCCGGTCCGCAGGCGCGCGGATTCCCTCCGGGAAGCGGGCCAGCGCACCGTGGCGTCCATGTCCGGCGACGAGGTCCTGCAAGCGCGCATCGAGGGCGGCATCGAGCCCGGGTCGGGTATCGATCGGGTGGTGGGCGGTCACGGCGGGTTCCGGACGGGGGAGATGGTGCGATGGACGCCCGCTGCGCCAGCACATGGCGCCGGACGCGGTCCGTCATCGACGCGACGATGGCGGTCGCCGCCGCGGTGCGGCGCGGCTGGCGGGAAACAGGTCGAGCGCCGTCTGCGTGGCGAAGATGCACAGGAGCATCAGCAAGGACGCGACCGCGATGGAACTCGATCGGTACAGGGACACGCCGTACAGGTCCGCGTCCGCGGAAAGCTGCCCGGCAAGCACGGCAATCGCCGTCGCGGCGCCGAACCCGACGGCGGGCCCCGCGTTCTCGCGGACATGCATCGTCGCGAACAGCAGCATGCCTGCGCCGTACAGCAGCACCAGCATCGGCAGGTGCGGGGCGGGCGAATGCACGGCCACCTGCAGGACGAGCGCGAACGCCGATCCGAGCAATGTGCCGACCACGCGGGTCCAGGCGGCGGCGCGCCCGCCGGCAAGCGTCATCGGGAAGAGGACCAGGATCGTGGCGGCCTGGGCGGACAGCGAATCCGCCAGGTCCAGCACCTGGAACGCGGCATGGGAGGCGGTCGCGCAGATCGCGCCCAGCAACATCTGGTGCCGTATGAGAGATGCCGGCTTCGCGGCCGCCGGTGGCGGCGTCGGGCGCCGTTCCGGCAGCAGTGCGTGCATCGCCGCGGCGATGAACACCGCCAGCGCCGTCGCGATGAACTGGGCCGCATACAGGTCCTGGGCCGGTGTCGAGGCATGGCTGGCCAGGTGGACCAGGACCGAGGTGGACACCGCCGTCACGGCGCCGAACAGGAACCATCGGCCCTGCGCCATCAGCCTGAAGCAATGCGCGGCGAAGAGAAAGAACGCCAGGGCGGCGGCGAACGGGCTCACGCTCCCCAGCAGGATCAGCAGGTTCGCCGCTGCGATGGCGGCGAGGCTGCTGGCCAGGAACTGGACCGCCACCCTGGCGTTGAAAACGGGCAGCAGGCCGAGCAACAGGATCGGATAGACCGCGAAGAACACGCCGAACGGCCAGTCCATGATCTTCGCGATGGACAGGCCGGCCACGCTCCCGAGGGCGATGCGGGCGGCCTGGCGCCACCCGTCCTCGCTCAGCGCGGGTCGTCCTCGGGCCGCGGGTGGAGGGGTGTCAGTAGACATAGTGCAGCAGGCTGATCGCGCGGATCTGCAACTGGCCCAGGCGATAGCGGATGCCTTCCGCATGGGGATGCAGCTGCACCGTCGCCCGGGCGCCCGTCATGAGCGCCCGCGGCGGCATGTCGATCAGGCGGAGGTTGACCCGCACGCGCTCGGCGTCGCGCACCCAGCGATCATTGGCCTCCGGAGAGGCGAGCCTGCCGTCGGGATCGATCTGGCCGCGGGAAACGCCCGCATCCAGCGTCGCGACCTCCGCGCGGAAGACCTGTCCCGGAAGCGCGTCGAACGCGATCTCGGCCAGGGTGCCCGGCGCGATCTTCAGCAACGCCTTTTCGCGGAAGTCCGCATGCACGCCGGGCGTGGCGCCGACCAGCGCCAGCTTCGGAACACCGGCCTGCGCGTAGGCGCCCGTTTCCAGCCGCATGTTGCTGACGATGCCCGCCTCCCGCGCCACGACGCGGGAGCGTTCGAGATTCAACCGCGCGTTCGACAGCACGTTCCGGGCCCGGCGAAGCCGAAGGTTGCGGTCGCCATGGCTTCCGCGCTGCGCCCGGGCCGCCGCCAGCGCCGACCATGCGGCCTGCGACTGCGCCTGGGCCACGTCGCGCCGTGCGCCGGCCTGGTCGAGCGCGGACCGGGACACGTAACGGCCGTCGCGAAGTTCTCGGAAGCGCACGAGTTCGCGTTCCGTGTCCTCCAGTTGCGCCTGGGTCCTGCGCACTTCCGCCGCCGCGGCGTCGACGGCGGCCTCCAGCTGCGCGTTGTCCTGCGCCGCCTGCTCGACCTGCAGCTCGGCATCGTGCAGCGCGGTGAGGTAGGTGTCGGGGTCGACGAGGAACAGCAGGTCGCCGGCGCGGACGCGCTGGTTGTTGCGGACGTGGACCTCCACGACGCGGCCGCCGACCTCGGGCGCCACCTGCGTCACGCGGTGGATCAGCCGTGCCTCGGGCGAAACGGGCATCTGGACGTCGGCGATCAGGAAATAGACGAAGCATGCCGCCGCCAGCGTCAGCAGGCCGGACATCCATGCGCGGAACCGGGCTTCGGGATTCATGTCCATGCTCCTTCGTAAGGATCGCGGGATCGCGGGATCGCGGGTTCCGGCGCGGGCCGCCGCCGGTAAGGGTTTCCGGCCGGCGCATCCTTCAGAGCATCCGGCTGATGGTGAAGCTGCCGAACCTCGGCGCGTCGGCCTGCGTTCTGAACTCGCGGCTCCGGTAGTACTTCGCCAGCGCGAACTTCCATCGTCCGTAGCCCACGACGATCCCGTAGCCGGCTTCGCCGACGAAACGCCGCTTGTCGACGCGGTGGCTGGAGGCGAAGGTGTTGCCGTCGAGGGTGACGTCGCGTAGCACCCACCGGGCATCGCCGGTCAAGAAGACATGGCCCGACAGCCGGCGCGACCGCGCCGCGCCGCCCGGCGCCGTGTTCTCCCCGGCCGGCCGCAGGGGCGTGCTGCCGAAATCGTCCGGAAGGCGCCACCCGATCCGCACCTCGCCGCCGGCGTTGGCGTGGGTGGACGCGTTGCCCAGCGTCCCGCCCCAATGGCCGATGGCATCCCATTGCAGGCCGGCCGCCGCCGGCGCGCCGGCCGGCCGTTTGGCCATGCGCTCGTGCAGCAGGCCGACGAGGAGTTCGTTGCGGAGCTGGTGGTCCCAACCGGCGAACTCGTCTTCGCCGATGGCGTGGTGCACGGCGTCCTGCACCTCCTCGCCGAAGGCGAGGGGACCGACCACGCCGACCTGCAGCTGCGTGGTGTGCAGGCGGTGGCCGCGCCTCAGGTTGTACCCGAAGCGCGCCATGACGATCGCGGCGTAGGGCCTGTCGTCGGCGACGACGTCGGCGCGCGCCCGGTCCTTCGGCGTGAACAGCGCCTGGCCGATGCCGAACACCATGTTCTTCTGGTCCGCCGGCGCGCGCCCGGGCTGGCCGTCGATGCGGTCGTTCAGCCACCGCGCGAGCCGGGGCAGGCAGGGATCGCGGGTGAAATCCTCCAGGTCCGGCGACACCAGCGTGAGGAGCGCGCCGTTGGTGTATCCCTGGTCCTGGCCGCCGTTGCCGAGCAGGTCGTTGTCGACGCGGAAGTTCACTGCGGGCGGGCTGGCGCGCAGGCGGTCGCGGTCGCAGTGTTCCGCGGCCGCGGCCACCGGTGGAAACAGCATCGCGACGGCGAGCGGCAGGAGCAGGCCGGGGCGCAGGGTCGGGCGAAGGATGTTCATGGGGGCGGGAGGGACGGATCGGCCGCCGTCGCGGCGGCGATCCCGGCGGTGGCCCGGACATCGCCGCGCGGGCGAGACCGGGCCTCCGGATGGCCGGAAAGACTCAGGCGCCGCGGATGAAGGCGAGCAGGTCGCGGTTGATGGCGTCGGCATGCGTCGTGCACATGCCGTGCGGGTATCCCTTGTAGACCTTCAGCGTGGCGTTGCGCAGCAGCGTGGCCGACAGCAGCGCGGAGTCGGCGATCGGCACGATCTGGTCGTCGTCGCCGTGCATCACCAGGGTCGGCACGTCGATCCGCTTCAGGTCCTCGGTGAAGTCCGTTTCCGAGAACGCCGCGATGCAGTCGTACTGCGCCTTGGCGCCGCCCAGCATGCCCTGGCGCCACCAGTTCATCCGGATCGGCTCGGACAACGAGGTGCCGGGCCGGTTGAAGCCGTAGAACGGGATCGGGAACGTCCAGTAGAAGCCGGCGCGGTTGGCGGCCAGTTCCTTGCGCAGGCCGTCGAACGTCTCGATGGGAAGGCCGCCCGGGTTGGCCGGCGTCTTCAGCATCTGCGGGGGCACCGCGCCGATCAGCACCAGCCTGGACACGCGGCCGGCGCCGTGGCGCGCCACGTAGCGCGCGGCCTCGCCGCCGCCGGTGGAGTGGCCGACGTGGATGGCGTCGCGCAGGTCCAGGTGTTCGGTCAGCGCCGCCACGTCGCGGGCGTAGGTGTCCATGTCGTTGCCCGTGGCCGTCTGGCTGGAGCGTCCGTGGCCGCGGCGGTCGTGGGCGATGACGCGGTAGCCGTGCGCGAGGAAGTACAGCAGTTGGGCGTCCCAGTCGTCGGAGCACAGCGGCCAGCCGTGGTGGAACACGATGGGCTGGCCGGTGCCCCAGTCCTTGTAGAACAGCTCGGCGCCGTCCTGGGTGGTGATCGATCGCATGTCTTCTTGCCTCTTCGGGGGAGTGGGGGACGGGCGTGTCGCGGCCCGGGGCGCGGAAACCGGAAGTGCGGCCACCGCCGCGGCGGCGAGGCCGGAGACGAGCAGCAGGCGCCGGGTTTCATCGACGGGAGGTGCCGCATCGGGATGCGGGAACGGGCGGTGCCCGGGGAAGGTGTCGTGCATGGGGAAAGCCTCGTCGCGGGGGAGTCGGGAAGGGGCGCTGCGCGTGGCGGGCCGGTCAGAGCAGGGACGTTCCGCCGTCCACGCGCAGGTCGATGCCGGTGACGAAACTGCTCGCACCGGAAGCGAGGAACAGCGCCGCGCGCGCCAGTTCGTCGGGCGATCCGAGGCGGCCCAGCGGGATCGCCGCGGCCGCGCGCTGCGTGAAATCGGCGCGCTCGTGGTCCGGTACGCCGAGCTTGGCCAGGATCGGCGTGTCCACCGGCCCGGGGCTCAGCACGTTCACCCGGATGCCCCGTTCCCGGAGTTCGAGCGCCCAGGCGCGCGCGAACGCGCCGATGGCCGCCTTGGTGCCGGCGTACACCGCGTGCCCGTCGAGGACGTGGTCGCTGGCGATGGAGCCGGTCAGGATGATGGAGCCGTGGTCGCGCATGACGGGGACGATCTTCTGCACGCCGAAGAACACACCCTTGGCGTTGGTGGCGAACTGCGCGTCGTACTCCGCCTCGTCCACCTGCGCGTGGTGGCGGATGGTGTTGATGCCCGCGTTCGCCATGTAGACGTCGATCCTGCCGAACAGGCGGGACACCTCGGAGGCCACCTGCTCGTGGTGGGCGATGTCGGCGACGTCCCCGGTGATGCCGATGGCATCGCCATCGATGCGGGCGAGCGCATCCCGCACCGCCTCCTCGCGCCGGCCGGTGATGACCAAGCGCGCGCCGCTGGCGGCGAACAACTGCGCGCACGCGAGCCCGATGCCGCTGTTGCCGCCGGTGATTACGGCGATCTTCCGTTCGAGAGGTTTCATGTCGTTTCCTCGTTCATCCGGGCCGCACGATAGGCGCGTGCGCAGGGCCGCGGTAGACGCGCGGCGGTGCGCATGGTGTTGACCGGCATGCATCAATCCGTCATGGCGGGCCGCGCTGTCCCGCGGCGGGCAACACCGTGCGTCCTTTCCGGTGCCTGCCCGCGTGTGCGGCGCAGGCCTACGCTTTCGGCATCCGACGTGGAGACGGCAGCATGCAGGCAGACAGACCGACATCGAATGACGACGCCCCGTCCGCAGCCGGCGTGCGGGTTCCCCTGCGGACGGTCGCGGGCGTCCGCGTGGCGGACACGTCGCTGGTGCGGCGCGCGGTCGGGATCGCGCAGGCGAACATGGAGCCCTACCTGTTCAACCACGTCATGCGTTCGTGGCTGTTCGCGACCCTGATCGCGGAGCGGGACGGCATCCGGCTCGATGCCGAGGTACTGGCGGTGTCCGCGGTGCTGCACGACATCGGCCTGGCCGAGGCGTTCGCCGGACCGCTGCGGTTCGAGGTGGAGGGCGCCAACCTGGCGCGGAAACTGGCGGTCGAATCGGGCGTCGACGCGCGGCGCGCGCAGCTCATATGGGACAGCATCGCGTTGAACTCGACGCCGTCCATCTGCCTGCACAAGGAGCCCGAGGCCGCGGTGTGCCTCATGGGCGTCGGGCTGGACTGGGGCGGCTGGGGCTACGACGCGGTCGCGGCCGACGCGCGCGGATCGATCCTCGCAGAATACCCGCGCCTGGGCATGAAGCGTGGCTTCACCCGGGCGATATGCCGGCTCTGCGAACAGCGGCCGGAGACGACCTACGACAATTTCGCGCGCGATTTCGGCACGCGTTTCGTCCCGGGCTACCGGGCGGCGTCGATGGTCGACGCCCTGCTCGATGCGCCGTTCGACGAATAGGCGGTGCCGTCGCGACACGGCGCGGAACGCGCGGGCCGGCCGATGCGCCGGCGGTTCCTCCGCGTTCCACGCCGCCGCCTAGTTCATCGAAACAGGGTGTTTCTCCATGAGCGCCGCCAGCTTGCCCGGATTGCGCTGCACGTGGATGCGGAGGATGCGTTCGCCGTCGGTCTCGAAGGATTGCGCGGATTCCAGCGTCCGGCCGAAGTAGCGGAGTATCCCCAGGCGGCCGTTGAGCGGGACGAGTTCGAGCCCGAGTTCGTGCCTGCGCCGGAGTGTGCATGCGAACAGCAGCTGGGCGATGCGAGTGCCGCCGACCATGGGTCCCGGGAAACTGGTGACCACGCCGCCGCCGTCGCCCACCAGGGTGGCGGAATCCGCCATCAGCTCCTTCATGGCCTTGAAGTCGGCGTTGGACCAGGCTTCCGCGAACGCGCGCATGACGCGCTGGTGTGCGGCGGCGGTCACGGCGTAGCGGGGGCGTTGCTCGCGCAGCTGGCTTTTCGCCCGGTGCACGATCTGGCGGCAGGCCGCCTCGCTCTTCCCGAGCGTGGCGGCGATGTCGGGATAGTCCGCGTCGAACACTTCGCGCAGCAGGTAGGCTGCGCGCGCGTCGGGCGCCAGCCGTTCGAGGACCGCCAGGAACGCGATCGAGAGATCGCTGGAAGCTTCCTGCAGCGCCTCCGGCGTCGCGGGGTCCACGGTCAGCACCGGTTCCGGCAGCCAGAGGCCCACGTACTGCTCGCGGTCGGCGCGGATGCGGCGCAGCCGATCGATGGCGCGGCGCGTGGTGGTCGTCACCAGCCAGGCTTCGGGATCCTGCACCTGGCCGCCTGCGGCGGCACCGTGCCAGCCCAGCCAGGCGTCCTGGACGACGTCCTCCGCTTCGGCCAGCGAACCCAGCATGCGGTACGCCACGCCGAGGAGCCGTGGCCGCATCCGGGTGAAAGTGTCGGTCGCTGCGTCCATACCTGACAGGTCGGTGCAGGGGGTCGCATTGTGACGCAGGCGGCGCCCGGCGGCGAGGAGGACCGTCCGCCGGGCGCCGCTGCCTCACCCTGCCGTCAGGGGGCAGGGATCACCGCCGGCTTGCCGGCATCCTTCAGCAGCAGCACCAGGAACCGGGCCGGTTTGTCCCGGCTGGCGTTCCTTCCGACCGTGTGGAGGTCCTGCGGCCCTTCGTGGAAACTCTGGCCGGGCAGCAGGGTGACCTCTTCACCGCCCTCCACGCCCATGACGATCGAGCCTTCCAGCACGTAGATGAAGCCGTGGGCGTCGTGGCGGTGCACGGGGTCGGCGCCGCCGGGCGGGTACTCCACGGTGATCATCAACGCTTCCTTGCCGGGGTAGTCCGGCAGCGGCTGGGTCATGACGTGGGCGACGACGGGGGGAGGAGCATCGTCGACCGGAGCGACCGTCGCCGGGCCGTGCGCCACGGCGGCGCCGGACCAGAGCAGGGCGGAAAAGCTCAGCAGGGAAGGCATGTTGGGCATGGTGGACTCCTGTGGGCGCCGCGGCGGGCGGCGATGCGGGGGCGGGGGGTGTTCCGGGAAGGAGCGTCGCCCCGCCGGCGTCAGGCCAGCTTGGCCTTGTCCAGGCCGAAGGCCTTGTCGTAGGTGCCGGGGACGGTGCGGAAGCCGACGTTGACCCGGTTCCAGGCGTTGATCGCCATGACGACGAAGGTGAGGTCGGAGATTTCCTTCTCCGACAGCTGCCCGCGCACGCGCTCGTAGACGTCGTCCGGCACGCCCTGCGGCGGAAGCTGGGTCAGGACTTCCGTCCAGGCCAGCGCGGCGCGTTCGCGCGGTGCGTAGAGCGTGGATTCGCGCCACGCCGCCAGGTGGTGGAGGCGCAGCGGCGTCTCGCCGTGGATCGTGGCCTGCTTGACGTGCATGTCCAGGCAGAACGCACAGCCGTTGATCTGCGAGGCGCGGATGGCGACCAGGTCGCGGATCGGTTCTTCGATCGCCGAATCCTTGGTCAGCAGGTTGAACTCGACGAACTTCTTGAACAGTTCGGGCGATTGCTTCTGATAGTCGACGCGTTGGCTCATGGCAGGTTCCGGAAGTGGGGGAAGGACCGGCATGCGGCAGCGCTGCCGGGTCCGCGTTGAATCTAGGCGGCGGTCCTGCCGGCCGGAAGACGGCCGCAGGGACGCGCCGTGTTGCATCGCGCGCACCAATCCTTCCGCCGGCGTCCGTCACAGGCGGCGCCCGCCGTGCGACCTGGTTGCATGAAGACGACGGACGAAGAAGCCGTGCCGCATGGCGAGGGCAGCGAAGCGGACCGGGTGTGGGCCGAATTCATGGCCGCGCTGGACCTGCTGCCGCCGCAGGTGCGGTTGGCCTATCTGCTGCACGAGGTCTTCGAGGCCAGCTGCGCGGACATCGCCGCGCTGACCGGCCTGCCGGCCGACGCGTGCCGGCGGCACGTGCAGCGCGCGCGTGCGCAGGTGGCGTCGCGCAGGCACGGAGCGGAAGGCGGCAAGACAGGGTTTCCCCCATGAGGCATCCCACTTTGAGCACACCGATCCAGATCCCGGCCGATCGCCAGGACGCGCTTTCGTCCGGTTTCTCCACTAGCTACGCTGGCGTGATGGCGTTCATCACGGTCGCCCGCGAAGGGAGCTTCGCGCGCGCGGCGGACCGGCTCGGCGTGGGCCGTTCGGCGGTGAGCCGCAGCGTCCAGCGGCTGGAGGACCACCTCGGCGCGCGCCTGCTGTCGCGCACGACGCGATCGACGTCGCTCACGCGCGAGGGCGAGCTTTTCCTGGAGAACTGCCGGCCCGGCGTGGAGAGCATCATGCAGGCGCTGGAGGAGATGCGCGACCTGCGCGACGGTCCTCCGCGCGGCCTCTTGCGCATCGGCGCCACGCACGCCTTCGGCCGCAGGGTCCTGGCGCCGGTCCTGCACGACTTCCGCATGCGGTATCCGGCGATCGCCATCGAACTCCTGCTGGACGAGCGTGCCGCGGACCTGGTGGTCGACCGCATCGACGTGGTGTTCCGCGACGGCCGCCTGGACGACAGCCAGGTCGTCGCCAGGCAGTTGATCCCCCTGCGGCGGCTGGTCTGCGCATCGCCCGGCTATGCGCGGCGGCATGGCCTGCCGGTATCGCCCGAACAGCTGGAAGACCATGCCTGCATCAACCGGCGCTTGCCGAACGGGCGGATGCGGAACTGGGACTTCCGCGTGGACGGGCACGCGCGGACCGTGGCGCCGCAGGCCGACATCGCCTTCAACGACGACGACCTGATCCTGCAGTCCGTGCTCGACGGACAGGGACTGGCGCAGTTGCCCGCCTTCCAGGCCTGCGACGCCCTGCGCGCGGGACGGCTGGTCGCGTGCCTGGGCCAGTACGCGCCCGACGACGGCGGGCACTACGTCTGCTATCTGAGCCGGCGGCAGTTGCCGAAGCGGATACGGGCGTTCATCGACTTCGTCACCACGCGGGTGCGCGCGCTCGACCTGGACTGCGCCCTCCGCCTGGACAACGCGCGCCCCGCGGCGGCCGACCACCGGGAGGTTGCGGGCGTACCGGGCTGAAGCGGGATTGGTGCCGCGGCGGCAACACTGTGCCGCCGGTCCGATGCCTTCATGGAACTGCGCGCGGCGCCTAGCCTGTGTCGCGAAGGCACGGCCTCCCGCGAACCGGGCAGGGCGTGCCGCCATCCACTCTTCGCAAGGAGGTCCAGCATGAAATTCGTCGTGATAGGGGGTACCGGGCTGATCGGAAGCAAGGTCGTCGAGCGGCTGCGCGCGCAGGACCACGAGGTGGTCGTCGCCGCGCCTTCGACTGGCATCGACATCCTCACGGGCGCCGGGCTGGACCAGGCGATGGCGGGAACGGACGTCGTCGTCGACCTGGCGAACTCGCCCTCGTTCGAGGACGAGGCCGTGCTGGCGTTCTTCAGCATGGCCGGCCGCAACGTCCTGGGCGCGGAAGCCAGGGCCGGCGTCGGCCACCACGTGGCGCTGTCGGTCGTCGGCACCCAGAAGCTCGCCGGGAGCGGGTACTTCCGCGGCAAGATCGCGCAGGAGGCGCTGATCCGCGAATCCGGGATTCCCTACACCATCGTCCATTCGACGCAGTTCTTCGAATTCCTGCCGGGGATCATCAAGTCCTGCACGGAAGGCGAGCGCGTGCGCCTGCCCTCGGCGCTGGTGCAGCCGATCTCCTCGGACGACGTCGCCGACGCCGTAGCGCGCATGGCCGTGGCGTCGCCCGCCAATGGCGTGGTGGAGATCGCAGGACCCGACCGCGTCCCGCTGCCCGGCCTGGCGGAGCGCTTCATGCACGCCACCGGCGATGCGCGCGGCGTCGTCGGCGATGCGGACGCGCCGTACTTCGGCGCGAAGCTGGAGGACGACACCCTCGTGCCCGCCGGCGAGGCGTGGCTCGGCGGAGTCGGCTTCGACCAGTGGATCGAGGAATACCGCGCCGGCCAGGCCGCGCGCCCGGGCTGATGGCCGGGACCGGGGCGACGGCGCCGGCGCGCCGCGCATCGGCACGGCCGCCGGAGACGGCAGGCACGCGGGTCGCGACGGTTTCGCGACGACCAGGTCCGACGACGACATGACGCCACTGAAACCGCCCCCGGCGAGCCTGCTGGACAAGTACCACGGCGACGAAGCGCTGCCCCTGTACACCGGCCGCGTGCGCGTGACCGGCGGCGAGGCGGCGCACGGACGCGCGTCCGGACTGGCGGCATCGGACGACGGAGAACTCCGGGTGGAGTTGCGGCTGCCGCCGGAGCTCGGCGGGCGCGGCGGTGGGACGAACCCGGAACAACTCCTCGCCGCCGGCTACGCGGCGTGCTTCCACGGTGCGCTGACGCTGCTGGCGCGCAGGGCGGGCGTGCCCCTGCAGGACGCCGCGGTGGACGCGTCGGTGACCTTCTCCCGCGACCCGGTCGACGGCCTGTTCCTGCTCTCGGCGGAGATCCGCGTCCGCCTGCCGGGTCTGGACCGCGCGCTCGCGGCGGAACTGGTGCGCAACACCGAGCGCATCTGCCCGTACGCCAAGATGTTCCGCCAGGGCATCGACCACGTCGTGGCGGTCGTCGAGGACCCCTGAAACATCGCCGCCGGGCGCGATCGCGCGCATCCGGCGGCAGCAACGAGGCGGCACCCATGGCCATCAAGATCGTACGCATCCATCCGGAGAACAGGGTCCTGGCCTGGATCGAGGACAGGATCCCCGTCATTTCCTTCGTCGCCGCGCACACCAGCGGCTACTACTCGCCGAAGAACTTCAATGTCTGGTACTACTTCGGCGTGCTGGCGCTGGTCACGCTGGTCAACCAGCTGGTCACGGGGATCTTCCTGGCGATGCACTACAAGCCGTCCGCGGCCGCGGCGTTCGCCTCCGTCGAATACATCATGCGCGACGTCGAATGGGGTTGGCTGATCCGCTACCTGCACAGCACCGGCGCCTCGCTGTTCTTCGTGGTCGTCTACTGCCACATGTTCCGGGGATTGCTCTACGGCTCGTTCAAGCGGCCGCGCGAGCTGGTGTGGATCCTCGGCATGCTGGTCTACGTGGTGCTGATGGCCGAGGCCTTCCTGGGCTACGTGCTGCCGTGGGGCCAGATGTCGTTCTGGGGCGCGAAGGTGATCATCTCGCTGTTCGGCGCCATCCCCGTGGTCGGCGACGGCCTCACGCACTGGATCATGGGCGACTACGTGCCCGGCGACGCCACCGTGAACCGGTTCTTCTCACTGCACGTGATCGCGCTGCCGCTGGCTTTGCTGCTGCTGGTGACCCTGCACATCCTGGCCCTGCACGAAGTCGGGTCCAACAATCCGGACGGGATCGAGATCGGCGACCGCCTCGACCCGCAGGGCCGGCCGCTCGACGGCATCCCGTTCCATCCGTACTACACGGTCGAGGACTTCATGAGCACCATGGTGTTCCTGCTCGTGGCCGGCTTCATCGTCTTCTTCGTGCCGACCGTGGGCGGGTTGTTCCTGGAGCACGACAACTTCCTCGAAGCCGATCCGCTGGCCACGCCGGAACACATCAAGCCCGTGTGGTACTTCACGCCTTACTACGCGATGCTGCGGGTGGTGCCCGACAAGCTGGCGGGCGTGGGCGTGATGTCCGCGGCGATCCTGGCCCTGTTCGCGATGCCCTGGATCGACCGCGGGCGGGTGAAGTCCATCCGTTACCGCGGCCTGGGCTACAAGGTGGCGCTGGGCGCGTTCGTGGCGTCCTTCGTGCTGTTGGGCGCGATCGGCATCGGCGCGACGGCCGACGTGCTGCCGCGCGTGTTCGGCCACGCCATCAACGTGAACGCCTGGGAGAACATCCTCGGCCGGTGCCTGCTGTGCGGCTACTTCGGCTTCTTTGCTTTCGTCGGGCTGTATACCGGTCTCGGCCTCGAGCGCACCCGGCCGGTCCCGTCCAGGACGACGTGACCGGGCATGCCTGCGCGCTGACGCAGCGCACGCGCCGCGCGCCGCGGGCCAGCGCAGGTCGATCGTCCTCTTCCGGAAGTACCAGGCGATGTCCGCGACCGATCCCCGGCGCCGCACGATGTCGGCGCCTCGTGAACCGCCGTGCTGCATGCACGGGTCCTGTCATCGTGCCGATCCGGCGGAACGCATCCGCGCGGGATCGGAGCGCCGCATTGTTGCGCGCGGAGAAACAGCGTGCGGTCGTCCGCCGGGCTTCCGGCGATCCGGCGGCGCGCCTACGCTGTGGACGCCTGGCTGTTCCATGGCTTCTTGTCCGTCGCCACGAAGACGACGGATGCCAGATCGTCGAGGCGGCTGTAACGGGCGTGCACTTTCCATCCGTTCGTGCACGGGACAACCCACGTCGGCGCGGCGTCCCCGCGGAATCCGATCAGCAACACGACGACGCGACGGACAGGAAGCCACTCCTCGCCGGCGCCGCGGCTGTCGCGGCGTCGTTCCGCCGGGACGGGCCGATGGAGCTCCACCGCTTCACCGGCGCGCGTTCCCCGTCGCCCGCGGCGGCGCCGCGCGGCCGGGCATCGTGCGCGGCGCGGCCGGGGCGGACGCGGTCCGCCGGGCGCGCCGGAAAGCATCCTCCGCCGATCGACGAAACATTCCTGGGAGAGCATCGCCATGTACGCCGGAAAATCCTACAAGCTGACCGAGTTCGTCCTCTGGACGCGGCGCCCCCTCTACCTGGCCACGGCCTACGGCATCGCCGTCGTCGCGCTGCATCGATGGACGGGCGCCGGCTGGCCCGCCGTCCCGTGGGGCGTGGTGCTGATGCTCGGGATCACGCTGGCCGTGATCGCCGGCTGCAAGGGCGCCCGGACCTCCGGCCGCGCATCGGAGGCGCAACGGGTGTGGGCGTCCATCGTCGGCACGAGCCGTGCCTGGGCCACGATGAGCCGGGACTTCCTGGACGACGCCGACGACGCCAGGCGCCTGGTGTACCGGCACCTCGCATGGTTGACCGCGCTCCGTTACCAACTGCGCGACAGCAGGGAATGGGAGACGCTGAAGAAGGAGCCCAACGCGGAGTACAGGAAGAAGTACGACGTTCCGGAGAAGGAAAGCGCGCTGGAAGCGGAGATGGGCAAGTACGTGGGCCCGGAGGACAAGGGACGGATCCTCGTTTCGCAGGGCAAGGCCGGGCAGGTGCTCGCGTTGCAGAGCGAAGCGCTGCGGGCCATGCGGGCCGCGGGCAGGCTGCGGCCCGAAGCCTTCGTCGAGATGCAGCGGGTGCTGCGGCGGCTGCAGGACCAGCAGGCGCAAAGCGAGCAGGTGAAGGACTATCCCTACCCCAGGCAGTACGCCATCGTGGACGCGCTGTTCCTGCGGGTGTTTTGCCTGCTCCTTCCGTTCGGCCTGCTCGACGGGATCGCGCCGCTGGCCGCGGTCGTCGACGAGCCGCTGGCCGGCGCCATCGTGTGGTGCGTGGCGCCGCTTTCCGCCCTGGTCGCGTGGATGTACGCGGCGCTGGACCAGGTGGGCGAGAGCACGTCCAACCCCTTCGAGGGCGGCGCGAACGACGTGCCCATCTCCAGGATCTGCGCGTCCCTGGAGATCGAGCTCCGGCAGGTCCTGGGCGAGCGCGACGTCCCCGCCGGGCGCACGCCGGCCGGCCCCATCGTCCTGTAGCGGAGGCGCGCCATGAAGATCCTGGTGGCCGGCGGCCACGGCATGGTCGGCGAGAAGCTCGTCGCCCGGCTCAGGCACCGCGGGCACGAGGTGGTCGCCGCGTCGCGGCGGTCTGGCGTGGACGCCGCGACGGGCGCGGGGCTGCGCGCGGCGATGCGCGGCGTCGAGGCCGTGGTCGATGTGACGAACGCGCCGTCGTTCGAAGCGCCGCAGGTGGTGGAGTTCTTCGAACGGTCCAGCGCGCACCTGCTCGACGAGGGCCGCCGCGCGGGCGTCGGGCACCACGTCGTGCTGTCGGTCGTGGGCACGCCGCGCCTGCAGGCCAGCGCGTACTTCCGCGCGAAGGCGCTGCAGGAGCGGCGGGTCGCTGCGTCGGGGCTGCCGTTCACGGTGCTGCGGGCCACCCAGTTCTTCGAGTTCATCGCCAGCATCGTGCCGCCGTTCGGCGCGCGGGAGCCGATCGGCGTGTCGCCTTCGGCGGTCCGGCCGGTGGCGGCGGAAGACGTCGCCGATCGCCTGGCGGACCTCGTGGACGGTCCGCCGGTCGGCGGCACCGTGGAGATGGCCGGGCCGGAAGTGTTCCGCCTGTGCGACCTGCTGCAGTGGATCATGTACTGCTACCAGGACGCGCGGACGGTGGCGGCCGATCCCGCCGCGCCCTACTACGGCGGCTTGCTGGACGACGCGACGCTCACGCCGGGCGAAGGCGCACTGCTGGGCCCCACCCCGTTCCGCGACTGGCTGGACGCCCACCTCAGCGGCGCCGTGCGGCGGCCCGACGTGCATCATCCCCATCCCATGGCCTATTTCGCCTGACCGGGCGCGGGCAGGCCGTGGACCGGACGGGAAGGCGGGGTACGACGATGGAACAGGCACGCGAAGTGAAGGTCGGCGTCGGGGTGATCATCGTCCGGCGGGGCGAAGTGCTGCTCGGGCTTCGGCAGGGTTCCCACGGCGCGGGGACCTGGGCGCTTCCCGGCGGGCATCTCGAGCACGGCGAGCGCGTGGCCGACTGCGCGATCCGGGAAACGCGCGAAGAAACCGGGCTGGTCCTCCACGACGTGAGGCCAGGGCCCTATGCGAGCGACGTCTTCCCGGCCGAGGGGACGCACTACGTCACCCTGTTCGTGCTCGCATCGTGCGACGAAGGAGAACCCGCCGTCCTCGAACCGGACAAATGCCTGGGCTGGCACTGGTTCCCGTGGGACGCCCTCCCCGAGCCGCTCTTCCTGCCGCTCCGGTCGCTTCGCGATACGGGTTTCTCGCCGGCTTGACGCGCGGGCCCGGTGGCCGCGCGCGCGGCGGACGCCGGAATCCGCATCCGCCATGCCCGCGGGAGGCGGCAGGTCGTCGGATCGGCAGGGGAAGCATCTTTGGCGCGCCTGGAGGGATTCGAACCCCCGACCAATGGCTTCGGAAGCCACTACTCTATCCGGCTGAGCTACAGGCGCGTTTTCAAAAGACTTCTTGCTTCGGGTTGGCCGCTTGCGAGCGGTGGCCCGGTGATCCGATTTCCGCCGGTGAGTGGGGCTTCGGAAGCCACCATTCCATCCGGCCGCGGGTGCGCGGGACAGGCATTCTAGCCGCAAACCGGGGTGTTGGCCCATTCCGGTGCGCAGGCGGGGAAATCCAGGGCGGGCGGCGGGCCTGCTACCCTTTCGCGCATGACCTACGAGCGTTTCGAAGCGGCCGCCGTTCCGCGCTGGCGGGAGCGCCTCGGCCAGTACTGGAAGCTGGTGCGCGGCGATCGCCCGATCGGCGTGCTGCTGCTGCTGTGGCCCACGTGGTGGGCGCTGTGGCTGGCGGCCGGCGGCGTGCCGCCGTGGTGGACGCTGTTCGTGTTCACCGCCGGGGTGTGGCTGACGCGCTCGGCGGGCTGCGTGATCAACGACTACGCGGACCGCTGGCTGGACCCGCAGGTGGAACGCACGCGCGGGCGCCCGCTGGCCACCGGCGCCGTGTCCGGGCGCGAGGCGCTGGCGGTGTTCGCGGTGCTGATGCTGGCGGCGTTCGGGCTGGTGCTGACGATGAACCGGCTCACCGTCTGGCTGAGCGTCGTCGGCCTGTTCCTGGCGGCGAGCTACCCCTACCTGAAGCGCTACACCTACCTGCCGCAGGTCTACTTGGGGCTGGCGTTCGGCTGGGGCATCCCGATGGCGTTCGCGGCGGTGCAGGGCGAAGTGCCGCTAGTGGCCTGGGTGCTGTACGGCGCCAACATCCTCTGGGCCACCGCCTATGACACCTGGTACGCGATGGTGGACCGCGAGGACGACATCCGCGCCGGTTCCAGGTCCACCGCCATCCTGTTCGGCGACCTCGACCTGGTGATCCAGGGCGTGCTGTACGCGCTGGTGCTGGTGGCGCTGGCGCTGGTCGGGCGCCAGGCCGGCCTGGGAATGTATTACTGGGCCGGGCTGGGCGTGGCCGCGGTGCTGGCCGGCTGGGAGTTCTTCATGGCCCGCGACCGGGGGCGGGAGGCCTGTTTCCGGGCATTCCTGCACAACAACTGGATCGGTGCGGCGGTGTTCGCGGGCTTGGCCGTGGATCTGGCGACGTAGCCGGCACGGACGCGGACCTGCCGGCGCCATGTGGATCCATGGCATCCCGTACGCGTCGACCTGATCCCTGCGATTTGCGCCGGCTCCACGGGCCGGTCTGGCCGGGGTGACCATGCCGACGGCATGCCTGCCGGGCGCCGGCGTGCCGATCACTCCCTTTCCCGTCCAGCCAGGACCCGGTGACGCGGCAACATCGCGCCACCGCCCACCGCCCACCGCCCACCGCCACCGCCACCGCCACCGCCACCGCCACCGCCA
>Ga0222425_100117_pt1 | contig 100032 bp, 87 predicted proteins | sample 2B1ome_2_FD_180089 | JGI IMG/M metagenome (GOLD analysis project Ga0222425, IMG submission 180089) | Enriched microbial communities from leaf-cutter ant dump, University of Wisconsin, Madison, United States - 2B150A (version 2) | ecosystem: Environmental > Terrestrial > Nest > Insects nest >... | reverse complement strand
GCTGTAGCAACTGTCTTGCTCAGGGAGGAGGAGAGTCGACCTTGAGCAAGCGGTTGAGGAAGATGAGGAGTTTTCTGGCGACGGCGATGAGGGCGAGTTTGGGTGGTTTGGCGTTGGAGCGGAGGCGGAGGTAGAAGGGGCGGAGGTGCTCGTTGTGACGAGCGGCGACCAGGGCGGCCTGGAAGAGGGCGCGGCGCACGTTGGCGCGGCCGTGGGCGATGTGCCGGGAGCCCTGCCATTGGCCGGATTCCTGGGCGAGGGGGGCCAGGCCGGCGAGTTTGGCGGCGGCCCGGGCGTTGAGCCGGCCGAGTTCGGGGAACTCGGCCACCAGGGTCAGGGCGGTCTGTGCCCCGACGCCGCAGACCAGGCAGAGCGTCTGCATGCGGTCGCGCAGCAGCGGGTGCGCTTCGACGTGGGCCAGCACCTCGGCATCGAGTTGGGCGAGCACCTGCTCCCAGTGGGCGCATTGCTGCCGGTTGAGCCGGTCCAGCAGCGGATCCTCCAGCAGCTCGCGCCGGTTGCGCTCGCGTTGGAGCTGACCGGCATAGTGGGCCCGGGTGCGGACCAGTTGCTGGAGGCGCAGCAGGGCCGGATCCGGCGGCGGTAAAGGCCGGGGTTGCACGCAGGCACCGTAGTGCCGGAGCATGGCGGCGTCCAGCCGGTCGGTCTTCTCCAGCCGGCCCAGGCCACGGGCGAAGGCCCGGACCTGCCGGGCATTGACCAGACAGGCGCTCACGCCGGTCTGCCTGGCGCAGGCCAGCAGGCGGCGTTCATAACCCCCGCTGGGTTCGCAGATCAGCTGCGTGCCGGGGGGCAGGTTGCGCAGCCATCGCCGCAGGGCGGCGGGTTGATTGGGCACGACACGGTGGCGGTGGCCATCGTCGGTGTGGAGCGTATCTTTGGCGACATCGACGCCAACGGGTTGGGTAACGGACATACTCGGCCTTGTGGTGGCGAGCTCACGGCGGATGCACGCCGTGGCTCTGGCAACTGTTCGAGTTAACGGGCCGTTGGCCGGGCAGGATCAGGCTACAGCACGAGCGGCTGATGCCGCTCGCAGGGCGGACGATCTCGACCCGGCCGCGCAGGCTGGCCTGCAGGCCAGCCTGCGCCTGAGGATCGTCCCCGCACGGAACAGACTTCGGGCGGAGATCCATCTTCATGCCCGCACCTTACCACACTTTGCCCCAACAAGGGCGGGATCGCCGACGGAGGCTTGGCGAAGATGGCGGAACAACCCCGCCGCGATGGCGGCATGGCAGTCGAGCCAAGGCGGGATTCGGCGATCCCGCCCTACAAGCCCGTCATTCTGGCCATGCCATTTTTGAATACGCTCTAGTAATGCGGCGGACGTTCTTCCGCCGGCTCGGGTGACGAAGAACCGGACGAATCGCGGGCGCGCAGCACGGCCAGCTCCTGCTTGAGGCGGGCGAGCTCCTCGCCGAGTTCGAGCATCACCTTGTCCTGCTCCGCCTGATGGCGTTGCAGGTGCAGGTAGCGCTCCTCCAGCCGCGTCAGTCTTTCGGCGTCGTTCATGCCGCCAAACATGCGGGTTGCCGGGACGCACTCAAACCCTAGTTTCGATTCACGTTCATGCGTCGCCTCCTCCTCCTGGTTCTGCCGGTTGTCCTCTGCGGTCTGCCGGCCTGTGTGCAAACCCCGCGGCCGGCGACACCCGACCGCGGCCCGTTGATCCTCGTCTCGATCGACGGCTTCCGCTGGGACTACCTCGACCGCTACGAAGCCCCGGCGCTCCGGGCGCTGGCCGCCAGCGGCGTGCACGCGCGCCGCATGAACTCCTGCTTCCCCACGCGCACCTTTCCCAATCATTACACGCTTGTCACCGGTCTGCGGCCCGCGCGGCACGGGATCGTGAACAACCACTTCCATGATCCGGTGCGCGGGCTCGATTTCGTCAAGGGCAGCAACGACTCCTTCTGGTGGGACCAGGGCGAACCGGTCTGGATCACGGCCGAAAAGCAGGGCGTGCACAGCGCGATCGTCTTCTGGCCGGGCTCCGAAGCGATGATCCAGGGCCTCCGGCCGGCCCGCTACCGGGCCTTCGACCAGAAGCTCACCTCCGCCGCGCGCGTGGACAATCTGCTGGCGTGGCTGGAGGGGCCCGCCGCCGACCGCCCCGGCCTGGGCATCGTCTACCTCGACGTGGTGGACATCGCGGCGCACACCTTCGGCCCGGAGGCGCCCGAAACCGTCGCCGCGATCCGCGAGGCCGACGACGCCGTGGCCCGCCTCCTCGCCGGATTGGAGCGGCTCGGCCTGCGCGATTCGGCCAACATCGTCGTGGTCTCCGATCACGGCCTGGGGGCGACCAGCCCGGACCGCGTCGTCTTCGCCGAGGATCTGATGGACCTCTCGCTCGTGTCGGTGGAGTCCACGGGGCCGCACGGTGGCGTCCGCCCGAAGCCCGGCGTCGATGCCGATGCCCTGGTGGCGTCCATCCGCGCCAAGGCCCCGGCCCACCTGCAGGTCTATGGGCCTGCCGACCGGCCCGCGCACCTGCGCTACGACGCGGCCAATCCGCGGGTGCCGCCCATCCTGTTCGTGATGGAACCGGGCTGGTGCTTCGAGAAGAAGACCGGCTGGCCGGCGTTCCGGCGGCTCTTCGGCAACGGCAACCACGGCTGGGATCCGGCCGCGCCCGACATGGGTGCGCTGTTCATCGCGGCCGGTCCGGTTTTCCGACGGGGCACGGAGCTTCCCGTCGTCGAAAACATCGATGTTTACCGCCTGCTCTGTGCGGTGCTCGGCATCAAGCCCGCTCCGAATGAGGGTGGTGACGCCCTGATCCAAGCCGCCCTGCGGCGGTGAGCCCTCACGAAGGAGCCAGACAGCCCGAGGGGGTCGCTTGCAGGCATTGGCGCATGATGGCCACAAGCTGGGCGGCAGGACAGGGCTTCAGGATGAGGTGGGCCCACGAAACGCCTGCGAAGCTGGCCTGCAGCACTTCATCCGGTTTTCCCGTGAAGAAGATCACCGGCAGCCGGTGCCCTTCATTGAGCCGGACCATTTCGGCATAGAGTTCCACCCCGTTCATCCCGGGCATGTCCACGTCCAGGATCAGGCCATCCCAGCGCATCATCCGACCGAAGGCGAGGGCTTCGCTGGCGCTGGCCGCCGTGTCCACTTCGAAGCCTGCGCACTGGAATACATCCGCCAGAATTTCCCGCACGAACGTGATGTCATCCACCACCAGCAGGCGCGATGCGCGGGGAGGTCTCGATTTTTCGGCAGCCGGGCTCACGGACGATCGCTTTTGGCCCGACGACGCAGATCGCGCTCCAGTTCGCGGCAGGCCGCTTTCATCAGACGGTCAGACAGCCCTCTGCGCATCTGGCGACAGATGTCAGCCAAGGTCAAAAGCAGCCGGCGGGCATGGGCACGCATTAGCATACGCTCCTCTGCCCCCGTCCGGCCCTGACGGTGGTGGTTATTTTGCATCAAGCTTTAACAAGAATTTTGTGCGCACATGTTATGTCAACAACCAACTTGATGTCCGAGGGAAAACCAGGCTCCAGACACGCCCCCGAGCGATCGCCGGTTGAACGGGTGCCGCGGCCGGGAAAGCGGTGAACACCCCCGCCCTCTCCCGGCCCCGGTCGCCCCAGACCTGCCCGTTACCGCATCCCCGCTTTGATCCAGCCGGGGGGCGCTGGATTCGCCGGTTCGAAACGGATGCCCTGGTCCGGCATCCGGAAGAATCGACCACCGGCAACGATACACCACCCGCTCCTCGTTCCGCACAAGGCGCCGAATGGATCCGCAAGCCCATGAGAAACAGGGCCTCGCCCTCCTGGACCACAATTTTTGTGTGATGCCTAAATTTTGTTCGCATATGTCTCCTGAACTGTCTTTGTTCCAGTCCGGCGGGTTTCCCTCCCCGGCTAACCCGCTTGATCAGCCCGGATATCATGGCGCATGGGCCATCGCCACGGCATCCGCATCATCTGTGTTCATGATGCATCCCCATGGCCCTTCCCATTCTTGAGCAGCCGTCCGCCAAAGCGGAACGCGCACCTCCGCTACCACCGGATACCCCGGCTGCAACGCCGGCTCCCACTCCGAAGGCCCCAACGAGCGCATCGCCGGTTGGAACGCCCAAAACCCTGCTCGTGGTTGACGATCAGCGCGCGGTTCGCGCCTCCGTCGCCTACTTTCTGGAAGTATGCGGGTATCGGACATTCTGCGCGGAATCCGGCCAGGCAGCCATCGAACTGCTTGAAACCAACCAGATCGACGGCGTCCTTCTCGATGTGCAAATGCCGGAATTGAACGGCCTCGAGACCTGCACCCGCCTGCGCAACCTTGCCCTGACGACCGGCCGCCCGGTCAAAATCTGGTTCATGACCGGAATCTGGTATCGGGAGCTGAAGGCCGATTGCGCCAGGGCCGGGGGAGAAGCCGTCTTTCAGAAACCATTCGACTGGCCTCAATTGCTCGCGGCGCTGGGGCAGGGATTGTCGTCGAATGTCTCGATTTCCGACCAAGGGTCGGATGCCACGCCAGATCAAACATGAATCGTCGCATGATTTGCGTGCGCACAACGGGCCGGCCGCTCCGGGAGCAATCCCGGAGCGGTTCCTGTCTTTGATGAGAAAGAAGATCCAACTGCCATTCAACCTGCTGCCCCATCTGGAAGGAACCTCCATCGCCCTCTGCTATGGGCTGCACAACCGCCCCTCGGACGATCATACGATCGTCGAACTGAACACCCGGGAGGCCCACGATCTCCTGACGCTGCTGAAGGCGCTCGAGCACGACCTCCATATCCGCTGCCAGAAATGGCAGAAGCAAAGGTCGAAGGCTCCTGTCGGATTCGTCCGCCGTGAACGCGTGGAACAAAGCCGGCAAGCCGTCCGTCGGGCCGTCGAACTGCTCGCAGCCGAATTGTCCGCAGCCCCGAATCCCAATGATCCGAGCCATTGACGGTTGATCACCGCATGCCCCGACAAACTCATCTCCTGCGCGCAGCAAGCATCCACCGCCCATAGAGCCCGCCATCACGGGACCAGGCGTCTGACCGCGCGGCGTTTCAGCCGCGCGGCGCCTCCGCAGCCGGCCTTCCTCCCGGGGAAATGAGCCATGGCCGGCCCTTGCGTTGACAAAATTCTATGCGGCCCCCATGCACCCGCGATGCAATATGCCCAGCTTTTCCGCCGCCTGCGGGAGCAAAAAGGCCTGAGCCATGATGCCTTGGCCCGGCTGGCGCGCTGTCACCGAAACACCATCCTCAATGTGGAAAGCGGACGCCGCGTGCGGTTTCAGACCCTCGCCAGCCTCATGAGCAAGATGGGATATCCCAGCGACTCGCCGGAAATGGCCAGTCTCTCCCTGCTTTGGCTCGAAGCGGTGAGCGGCATCGACCTCGCGGATCCGTCCTCCCTAGGCACGGTAAGGCAGAAACTGAACACCTATGGCCGTTCGACGGCCTTGGCCGCCCAGTCCCTGTCCGAAACCGTGAAACGGGCCCGCCTGACCGAGCGACAGATCCGTCTGCTGGAATTTGCGGCCTCGCGTCCCGAGGTGCTCGGCATCCTCGAATCTCTCCGCGACCTGCTGGCCGGCGCCGGCGCCGAAGCGCGTGCCGAACTCCGCGTCGCCGAAAACAAGTAGCCCGCTATTTGACGACCCGCTTTGCCTGCGGATACGGCGGCGGCTCCACGCCCATCTTCTGCATCTGGGGCACGAGCACCCGGTCGTAGCAGTCCGGACACACGCCGTGGCTGAAACTGGAGCCGGTCTGCGTGCTGATGTATTCCTCGACCTGGCTCCAGTAATTGCGGTCGTCGCGCAGCTTGCGGCAATAACCGCAGATGGGGATGATTTCCTGCAGCTGCCGCACCTGCGTCGCGTAGTTGAGGATGCGCTCGGCGACATGCAGCCGCGCCTTCAGCTCGGCCAGCTTGGCGGGCTTGCCGAGAAAATCGTCCACGCCGGCCGCCATCGCCTGGTCGAGGTTCTCGCCCGAGGCCGAGACATTGGAAAGCAGGATGAAATAAGTGTAATCACCCCCCTGCCCGCGGATGCGCTTGCAAAGTTCGAGCCCGTCGAGACCCGGCATCATCCAGTCGCTGATCACCACGCGCACCGGTTCCTGCCGGAGCTGGACCCAGGCTTCTTCGCCCCCGACGGCCTGCCTCGCCTCATGGCCCAACGACTTCAGCAGCGCCGACAGCAGCGTGGCGGCGAGCGGATCGTCTTCTACGATTTGGATTTTCATGGGCCGGGCGGACGTGAAAGCGAGCGCAACGCGTCCTGAAGCAGCTGCCATTGCCGGTCAAGCGCCGAGCGCTGGACGGCCACCGCCGCCCAGTCGTTTTTACGCGCCGCCTGTTCCATCAGGAGCAGGCCCGAACGGAGCGCGACCGCCCCGATGCTGGCGGCGCTGCCCGCGAGCCGGTGCGCGAGCTGCGCCGTCTCGCCCGCGGCATGGGCCTCCGCGTGGGCGTGCAGGCGATGGAAGCCCTCCGGCAGATCGACCAGCGCGCGGCGGATGAGAAGGTCGAGCAGGGTCTCGCGATCGTTCTCGCCCGGCAGGCTGCGCAACTCGTCGAGATGCGCCGGGTCGATGACCGCCTCGACCGGGGAGCCGGCGCCGGTCATCTGCAACGGCGCGGTGGCGATGCCGAACCGGGCCAGGGCCTGCTGCAACACCTCGAGCCGCACAGGCTTGGGCAGGTAGTCGTTCATGCCGGCCTCGATGCACTTCTCGCGGTCACTGGCCATGGCATGAGCGGTCAGGGCAAAGATCGGAATGTGCGCCTGCGCGGCTCCGGCGGCGCCATCGCGAATGCGCTGCGTGGCCTCGTAACCATCCAGCCCGGGCATCTGGCAGTCCATGAGCACGGCGGCGTAGCCGCCCTGTTCGAGCTGGCGCAGGGCGGAGGGACCGTCGCCCACGATGTCGTGATCGAGCCCGAGCTTGTCGAGCATCAGGCGGATCACGAGCTGGTTGGCCTCGTTGTCCTCGGCCACGAGGATGCGGGCGCGGGGCGCGGACGGAACAGGCTGGCGGGCGGGCACGACGGCGCGCGGCGCCGCGGGCCCGGCCTGCGGAAGCTCGATCTCCACCCAGAAGGTGGAGCCGCGACCGGATTCGCTCTGCACGCCGATGCGTCCGCCCATGAGATCCACGAGCTGCTTGCAGATGGCCAGGCCGAGGCCGGTGCCGCCGTATTTGCGTGTCGTGGAGGTGTCCGCCTGGGAAAACGGAAGAAACAGCCGCGCCTGCTGTTCGGGCGTGATGCCGATGCCCGTGTCGCGCACCTCGACCCGGAAGGCGTGGCATCCCGGAACGGACGCGGGCAGTTCCCGCACGGCCAGGGTGACGCCGCCGCGTTCGGTGAACTTGATGGCGTTGCCGAGGAGGTTGACGAACACCTGCTGGAGCCGGGTGGCATCGCCGCGCACACGGGGCAGCGGCTTGTCGGGCAGGTCGCTGTCGAGCTGCAGGGCGCGCGCCTGGGCGCGGGGCGAGAGCAAGGCCAGCGCCTGGTCCACCTGCTCGCCCAGGTCGAATTCGCGCACCTCCATGGCGAGCTTGCCGGCCTCGATCTTGGAGAGGTCGAGGATGTCGTCGATGATCGTGAGCAGGTTGCGGGCGCTGTTCTGGATCACGCGGGCCATCTGCTGCTGCTCCCCGTTGAGCGCGCTTTCCATGAGCAGGTCGGCCATGCCGAGCACGCCGTTCATGGGCGTGCGGATCTCGTGGCTCATGTTGGCGAGAAACGCCGACTTGAGCCGGGAGGCCTCCAACGCCTCGTCGCGGGCCCGCGAGAGCGAATCGAGGAGCTCCTTGCGCTCGGTGATGTCGGTGGAGATGCCGAGCAGCCCCCAGATCTGGCGGCGCTCGGCGTCGGCGTAGATCGGTGTCTTCACCTCCCAGTAGTAGCGCATGCGTCCCTGCTTGTCGGTTGTCGCCACCTCGCGGTTGGAAATCTCGCCGGCCAGCACCCGCTCGTCGGACGCGCGGAGTTCGCGCGCGGTGGCGGGCCCGAAGAAACGTTCATCGGTGCTGCCGACCAGCTCCTCGGCCGTGCAGCCGAAGAGCTCCAGCGTGGGGCGGTTGGCGTAAAGGTAACGCGAATGCGTGTCCTTCATGTAGACGAAGGAGGGAATGCTGTCCTGCGCCTCGCGGAAACGCTGGGCCTCGGCCAGGGCGTCGCGCAGATGCCGCTCGGCTTCCTTGCGCTCGGTCACGTCGGTGAAGCTCGCCACCACCGACTGCAGCACGCCGTGCTCGTCCAGGATGACCTCCGTGTTGACCGACAGCCAGCGCAGCGAGCCGTCCCCCTTGCGCACGCCGATGATCGCATCGCGCTGGGGCTGGAGGGTGCGGCGGGTGAGGCTGGACGGCATGTCGTCGCCGGGACAAGGCGTCCCATCCTCGTGCAGCGCCTGCCAGCGGGGGTCCGTCTCGGGCATGCCGAACAACTGCGCGCGGGTGAGTCCGAGGATGCCTTCCGCCGCCGCGTTGCATTCGACGATCCGGCCTTCCGCATCATGCACCACCAGGCCCTCGGCCATGGAGCGGAACACATCGTTGAGCTGGCGCTGGCTGGCCAGCAACGCCTGCTCGACCTTGTGCCGGGCCGTGATGTCCTCCATCTGCGAGATGAAGTGCAGCGGCTCGCCCGTGGCGGTGCGCACGAGCGTCACGGTCAACCGGACATGCACGACGCGGCCGGCGCGATGGAGGTAGCGCTTCTCCATCTGGTAGTGGCGGCGACGGCTGGCGAGCAGGTCCTGCACGTTGGCCAGGTCGGCCTGGAGGTCATCCGGGTGCGTGATGTCCTGGAAGGTGCGGACGAGCAGTTCCGCCTCGGCGTAGCCGAACATGGAGGGAACCAGGCGGTTGACCTGTAGCCAGCGGCCGTCGAGCCCCACCAGCGCCATGCCGATGCCGGCGTAATCGAAGGCGTTGCGAAACTGCTGTTCGCTCGCGGCCAGCGCCTCCTCGGCCCGCTTGCGGTCGGAAATGTCGATGACCACGCCCACCAGCCAGTGGTGGCCCTCGTCCTGCGGGCGGATGGACACCGTCTCGCGCAGCCAGGTCGTGCGCCCGTCCTTGCATACGCGAAACTCCTGCGCATAGCCCGACAGCCCGCGTTCCATGGCGTCCCGGGCGCGGCGGTTCATCTCCTGCTGCTCGGACACCTCGAACTTGTACCACAGGCCCGTGCCGCCGTCCTGGGAATAGTCGGCCGTCAGGCGACGGTACAGGCCCGACGGATAGACCGACATCCGCCAGTCCCAATCGTCGCGGCGCAGGGTCACCTTCGCCTCCCAGACGAGGCATTCGGCATGACCCAGCACCTGGCCCAGACGCTCCTCGCTGGCCTGCAGCGTGATCTCGGCCTTCTTTTGTTCGCTCAAGTCGTGAGCGATGCCGACGAATCCGGCGATGCGTCCGGTCTCGTCATGCAACGCGGTGATGACGAGGCGCACGGGCAGGCGGCTGCCGTCCTTCCGCACGTAGGTCCACTCGCGCTCATCGGTCTCGCCGAGCCGGGCCCGGGTCACGAAGACCTCGAAGCCGGGCGCCACGGGGCGGCCGAGCTGGACGCTCAGCTCCATCGCCCGGGCGGCCACCTCGCCTGCCAGATGCAGGCGCTCGGGCGTGCTCCGGCCGACCAATTCCGCCGCGGAGTAACCGAGCATCCGCTCGGCCCCCCGGCTGAAGAGGGTGATGACGCCCGCCGCATCCGTGCTGATCACGCTGTGCACCGTGCCGTCCAGCACGGCCAGCTGCAACCGGTTGACCGCCTGAAGCCGCTGCTCCGCCCGGGCCTGGGCGCGGTTGGAACGGTAGCACAGGTAAAAGGCCGTGGTGGCAAAAAGGATGGCGACCAGGTTGCCGGCCACGATCATCCGGGTGGTGCCGGCCGAAACCCGCGCGGCCTCCGCTTCGCTGAACGCCAGCTGGCTCCGCTCCTCCCGTTCGATGCGGTTGACCTGTTTGCGGATCGCCTCCGTGGAATCCCACGTTTCGGGCGAGCGGATCCATTGGACGGCATCGTCGGTCCGGCCCGCCCGGCGCAAGGCCGCGGGCGGCCCGAGGTTTTCCCGCTTGAGATCAATCAGCCGGTGCAGCCCGGCGATGTGCCCGCGCTGGGCTTCATTGCCGGACGCCAGGGCCTCGATGTTGCCCAGCTCCGTGCGCAACCGCCGGTCCATGTCCGCGTAATACGCCAGCTGGGACTCCTCGCCCGAAAGCACGTAATGCCGGATGGCGGACTCCATGCGCATCAGACAAAGCTCGGCGTAATTCACCGCCGCGATCAGCGCCTGCGCGCGGGTCTCGCGCCGGGACGCCTCCTCGTATTGCACCTGCAGTCTCAGGGCAAAAAAGCCGGCGCCAAGCAGCAGGACGACCGCCAGCACGGCCAGCAGCCGGATAGGAGCGGATCGTCCACGTTGCTCCGGCGAGACTGGCTCACGGTCGGGCTGCGTGGCGGTGGACACGGAAGTATGTTCGGGGTTTGCGGCCCGATTTCAATGGTATCGGCACATCCGGCCCAAAATTCGCCCTTAAATTTCCGCCCGCAGGGCCGCGGGATCCGTAATCGGGGCGCGGCAGGTGAAGTTTTCGCAGACAAAGGCCGTGGCCCGCCCGTCAACGGGTTGCATGGCCGCGAGATACGGCCGGCGGGCGGCGAGCCAGGCCTGCCCTTCCGCACCGTCCGCGGCCAGGATCGCCCGCCGCGGTCCGAGCTTGCTTTGCAGGACCGCCGCCAGGGCCGCGAATCCGGCCGAGCGCGGATCACCCGCCAGCACGACCGTCCGGGGCTCGGCCAGCGCCAGCTCCACGGCGCACAGCATCTGCGGCAACGCCTGCGGCAGCCGCGTCCAGCGCGATCGCAGCGCCTCGATCGTCTGCAACGCCCGCTCCCGGTAACCCGGAGCCGGTCCACCGGACCGGCCTTCTTTCCTGGTACTTGTTGCTTGGTTCCTGTCACTTCCCCCACCCAGCATCCAGTCGAGCCGGATCAGGTTCGACACCGCCACGGAATTCGGCGCGGGCTCGGCACCATCGTAATCCTCCTTCAGGCGCACGATGACCGTCGGGTCGTCCGCGCGGGAGTTGAAATAGCCGCCATGCTCTCCGTCCCAAAACAGTTCGTCCATCCTGTCCTGGAGTTCCTCCGCCCACCGCAGCCAGCGGATGTCGAAACCGGCCTCGTACAGGTCGAGCAGGCCCTGGATCAAACAGGCGTAATCCTCGGCAAAGCCGGGGATGTCGCTCCGGCCTTCACGCCAGCTGCGATAGAGCGTGCCCGTCGATGGATCGCGGAGTTCCTTGAAGAGGAAGTCCGCCGCGCGCGTGGCGGCGGCCAGCCGGGCCGGCTCGCCCAGCACCTGCGCGCCGCGGGCCAGCGCCGAGATCATCAGGCCGTTCCACGCCGTCAGGATCTTGTCGTCGAGGTGCGGCCGCGGCCGCCTCGCGCGCACGGCGCGCAGCCGCTCGAAGCCCGAAAGCAATTTCTCCTCGGCGTCGGCGACCGGCAGCTTGAACTGCTCGGCCGTGCGCGCGAGCGGGCGCAGCTGCCGCAGCACGTTCTTGCCGCCGAATTCGCCGTGCGGGTCGTGCGCCACGTTGCCCGCGGGCTTCACGTCGAAATGCGCGCAGAAAAATGCCGCGTCATCCCCCAGCGCCGCCTCCAGTTCCGCCTGGGTCCAGACGTAGAAGGCCCCTTCGGCATGGTCCGCCTTCTTGTCACTTGATCCTTGGTCCTTGTCACTTCGCGGCCCCTCCGGCGTCGCGCTGTCCGCGTCTTCAGCCGAATAGAATCCGCCACCCGGACCGGTCAGGTCGCGGGCGACGTAATCGAAGATCCCGCGCGCCAGCCAGCCGAAGACCGGCAGGCCCGTGGCCTGTTGCGCCTCGAGCAGATTCAGCGCGATCAGCGCCTGGTCGTAGAGCATCTTCTCGAAGTGCGGCACGTGCCACTGCTCGTCCACGGAGTAACGGTGGAAACCGCCGCCGACCACGTCGTGCAGGCCGCCCTCGGCCATGCGCTGCAACGTCGCCGCCGTCATGCTGATGGCCTCCTGGCCGAGATCCGTGTCCACGCCCTGCAGCGCCGCCGAGCGGAGCAGGAAATCCAGGATCGAGGCACGGGGAAATTTCGGCGCCCCGCCGAAGCCGCCCCAGCGGGCGTCGTGCGACTCGTAGAAATACTGAAACCCCTTTTCGAAGGCCTCGCCCGCCTCCTCATGCAGCGGCTTGGTCGCACCCGGGGCGCGTTCCTCCTGCGGCGGCCCTTCGACCGCATAGCGTTTCAGGGCCTGCACGACCTCCTCGGCGCCGTTTTCGATTTTTTCGCGCTGCTCGCGCCAGTGGCGCGCGATGGTCTCGAGCAGCGTGATGAAGCCCGGGCGCCCGTGCCGGTCCTCCTTCGGGAAGTAGGTGCCGCCATAGAACGGTTTTCCCCCGGGGGTCAGCCACACGCTCATCGGCCAGCCGCCGTGTCCCGTCGTGTGCTGGACGTAGGTCATGTACACGCGGTCCAGGTCGGGCCGCTCCTCGCGGTCCACCTTCACGGGCACGAAATCGCGATTCAGAATCGCGGCCACGCCGGCGTCCTCGAACGACTCGTGCGCCATCACGTGGCACCAGTGGCAGGTCGAGTAGCCGACGCTCAGGAAGATCGGTTTCCCCTCTGTGCGCGCCTTGGCCAGCGCCTCGTCGCCCCACGGCAGCCAGGCGACCGGGTTGTCGGCGTGCTGGCGCAGATAGGGCGATTTTTCGGCGGCGAGGCGGTTGGGCATGCGGCAAGGTCGCGCAATCCGCCTTCTTGGCAAAGCGAATGTTAGCACGGGGCCGCCGGTTGCGGAACCGGCGGAACAACCCACATTGGCCCTCCCCTTCACCCGTCCCATGAGCAAGCAACGCGTTCTCGTCACTGGCGGCTCCGGCAAGGCCGGCCACTGGATCGTCCAACACTTCGTCGAGCGCGGCTATGACGTCATCAACGTCGACACGCGCCGCCCCGCACAGCCGCTTTGCCGCACGATCGTGGCGGACCTCACGCAGCTCGGACAGGTCGTGACGGCCTTCTCGCCCCATGGCACGGGCAACCGCGCGCCCTTCGCCGGCGTCGTGCACATGGCCGCCATTCCACGCGCCCACGAGAACCCCAACGACGAGATCTTCCGCGTCAACAGCCTCACCACCTACAACGTCCTCGAAGCCTGCGGCCTGCTCGGCATCAGAAAGGCCGTCATCGCCTCCAGCGAATCGTCGTACGGCATCTGTTTCGCGGACCGGTTCTTCGAGCCCCAGTACCTGCCCGTGGACGAGGCCCACCCGCAACTGCCCGAGGACACCTACGGCCTGACCAAGGTCGTCAACGAAGCCACGGCCGCGATGTTCCACCGGCGCGATGGCACGCAGATCATCTCGTTCCGCATCGGCAATGTCGTGTGCCCCGAGGACTACGCGGGCATCAAGGCACGCTTCGCCCACCCCGAGGACCGCCTGCGCATCCTGTGGTCGTATATCGATTCGCGTGACCTCGCCGCCGGCTGCCGGCTCGCCCTCGAGAAGAACGGCCTCGGCTGCGAAAACGTGATCATCGCGGCGGACGACACGTCGTCGAACATCCCCTCGCCCGACCTCATCAAGCGCTTCCTGCCGGGCGTGAAGGAGTTCAAATCACCGGTCACCGGCCGCACCGCCCTCATCTCCAACGCCCGCCTGAAGCAGTTGCTGGGCTGGAAGCAGGAGCATTTCTTTCCACTCTGACCCAAATCATTTGGCCACAAAGAGGCACAAAAACGTTCGTCCTGCCCGATCGTTGTCTTCCGTGCCGCTATAGCGGCCTTGAAAGCCTCATTCGCCGCCGGATCTTTTGTGCCTTTTTGCGGCAATCCGGTTCGAATCTGTGAGAGGGCGCCGAAAAGCCTCGTTGAACCTGAAATGCCGCTGGCGGCTTCCGCAGGTCCGGCCTCTGACCGGACTCCCGGCTTTCTCAGTCCAGTCAGTCAGAGACTGAATCTGCCTTTTAGACGCCCTCTCAGGGATAAAAGGTGGTGACTCAGTTTGCCGTAGCGGCGCGCAGTGAGTGCGGTTTCTTCGGACGGCGGTCATAGAGCATCCCAACCCGGCGGAGCCGGAACCAAACCCCAAGCCGCAGAGGTTTTGGCCACAAAAAACACCAACAGCCCTTGGCCAGGCGGGAGGATGTTTTCCGCGCGCCTATAGGCGCCTTGAGCGCTTTACCCGCCGCCGGGTTCTCGTGTTTTTCGTGGCCATAACATGCTTCGGGGTTCGCGAGTGAGGGACTCAATAAACCTGCAGCCACGGACCTTCGAGCCGGACTCAACTCGGCTCCGAGGGGTTTGTAACGTATTACGTTACAAGCCGGCTTGAGGCGTACGGTCACAGAAACACTTAACCTGCCATAGACCGCCGCGACAGATCTCGTCCAAACTGAGTCACTACCGGATAAAACGGACAGTTGACGGCGGCGCGGCAAACCGGCTGATTCGCCGATTCCATGCTGACCCTCGCCAACGTCGCCAAGTCCTACGGTACCCGTGAACTCTTTTCGGAGGTGTCGTTGTTCGTCGCGCGCACGGACCGCTTCGGCCTGGTCGGCCCCAACGGCGCGGGCAAATCCACGCTCTTCAACCTCATCCTCGGCGAGGAACAGCCCGACGAGGGCACCATCGAGTGGGAGCGCGGCGCGGACTTCGGCTTCCTCCCGCAGGAGAGCGCCCCGGTCGGCGACGAAACCATCCTCCACATCGCCACCAGCGGCAAGAAGCTCGAGCCCGAGAACGACGACGATTACGACATCGACTGGACGCTCGAGCCGCGCGCCAAGAAGATCCTCGCCGGCCTGGGTTTCCGCGAGGACGACTTCCTCAAGCAGGCCAAGTCCTTCTCCGGCGGCTGGGTCATGCGCGCCCACCTCGCCCGCCTGCTCGTGAGCGAGCCCGCGCTCCTCATGCTCGACGAGCCGACCAACCACCTCGATCTCGAGGCGTTGCTCTGGTTCCAGGACTACCTCACGCGCTACCCGGGCGGACTCGTCATCATCTCGCACGACCGCGAATTCCTGAACGTCCTCTGCAACGGCATCCTCGAGCTCAAGGGTGGCACGCTCAACAAATACACGGGCAACTACGACGACTACCTGAACGAGAAGGACGCCCGCAAGGAGCAGCAGGCCGCGCTCTTCAAGAACCAGCAGCGCGAGATCGCCCATCTCCAGAAGTTCGTGGATCGCTTCGGCGCCAAGGCCTCGATGGCCTCCCGCGCCAAGTCCAAGGAGAAGCAGATCGAGCGCCTCAAGGATGTCGCCGTCGAGGAGCCGTGGGAAGACCTCAAGCGCATCAATTTTCGCTTCCCGCAGCCGCCGCGTTCCGGCCTGAAGGTGATGAACCTCAAGAATGTCCAGCAGGCCTATGGCGACCACGTCGTCTATCGCGACCTGAACTTCGAGGTCGAGCGCGGCCAGAAGATCGTGCTCGTCGGCCCCAACGGCGCCGGCAAGTCCACGCTCCTCAAGATCCTCGCCGACGTGATCCCGATCCAGGGCGGCTCCCGCGACCTCGGCAGCAACGTCTATCCCGGCTACTTCGCGCAGAACCGCGGCGACAACGTGAAGCTCGACCTCACCGTCCTCGAGAACGTGATGGAGCTGCGCACGGCCGAGAACCAACTCACCGAGCAGCAGGCGCGCGCCGTGCTCGGCGGTTTCCTCTTCCGCAAGGACGATGTCTTCAAGAAGGCCTCCGTGCTTTCCGGCGGCGAAAAATCCCGCCTCGCCCTCGCCCGCCTGCTCGTCAACCCGCCCAACCTGCTGCTGATGGACGAGCCCACCACGCACCTCGACATCCCGTCGATCGACGCGCTGGTCAACGCGCTCAAGAATTACGAGGGCACGCTGATCTTCATCAGCCACGACGTGTATTTCATCCGCACGCTCGCGCAGACCGTGCTGCACGTCCACAGCGGCCGTCTCACGCCCTACGCGGGCAACTACGACTACTACCTCGAAAAGTCCAAGGCCGCCAACGCCCGCGCCGCGCTCACGGCGGGCTTCACGGATGCCCGGCCGAAGCAGACGACTGCGTCGCCAACTACCAAATCTCAAACGCCGGACGCCAAGCAAACGGCCAAACCTTCGGCTTCCGACCTGAAGAAGCTCCGGACGGACGTGAGCAAGCTTGAGCAGAAGGTCAGCGAGCTCGAAGCCAAGCAGGCCGAGATCACCGCCGCGCTGGAGGCGCCCGAAACCTACGCCGACAAGGGCAAGTTCCACCACCTGAACAAGGAGCTCAGCGTCATCGTCGACCAGCTCACCGCCGCCACCGCCGAGTGGGAAGCCGCCGCCACGCGGCTGTCGGAATTGGATAAGGCCTGAATCCTGTAGCGGCGCTCTATGAGCGCCGCTCCTGCGCGTCGACAGCAGTCACGGCCCAGCGGGCATGTCAGCCATGGCCTTGCCGACGGCTGAAACTGGGGCCTTCACGAGCCATCGCAGGGGCGGCCTATCCGCCTTTGTCCGTGGGCGGTGAGCTTGCTCACGCCACGCGACCATTGCGGCGATCGTGGCGCCAGCGAGCTGGCCGCCCACAAGGACCTTGGCCGCCTTCGGCAGGTGCACACAAGGTGTGCACCTGCAGCCAATCTACTGCACGCTGACGGTCTTGCGCAGAACCAGGTCGGCATCGCGCGAGGAGTTGCCCACCAGCAGCTCAAAAGGGCCGGGTTCGACGACCCAGGCGTGGGCAGCCGCGTCCCAATATGCCAGGTCCGCCGCGCGGACCTTGATGGTTGCCGTTGCCGTCTTGCCGGCCTCGACCGTGATGCGCTGGAAGCCCTTGAGCGCCTTGGCCGGACGCGCGACCTTGGACTGCGGGTGCCGCACGTAGAGTTGCACGACTTCGTCGCCGGTGCGGGTGCCGGTGTTGGCGACCTCGACGCTGACTTCGAGCGTGCCGTCGCGGGCGAGGGTGTCGGCCGATTTCAGGCGGGAGAGCGCGAAGGTCGTGTAACTGAGCCCATAACCGAAGGCGAACTGCGGCTCCTGCTTCGCATACAGGTACGTGTGCCCGTTCCGGATGTCGTAATCCATCATCGGCGGGAGGTCGCTCATCGCCTTCGGCCAGGTCTGCACGAGTTTGCCGCCGGGGTTGAAGTCGCCAAACAGGACGTCCGCGAGCGCATTGCCCTGCTCCTGGCTGGCGTGAGTCAGCTGCACGATGGCCGGAACGGATTCGACCACGCCGGACATGACGTAGGGAAAATTGGCGATGAGCGCGACGACGGTGCGCGGGTTGGCCGCCTGCACCTTGCGGATGAACTCCACCTGCGCCGGCGGCAGGTCGAGGCTCTTGCGATCCACGCCTTCCTTGCCGTCGCTGGGTTCGGTGAGGATTTCCCAGCTGGCGTTGCTTTCCGGGTGGTTGCCGACGCAGATCACGGCCACGTCGCACTGCCGCGCGGCCTCCACCGCGGTGTCGCTCAGGTCGGCGACCCATTTGACGCCGAACTTGTCCGGCACGCGGGGCACGCCCGAGCGGCCGTGCGCCTCGATGCCGTCGCGCGGCGGGATCGTGTAGGGAGGCGTGCCCGAGTACCAATCGGGCAGCACTGCGTTGGCGAGCGGGCCGACGACGGCGATGTTCTTGAGATGGTTCGCATCGAGCGGGAGCAGGCCGTCGTTCTTGAGCAGGACGATGGATTTGCGCGTCACCTCGCGCACGAAGTCCTTGGTGGCCGGATCATCCCAGGGCTCGATGCCGCCTTCGCGGCCGATCTGCGCATAAGGCACGCGCTCAGCCGGGTCGAGCAGGCCGAGCCGGATGAAAAGCCGGAGCCGGCCGCGGATGGCCTGGTCGATCTCGGCTTCGGTAAGCAGGCCGCGATCGAGGGCCTGCTGCACGCCGTCGATGCGATCGAGGAACAGGTTGATGCCGGCCTTGATGCAGGCGGCGGTGGCGGTGGCGAGGTCCGGGAAGGCCTTGTGCTCGTTGACGAGGTGCGAGAGGCCGCCGCCATCGGTGCAGATGATGCCGTCGAGCCCCCACTCGCCCATGACAATGTCGCGGAGCATGGGGTGGACGTGGCAGGGAACGCCGTTCCAGGCGTTATAGGCGGCCATCATGGAGCGGGCGCCGCCATCGCGAACGGCCATCTCGAACGGCTTCGCGTAATACTCGCGCCAGAGGCGCTCGTCGAAGTCGGACGAGGAATGGAAGCGGCCGTCCTCGTTGCTGTTGGCGAGAAAATGTTTCAGCAGGCTGGTGGCCTTGAGGTAGCGCGGATCGTCGCCGGCAAGCCCGCGCGCGAACGCCGCCGCAAGCGTTCCGGTCAGGAACGGATCCTCGCCATAGACCTCCTCGGTGCGGCCCCAACGCGGGTCGCGGGCGAGGTCGGCGTTGGGCGCCATCACCACGAGCGCCGAACGTTTGTACTTTTCGCTCTGGAACAGCCAGCGCACCTCGGTCGCCTGGTTGGCGGCCACGCGTTGCAGGAGCGCGGGATCCCACGTCGCGGCCAAGCCATACGCCTGCGGGAACTGGGTGGTCGGAGTGGGGTTGCGTTTGCCCCAGTTGCTCGGGCCGCCCTGCGCAACGCCGTGGTAGCCCTCGGAGATGTTGGTGCCCACGACGCCGAGGCGCGGCACGCCCGGCGTGAAGCTCAGGTTGCCGATCTTCTCGTCGAGCGTCATCCGCCCGATGAGGTCGGTGAGGCGTTCCTCGACCGGCAGGTCGGGATCGCGGAAGGGGTGATCGTAACCGGCGGCGGCGGACGCGACGACGCCCAATGCCAGGCCGGCCAGGAGGGGAAACAGGCGCGTTTTCATGGGGTGGGACACAGCTAGTCCAACGGCACCCTCAAAGCCACCCGGAAACCCGGGCGGCGTTTGGCGATTTCGCGCTACCTCTTGCCGTAGGCGCGCTCCACCCGGGCCACGCGGACCTGATAGTCGGCGTACCAAACCTGCCGGCCGGCGCGCTGGGCCTGCTGGTGTTCGGTGTCGCGTTTCCAGGCCGCGATCGAGGCCTCGTCGCGCCAGTAGGAAACGGTGATGCCAAGGCCGTCGGCGCCGCGGGCACTTTCGACGCCGAGGAATCCGGGCTGGGTGGCGGCGAGCGCAGCCATGCGTTCCGCCATGGCTCCGTAACCCCGGTCACCGTCCGTACGGCGCGAGGTGAAAATCACGGCGTAATACGGCGGCTCGGGGGTGGCGGCGAGTTGTGCAGGAGTAGTCATGAGGAGAATTTTGAACCACAGCTTGGCACAGAGGGACACCGATGAATGGCTCCGGACCGGCCCGAGGACGGGCCGGCTCCATCCTGAACAGTCCGTTCCATCCGTGTGAAGCTGTGTCCATCTGTGGTTAGTTTTTCTTCAGGATCAGCATCGAGGTGCTGCCCACGAAGAACTCGTAGTTCACCTTGCGCACCTCGGTGGCGATGCCCCGGGCGTTCAGTTCCCCGCACAGGCGGTTGAATTCGGCATAGGGTTTGCCGCCCGGGCCGACGAGCGGGTGGATGCGCACCTCGCCGGAGCTGACGCGCGCGAGCTCGACGCAGGCCGCGACATGCCAGGCAAAGTCGAACCGCGCGGCGTAAACGAAGAGCAGGTGCGCGCACAGCACGAGGTCGAAGGCGCCGTCGAGAAACGGCAGCAGCGGCAGCGAGGCGCGCATGTAGCGGCCATGCCGGACATTGCCCTCGTAATCCGCGAGGAAACGCGCGGCGGCGGCGCGGCGGTCGGCTTCCGCGGCGTCGAAGGTCGGGAAGGTCTTGAAGCGGAAGAGCCGCCGCTTCTCGCGCATCTGTTCGAACATGCGCGCGTAATCGTCGCGCACACGGGCGGCGAGTTCCGCGTGAGGCCGGTCGTAGAGCGGGTCCACGGCGACGGCGTCCACGCCGCGACGCCGTGCCTCGGCGGTGAAGGACGAGGGACCGGCCGCGACGTCGAGCACGGCCTTGCCGCGCAGGGCGGCCGGGTCGAGGGCGAAGAAGCGCGCGTATTCATCGAGGGTCCGTCCAAAGAACGAGACGGCCGGCAGCTCCAGCGACGCGGCGCCGGACGGGGCCGGACGGGTGCGCGGAGCGGCCGGGCCGGGTTGTCGGCCGGTTACTGGGGGTGGAGGTGCAGCGAGCGTGAGCATGGCATGATGTGGTTGGTTCGGTTGAGGTTGGATCGGGAAAAACAAAAAACCCGACTCGGTTGAGTCGGGCTCGGGTGGAGGGGGAGTTTTCTTTCGATTGTTTCCTACGCGTTTTGCGCGTGATTCCCACTACGCCGAGCCCCGGTAATGCGCCAAGCGCCTTTGACGGAGGCCATGAGGGCGACCGTGGAGGAGCGGCGGAGGTTGGCGGAATGAATCACGGACGCGTTGATGCGGAATCAGCCCGGGTCGCGCAAGCCGGATTTTTCCGGACCGCAAAAAAGCCCGGGCCGCGCGAGGCGGACCCGGGCTTGGGGGTCACTCAGCACACACACAAAGGGGACTCAGCCGGACTTGCCGCCCGACAGCAGGTTGCCGACCGCGGCGGTGAGCGAGGTGCGGACCTTCGCCCGGGCCTGGGGCGGCGGCATGGACTGGGCGGCGAGTTCCTGTTCGCGCACCTTCAACCAGCCTTCACGCCGGGCGACTTCCTGCTCGCGCAGCGCCAGCTGCTGCTCGCGGTCCTTGAGCGCGAGACGGTCGTCGCTCAGGCCGCGACGGGCGGCTTCGAGCAGCGCGTGGGCGCGGTGGTATTTCTCCCACGCCCCGTCGAGTTCGGCCTGACCGGACGCCGGGCTGTTGGTGAAACGGTAATGCCGGGAAGCGGCCGGAGCCGGGGCCGCCGGGGCGCCATGCGCGTGCTCGATGAGCAGACGGAGGCGCTGCTCGTATTCGCGGAGGCTGGCTTCCTTCTGCTGCATGGCCTCCATGTCGGTTGACAGCTGTTCACGCAGTTTCTCGAGGTGCTCGGCCTCGCGGCGATCCGGGGTGCGGGTGGGGTTCATGGCGATTGAGGTGGACCGTCACCTTACCAAGCCCGTTGCCCGTGCACTATAGGGGCGGCGGCCATTTACCCGGCCTTTACCGCGCGGCGGGCCGGTTTTACGGGCTTATCATGTCCGTCCCGAAACAAGGAAGCCGCGCGGCCTTCCGCGCGGCTTCCGCTCACACACTACACACAAAGGCTCACGCGCGGAAAATCACGTCCTCGCGGTTGAACATGCGCACGCAGAGCATGACCCCAACGGCCGCGTAGAGCGCGGTGGAGCCGAAGATGAGCGCGAGGTAGTTCCAGTGCCATACGCCGGAGAGCATCTCCTTGCAGGCGAGGGTGACGTTGAGGATGGGAACGAGGGCGGTCTTTGCGCTCAGTTCGACGCCGGGCAGCATGCCCATCATCGCCGGCATGATGATGACAATGATCAACGGCGAGACGTAGCTCTGCGCTTCCTTGTAGCTCTTGGCGAAAAGCGAGAGGGTGAGCAGCAGGGAGGCGAAAAGCACGGCGACCGGCGCGATCAGCGCGAACACCCCGACAAGGCCGGTGGGGTCGATCAGCGGGATGAGGCCGTCGGCGCGGGCGCCCCCGCCGGCTGCGGCCATCCTGGCCGCGCTGCCCCCCATCATCATGGACCCGCCCACCACGATGCTCACGGCCGCCGAGCACAGCGTCAGCACGATGGTCGCCACCGAGGCGGTCATCACCATGAGAAACTTGCCGAGCACGATGTTCACGCGATGCACGGGACTGCAGAGCAGCGTCTCCATGGTGCCGCGCTCCTTTTCGCCCGCCGTGAGGTCGATGGCGGGATACATCGCGCCGGTGAAGCACAGGATGATGATCATGTAGGGGATCAGGCCGCCGATCAGGTTGCCGCCCACCTTCTCGGGCGGAGCGACGTTCTGCCGCTTCGTTTCGAACGGCTTGATCAGGTCGGCCGCAAGCCCGCGCCCGGCCAGCCGGCTCTCGATGGTCTTCTCGCGCAGGGCGCGAAAAAAGCGCTCCACCTCGCCGACGCCCATGCCCGACTTCATTTCGCCCTCGTAGTGGTAGAGCATGACGGTCTTCGGCCCGCCGCCCCCGAGCGCAGCCTCGAAACCCTCGGGAATCTCCACCGCGAGGCGGACTTTCTTCTCCGAGATCATCTGCTTGTAGTCGCCGTCGGCGGTGACGATCCGGAACTTCGGGTCCGCCTTGAGCGCCGCGACGATGCCCGGGGAATCCGCGCCGCCGATGATGACCACCGAGGTGGCCTCGTCCTGCGCCTTCTTCACGACCTTGGACATGACGAGGCCCGCGCCGAACATGATGGCGGGAATAAGCAGCGTGGGGATGACGACCATCGAGATCAGCGTGCGCCGGTCGCGCAGCGAATCCTTCAGCTCCTTGAGATAGACGGTGACGATGGCGTTCCAGTTCATGGCCGTTGTCCTCAGTCCCTGAGGGCGGCGGCCAGCGCGGCCTCGCCGCCCACGGCCTTGACGAAAATCTCCTCCATGTCGCGCTCGCCGAAACGCGCCTGCAGCTCCGCCAGCGTGCCCTCGGCGACCAGCCGGCCGCCGTGGATGATGCCGATGGTGTCGCACAGTTTCTCCACCTCGCTCATGACGTGGGTGGAGTAGATCACGGTCTTGCCCCGGTCGCGGCACTGGCGCACGAACCTCACGATCGCGCGGGCGGTCATGACGTCGAGGCCGAGCGTGGGCTCGTCGAAGATCATCACGGCCGGATCGTGGACGATCGTGCGGGCGATGGAGGTCTTCTGCTTCATGCCGGTGGAGAATTTGTCGCAGCGCCGGTCGAGGAAGTCGTGCATGTCGAGTTCGTCGGCCAGCCCGCGGATGCGAGCGGCGATGGCGGCCTCGGTCATGCCGTTGAGCCGGCCGAAGTAGGCGATCATCTCGCGGGCCGTGAGCCGGCCGTAGAGCGCGGTGCTGGCGGCGAGAAAACCCACGTTGGCGCGCACCTTCTCGGGCTCGGTGACGGCATCGTGTCCGGCGACCGTGCAGGCGCCGCTGGTGGGCTTCAGGAGCGTGGCCAGCATGCGGAGCGTGGTCGTCTTGCCGGCGCCGTTGGCGCCGAGCAGACCGTAGATCCGGCCCTGGCGGCAGGTGAAGGTCAGATCGGCTGCGGCCGTGATGAGGCCGCGCTTCCGGTCCTTGAACGTCTTCGTGAGCTGGCGGGCTTCGATCATTGGCAGGGGGAATTTTTGGGGCCCATGGGGCTTAGAGACTCATTCTCTCACGGAAATCCTGGGCCTGGCGGCGGGAAAGCTCGACCTTGCCGCCGCCCTTGAGCTTCACGAGCAGGCCGCCGCTGAACCACGGCTCGATGCCCTCGACCCAGGTGAGGTTGATGACCTGTTTGCGGTTGGCCCGGAAAAAATGCCGCGGATCGAGCCGCTCCTCCATCGCGGTCAGCGAGCGGAAGAGCTGGGGCTTGTGCTCGTCGAAATGCAGGCGCGTGTAGTTGCCCTCCGATTCGAGCAGGCGGATGTTTTTCACCGGCACGAACCAGCAGCGGTCGCCCTCGCGCACGAAGACCTTGTCCTCGAGCGTGAGCCGGCTGACCGGCTGAGGTCCGCCCAAGCCGGCCGGCGCAACCTCGCGGGCCCGCAGACGTTCGAGGGCGGCGACGAGCCGGTTCGGATCCACGGGCTTGAGCAGGTAATCGAGCGCGTTGAACTCGAAGGCCTTCACGGCGAACTCGTCGTAGGCGGTGGTGAAGATCACGGCCGGCAGCGGCGGTTCGAGACGTTCGAGCAGGCTGAAGCCGTCGGCCCCGGGCATCTGCACGTCGAGGAACAGCAGCGCGGGCTTGAGTTCGGCGACCCTCTGCGCCGCGTCCTCGACGTCCACGGCCTCGCCGACGATCTCGATGTCGGGATGGGCCGCCAGAAGCCGGCGGAGCTCGTTGCGCGCGAGACGCTCGTCGTCGATCAGGAGGGCTTTCATCGGGAGGAACGGGCCGGGGAGGTGGGGATGAGCACGTGGGCGGTCACGCAGCCGGCCGGCCCGGCGGCGAGGCTGAGCCGGGCGCGGTCGCCGAAGAGCAACTGGAGCCGCTCCGAGGCGTTGCGCAAGCCCACACCGGTCGAGGAACCGGCCCGGGCCGCCGCCGGGCTGGGCGGGCTGGAAAGATCGCCGGGATTGCTCACGCGGATGTGAAGATCGCTGCCGTCCAGGGCCGCGGCGATCGAGACCTCGCCGCCCTCGCGGCGCGTCGAGATGCCGTATTTGACGGCGTTCTCCACCAGCGTCTGGAGCAGCATCGGAGGCACGGACAACGCGCGGGCCTCGTCCTCCACGGACCAGCGCACGCGGAGCCGGTCTTCGTGGCGGATCATCTCGAGCGCCAGGTAGTCCTCGACGATGCGGATCTCCTCCTCCAGCGGCACGGTCTCCTGCTGGCCCGACTGGAGCGAGTAGCGCAGCATGTTCGCCAGGCGCGTGACCGACTCGCGGGCGCGCGGGGCGTCCTCGTCGATGAGCGCGCGGAGGCTGTTGAGCGAGTTGAACAGGAAATGGGGGTTCACCTGCGACTTGAGGGCGCGGAGCTCGGCCTCCTTGACGCTGGCGGCGAGCCGCAGCTGCTCGAGTTGCATGCGGCGGAGCCGCTCGAAGGTGTGATAGATGAAATAGAGGCTGAACCAGCCGCAGAACAGCAGCGTGCCGTTGAGCGTCGAGGCGATCATGCCGAGCTTCATCGTGAGCTTGGTCGACTGCCATGGCTCCCCCAAAACCCCGTAGATGTACCCGTAACCGATCGCGGTCCAGGCCAGCGACATCACGAATGCGAGGACGAGGACCCGCGGCAGCAGCGCCGACCAGCCAAGTTGCAACCAGCCCCAGCGCCGGATCAACGGACGCGAATAATGCGTCAGCAGCAGTCCCTGCAGGATGATCATCACCAGCACCGCCTGGTCGTGGATCGGAGTCCGGCCGCGGTCGTCCACGGCATCCTGCATGAGCAGTTGCAGACCGAGCAGGGCGCCCCAGCCCAGGGACTGGGCCAGCACGTACAGCCGGTGCTTGGCGCGGGCGAGCTTGTCCTCGGGATCGACGGTCATCGCCGCGGAGCGAACCACGCCCGCGCGCCCGGCGGCAAGAATCTCCGGGCGGGCCATGGCGGCGGTGCGGGCGGGTGACATCGCCCCACGATGCCGCCTGCCCACCGGACGCACACGGCGGTTTGGACGAGCGGTCGGGGCGGGACGACGGGCGGGCGTTCGCCAACCGTCAAAACCCCGCGCCTGAGAAAAACCCCTTTACCCCTCGCGCGCCGCGCCGCACGCTGTCCGCCGCCTCTTCGCCCACCACGTATGAAGCCCCGCGTCGTCATCGTCGGCAGCTATGTCCAGGACCTGTCGTTCTACGTCGCGGAATTCGCCCGTCCCGGCGAAACGCTGCCCGCCGACCTGCGTCCCGGGCCCGGGGGCAAGGGCTTCAACCAGGCTGTGGCCTCCACCCAGGCCGGCGTTCCCACGCTTTTCATCGGCGCCATCGGGCAGGACGCGGCGGGCGCCGGCGCCCGCGAGTCCGCCCGCCTGCACCGCGTGCGCGCCGAGTTTGTCCTGAAAAGGAAGGAGCCTACCGGCGTGGCCTCGATCACGATCAACGCCGCCGGCCAGAACCAGATCCTCGTCGCGCTGGGCGCCAACCTGTCGCTGCACGTGCGCGACGTGCCGGCGCCGCCGCTGGCGGGCGCCGACGTCGTCGTCTGCCAGGCCGAGAGCGACATGAAGACCGCCGCGCATGTGCTGCGCACGGCCCGCCGCCACGGCGCGGTCACGATCTTCAATCCCGCGCCGATGCACGCGAAGGTCGATCTCGCGATCCTCCGCCAGGTCGAGGTGCTCGTGCCCAACGAGGCCGAGTTCGTCGCCCTGGTGAACCGCTCGCCGCGGAGCGGCGTGAAGAACTTCACCGTCGAGGCCCTGCACCGCCTCGCCCCCGACCGGCTGCATGCGCTTTGCCGCACGTTCAACGTGCCGGTCGTCATCGTCACCCTGGGCGAGCACGGCTGCTTCGTCTCCCAGCCCGACGTCTACGCCCGGGTGCAGGCGCACGTCGTGGATCCGGTGGACACCACGGGCGCGGGCGACGCCTTTGTGGGCGGCTTCGCGGCCGGCCTCGTGAAGTTCAAGCGCAACGTTGTCGAGGCGGCGCATTTCGCCAACGCGGTCGCGGCACTCGCCGTCACACGCCACGGTGCCGCCGGCTCCATGCCCACGGCGCGCGAGATCGGCCGCTTTCTGCGCCGGCGCGACCACCGCTGAACGGAGCCGCGGCTGTCAGGGGCAGGTCTGGTCCTTGCCGGGCTGATAGAGCGCAGCCACGGCCCCGGCGGGATCGCGGATCACCGCCATCTTGGCGCCGCCCATGTCCTTCAGGTCGCGGATGACCTGGCCGCCCTTTTCACGGCAGACCTTGAGCGCGGCTTCCACATCCGGCACGGTGATGTAAACCAGCCATTGGGCCGGCAGATCGGCGTTGGGCCCGGAGGCATGGCTGATGCCGGCCGCGGGCGCGCCGGCATCCGGCGGCATCATGCAGAAATCATCGTAGCCCTCCATCTCGATGGGCATCACGCGCCAGCCCGCCACCGCAGCATAAAAGTCCTTCACCTCGGACGCGTTTGGCACCGTGAGATCCACCCACGAGATGCTGCCGGGTTTCGGCTTTTCCATGTCGCCACGCTCGGCAACGTTTACGTCAAAGCAATCCTTCCCTTGGGAGCGCCGGCTGCTATTTGCTCGTTTAATGGGTCCCGTCGCCTTTCGCGCCAAGCTCTACCAGGTCGCCCTCGTTCGCTGGGTGGACCTGTCGAAACGCGCCGTGGACGCCCTCGGCCTGCCGCGAGCCGGCATCAAGGGCGGCGGGTTCGGCCTCAACGCCGTGCTGCGCTTCAACGGCGACCTCGATCGCGTCACGCTTCTGCCGGGCAAGCGCGGACACTACAAACTCGCCTTCAAGGCCGAGTTGCTGCGCGCCGCCGGCGCAAAGCCCGGCGACACCATCACCTTTGCCCTCGAGCCCGACACCGCTTCGCGCGAACCCGACCTGCCCGCCGAACTGGCCCGGGCCTTCCAGAACCGTCCCGAGCTCCGCGAACGCTGGCTGGCCCACAGCGTGGCCATCCGCCGGCAGATCGTGCGCTACATCACGGACGCCAAGAGCGTGGAAACGCAGTCAAAGCGCTGCTGGATCTTCATCGAACGTCTGGCCGAAACCGGCAGGCTTCAGTCCTGAACGCGCGTTTCCCGTAACTTTGGCGATCAGGTCGGGTTCTCCCCGAACTTTCGACGGCATGCAACCCATGCCCGCTTCCGTTCTGTCCTGACTCTGTTGCGCGCTGCCGTCGCCGCCCCGCTGGCGATCCGCTGCTCGCGTGCGGTCGCTACCTCAAACCACCCGGGAAACCCCCGGCGTCCCAACCGTCGCGTCAGGCAGCGGACGGCGGCTCCGGCGTCACGGCGATTTCGATCCTGAACGTCGAGCCGCGGCCCGGCTCGCTCGTCACGGTGATGTCTCCGCCGAGCAGGCGGGCGAGGCTGCGCGAGATGGAAAGCCCCAGGCCCGAGCCGCCGTAACGCCGCGTCACGGTCGCATCCGCCTGCCGGTAGGGTTCGAAGATGCGCTGGATCTGATCGGCCGGGATGCCGGGACCGGTGTCGCTCACCGCGAAGGACAACCGGTCCGCCGCGATGGCCTGCGCATGAAGGACGATTTCGCCCTGCTTGGTGAATTTCACGGCATTGGACATCAGGTTGGAAAGCACCTGCCGCAGCCGCACCGGATCGGTGCGGACGGACACCGGCAGATCCGACGCCAGGTCCAGGCGCACCGCCACGCCCCTGGCCTGGGCGGCCGGCGTGAACAGACCGGTGATGTCGCCGAGGAAGGACTCGAGCAGCACGGGCACACGCTCCAGCTGAACCCCGCCGGCGCCGATGCGCGAATGATCGAGCACGTTGTCCACCAATTGGAGGAGGTTCTGCGCCGACTGCGAAAGCAGCGAGACGCTCGCCTGGCGCTCGTCGGGGGTCGTCTCGTATTTCAGCAGGTCGATGACACCCACGAGGCCGTTGAGCGGTGTGCGGATCTCGTGGGCGAGGAAGGCGAGGTAACGGGTCTTGGCCAGGTCGGCGGCCTCCGCGGCCTCCTTGGCGCGGCGCAGCTGGCGGTTCAACCGCATGAGCGGGAGCGCCCAGCCGAGCGTGGCGACGAGCAGCGCGGCCGCGACGCCCAGCGACCAGTAAACCCAGCCCAGATCCGGCTTCTGGTTGGGATCGTAGAGGAAACCGGTGAGATCGAGGTCGCGCGGCAGCATGCCGAACTCGGCGTAGGTCTCGACCATGTGGCGCCAGCGGCCCGGGTTCATGTGGCCGACCTGGATGAGCCCCGGGTGCATCAGCAGCGCGGTCTCGCGGGCCTCGAACTCGAGGTGCTCGCGCGACAGCTTGCGCGAATAGTCGCGCAGGATGAGGTCGACGATCTCGGCCGGGTTGGCCAGGGCGTATTCCCAACCGCGCAGGCTGGCCTCGCGGAACTTGCTCACCCGCTCGGGATGCCGGCGGATTTCGGATTCCGTGGTGAAGAGGCAGTCGCCGTAAAAATCGATGCCTCCGGCGCGCGGCGTGAACTGCAGGAACGGCACGCCGCGCCGGCGCAGGTTGTACGGCTCGTCGGTACCGTAGGCGGACATGCCGTCCACCTTGCCCGCGATGAAGTCCTCGATGTTCAGCGAGTGCGTGCGGATGTGCAGCTTGGCCGGATCGAGGCCCTCGAACTTGAAATAGGCGAACAGTTCGGCCGATTCCGACGCGAGCATCATCAGCTCGCGGTCGTGCAGCCCCTGCAGGTCGGTGACACCGCTGGCCGCGCGCACGAGCAGCACCATGGGCGAATGCTGGAAAATCGAGGCCAGCACGACCACCGGTTCGCCGCGATTCCGGAAGAGCAGGAGGTCGGAGTTGCCCACGCCGTATTCGGCCTGGCCGGCCAGCACCTCCTCCGTGGGATCGCGGCCGGGCTGCGCCTCGATCAATTCAACGTCGAGCCCCGCCTCCCGATAGTAGCCCTGGGCCACCGCCGCATAGTAGCCGGCGAACTGGAACTGGTGCGTCCACTTCAGCTGCAACCGCACCTTTTCAAGCGGCGTTTGGGCCGGCATGAGCGCCGCCCCGGCTGCAATGAGCAGCCACAGGGCGGTGGAACGCAGGAATTTTCTCATGCTGTACCCAGCAAAAGGCCGCGAACCCGGACGCCGCAAGCCAAAGCCTGACGCCGTCAGTTATTCGGGATAAATTGACCCTTGTTCGAGCGCCCGATCTGCCGTGCAAAGAGCGGCGCAAACTGGGCGACGCCCAACAGGCCGAGCACGAACAGGTCGTCGCGGTAGGCGCCGCCGAGGAAGATCCCGAGGATGCCGCAGCTTTCCGCCAGCGCCAGGCCGGCGATGAAGAGCGGAAACGCCCGCTGCAGGCTGTCGAAGCGCGGCAGGGCCAGCCAGCGGATCACGATGCTCACGAACAGCGGCACGAGCCCGACCAGGTTCTTCAGCACCTCCTTGTCCGGTGAAGGATTCACCGGCCCGCGACCGAAGGCGAGATAGATGACCGCCAGGCCCGCCAGCACGGCGGCCCAGATGATCCACCAGATGAAGAGCGGCGGCTTGGTGTGGTTGGGTTGAGTTTCGGAGGTCATGGTTGGATGGGGATGAGGCCGCAGGCTTCGGCTAAACGGGATTGGCGCTGATCGTAGGTGACAAGCAAGCGGGCCTTCAGCTTGAGTGCCGAGGCAACATGCAACACATCCCGCGAGCGGGTTTCCAGTGCGGAAGTGTGCATCCGGCTCAATTCAGCCGCAGAATCAAGCACGTCCGCCAGACGCAACCTCTGCGCCGAATAGTCCGCCATCAGATCGCCGATGAAATCCTGAAACCGGCTTCCGTCAGATGCCTTCGCGTCACCGCGGCTGCCATGGAATCGATCAGTTCCACCCGAGGGAAGCAGGTCACGCCCTGTGCCCCGGGATGCTTGAAGCGCCAGGCGCCATGGCCGCAGAACGCCTGTCAGGCGCGTAGAGCTGTCGCAGGGCACTGGAATCTACGTAACAGCCTTCAACGGTCATCGCGGTCCGCCTCCATGGCGCGCGAAGCCTCCGCTGAAACCGGTTTGGGCATGCGCTTGATCAGGCGGGCGTAATAGTCGAAGGGCCCGGCCTTGGACTTTTTCCTTGGAGGATTGCAAGGCCGGATGATGCCGGCCGCTTGTCCGCGCTCAGTCACAACGACCTTGCCCCCCCGCTCAATGATGTCGCGGACCTTCGGAAACTCGGTGCGGAGCTGGCGGTCTTCATGGCGGTGTGAAACATGGGTGTCTCACATCGGAAGACAAGGCGGCCCTCAGGCCCCGACCGGATGCCAGGTGGTCTTGAACTCGAGGAAGTCGCGGAGTTCGTAGAGGCCCTGCGCGCGGTCGGAGAACCAGTCGGTCTTCTCCTCCGCGGCGTGGAGCTTCACGCGCTTCACGCTCTCGGCGGCGCCGAGCTTGAGGGTTTTGCGCTCCTCGGCGTTCGCCACGCCGGCGATGGCCCGCAGGTGCGTATGGGTCGCGAAGGTCGGGACGATTTCCTTGCGAAAACCGGTGAGCAGGTTGACCACGCCGCCGGGCAGATCGCTTGTCGCCAGCATCTCACCCAGCACGATGGCCGGGTAAGGCTGCGTGAACGAGGCCAGCGCGACGACCGTGTTGCCGCTGGTGATGGCCGGGGCGAAGAGCGACACCAGCGCAAGCAGCGGCGCCTCGTCGGGCGCGAGGATGCCCACGATGCCCATGGGCTCGGTCACCGTGAAATTGAAGTGCGGCGAGGCCACCGGGTTCACGTTGCCGAGGACCTGTTCGTATTTGTCGGCCCAGCCGGCGTAGTAGATGAGGCGGTCGACCGTGGCGGCGATTTCCTTCGCCGCGGCGGCCTTGGACGCGCCGCCCACGGCCAGGGCGTCGGCCATGTCGGCGTGGCGCGCCTCGATCATCTCGCCGAGACGGTAGAGGATCTGCCCACGGTTGTAGGGCGTGCGCTTCGCCCAGCCGGGGCCGGCCTTGGCGGCGGCCTCGACGGCGTTGCGCAGGTCCTTGCGCGTGCACTGCGGGATGTTGGCGAAAAAGGCGCCGCCGGCGTCCGCGAGGGGGAAGGTGCGCGCGCTCTCCGAGCGGATGAACGCGCCGCCGACGTAGACCTTGGGCGTTTTGGTGACTGGGATGCGGGTGATCATGGCTTTGGTCGTAATCGTTCTCTTTCTCTTAATCGTTCTCTTTCTCTCTCGCCCTGCTGACGTTCGCCCAAACAGGAGAACGATTAAGATTACGAGAAAGAGAACGAGGAAGGTTCATGGCGGATATTTAATCAGGAGGCGGACGCCTCGTCCTGCAAAATCGTTTTCTCCCGGTAGCCGCGGGCGAAGAGGGCGAAAGCAACCATCGCGGCCAGGCAAAGCCCGGCGAAGAAGAGGTTGAACTGCACGCCGGTGATCTTGGCGGTCCCGTCGGGATTGCCGATGAACCAATAGACCAGGCTGGTGAAGAAATTGCCGGCGGAGATCGCGAGCAGGTACAGGCACATGACGGCCGACTTCATCTTCCGGGGCGCCTGCGTGTAGGCGAACTCGAGCGAGGTGACCGAGACCATCACCTCGCCGAGCGAGAGCAGCAGGAAGGCGGGTGCCTGCCAGACCACATGCACCACCTGGCCGGCGTTGAGCCGGGATTCGATCCAGGCCACGAGGAGGAAGGCGCTCGCCGTCACCGCAAAACCCAGGCCCATCTTGCGCAAGGGCGTGAGCGGATAGAACCGGCTGATCGCCGGGTAGAGCCAGTAGGTGCAGACGGGGATCAAGGTCAGGATGAAGATGCCGTTCAACACCTGCACCTGGCCCGGCTGGATCGTCAGGGCATGACCGAAAAACGCGATCTCCCGGTCCAGCTTCGCCGCCTGCAACACCCATTCGCCGCCGTGCTGGTCGTAGAGCGACCAAAACACCGCGATGAAAACATAGATCCCGGAAAGGCGGGCCAGGATTCCCAAGCCCTCGCGATTGAAACTCTCCTTGAAGAAGGACGTGCCCGCCGGCGGGATGTGCGCGAACTTGTAGCGCCCCAGCCAGAAGACGATGGTGGCGAGCAGCATCAACCCGGCCGGGATGCCGAAGGCCCAGCCCGCGCCGAAACGGACCAGCAAGACCGACGTCAGCGCGATGGCGATCGACGAACCGGAATTGATCGCGAAATAAAACCAGCCGAAGGCGCGGGACAGCAGATGCTGGTTGTCGGCACCGAACTGGTCGCCCACATGCGCGGAAACACAGGGCTTGATGCCGCCGGCCCCGAGGGCGATGAGGCCGAGGCCGACAAAGAGTCCGGTTCGGGTGTGGTCGTACGCCAGGACGAGGCTGCCGAGGCAGTAGACCAGGGACAGCCAGATGATGGTGCGGTATTTGCCGAGGAACACGTCCGCCAGCAGGGCCCCGATCACCGGCAGGGCGTAGTTGGTCGTCATGAAGATGTGGTACCAGAACTTCGCCTCGTTCGGCGCCATCGGATCGGGCTGACCCGCGCTGTTCAACAGGTGGCCCGTCATGAACACGACCAGGATGGAGCGCATCCCGTAGAAGTTGAACCGCTCGGCCGCCTCGTTGCCGACGATGTACGGAATGCCGGGCGGCATCTTGTCGGTCTTGAGCGGAGCGGTGATGAATTTCTTTTTGTCCATGGGAAAGTCAGCGGAAAAGGAACGCGGCGATCACGGCCGCGAGGGTGACGAGGCCCACGACCGGCCAAAGCCAAGCGGGGGCGCGGCGCGACGGCGCGGCCGGTTCGTCGTCGAAAGCCGAGTCCGGCAAATCGAGCCCGTCGTAGCGCGTGGCCTCCTCGTTCCAGCCGGAACGCTCATCCGCCCCGCAACCCGGGCACGCGCGCGCTCCGCGCGGCACGTCTTCGCCGCAGACGGGGCATTCGGAGGGAGCTTGGAAAGCAGCGGACATGGGATGCCGGGACATGATCTTTCCCGTTCTCTTAATCGTTCTCTTTCTCTCCTGGATTGGCTCTGATCGCCATCGCGGGAGAACGATTAAGATTACGAGAAAGAGAACGATTCATCGGGAGCCTCACACCAGCTTGCAGTAGTCGAGCAGGCCCTGGCGGCCGCCTTCGCGGCCGAAGCCGCTTTCCTTGTAGCCGCCGAAGGGCGACGTGGGGTCGAACTTGTTGTAGGTGTTGGCCCAGACGACGCCGGCCTTGAGCTCCGTGCTCATCTTCAGGATGCGCGAACCCTTGTCCGTCCACACGCCGGCGCTCAGGCCGTAGGCGGTGTTGTTGGCCTTCTCGACCGCCTCGTCGAGCGTGCGGAACGTCAGCACGCTGAGCACCGGGCCGAAAATCTCCTCGCGCGCGATGCGGTGGCTCATCGAGACACCGGAGAACACCGTCGGACGGAAATAGAATCCCTTGGCGGGCAGCTTGCAGGGCGGCTGGAAGAGCGTGGCGCCCTCCTTCACGCCCGCGGCGACGAGCGATTCGATCTTCTTGAGCTGCTCCCGCGAGTTGATGGCGCCGATGTCGGTGTTCTTGTCGAGCGGATCGCCGACGCGGAGCGTCCTGATGCGGGTCTTGAGCTTCGCGAGCACGGCGTCGGCGACGGGCTCGTGCACGAGCAGGCGCGATCCGGCGCAGCAGACATGGCCCTGGTTGAAGAAGATGCCGTTGACGATGCCCTCGACGGCCTGGTCGAGCGGGGCGTCGTCGAAGACGATGTTGGCCGCCTTGCCGCCGAGTTCGAGGGTGAGCTTCTTGTCGGTGCCCGCCAGCGAGCGCAGGATGATCTTGCCGACCTCGGTCGAACCGGTGAACGCGACCTTCACGGCGGCCGGATGGTTGACGACGGCGGCGCCGGTTTCGCCGAAGCCGGCCACGATGTTCACCACGCCCGGCGGCAGGCCGGCGTCCTGGATGATCTCGGCGAACTTCAGCGCCGTGACGCTCGTGGTTTCGGCGGGCTTGAGCACGACCGCGTTGCCCATGGCCAGCGCGGGGGCGAGCTTCCAGGCGAGCATCAGCAGCGGGAAATTCCACGGAATGACCTGGCCGACGACACCCAGCGGCGCGACCTTCCGGCCGGGCGCCACATACTCGAGTTTGTCGGCCCAGCCGGCGTGGTAGAAGAAGTGCGCGGCGGCCATCGGCACGTCGAAATCGCGCGACTCCTTGATCGGTTTGCCGCCGTCGAGCGTCTCGGCGACGGCGAATTCGCGGGCGCGGTCCTGCAGCAGGCGGGCGAGGCGATAGATATACTTTGCACGCTCGCGGCCGGGCAATTTGCTCCAGACGGCGAAACCCTTTTGCGCCGCGGCGTAGGCGGCATCCACGTCGGCAGCGCCGGCGAGCGCGATCTCGGCGAGTTTGGTTTCGTTGGCCGGATTGATGGAATCGAAATATTTGCCCGCGGCCGGCGCGACGAACCTGCCGCCGATGAAGAGATCGTAGCGCGCCTTGAGTTTCGGGTCGGCGGTCTCGGGCGCGGGATCGTATTCCCAAAGGTCGCCGAAGATCAGCTCGGGCAGCGGACGACCTTGATGGCGCGAAGCGGGGCGTTTCTTTTGAGGAGTGAGGGTTGGCATTTTGTGAACCACAAAGGCGCAGAGATCACGGAGCGGCTTCGCCGGGAAGTGTCCGATGATTCTCTCCGTGTCCTCTGTGTCTCCGTGGTTAAATTCCGGGTTAGTAGCTTTCGGCGGCTTCGCTGAAATAGTACGGGGCCTGGTAGGCGCCGGTCTTTTCCTTTTCGAGCTGGCGGAGCAGGTCGTTGAGCAGCGAGGAGGCGCCGAAGCGGTAGCGGGTGTTGTTCAGCCAGCCGTCGCCGAGCGTCTCCTTCACCGCGATCAGGAACTGCAGCGCCTGCTTGGCCGTGCGGATGCCGCCGGCGGGTTTCATCGCGATCGGGACGCCGGTCTCGAGGTAGAAGTCGCGGATGGCCTCGAGCATCACCTGGTTGTTGCCGAGCGTGGCGTTCAGCGAGGTCTTGCCGGTGCTGGTCTTGATGAAATCGCCGGGGCGGATCACCCGCATCGCAAGGAAGGAGGCGGCGCGGATCTTGTCGTAGCTCTCGAGTTCGCTGACCTCGAGGATCACCTTGAGCGTGGCGTCCCCGCAGGCCTCGACGACGGCGGCGATCTCGTCCTGCATTTCGGCAAACTCGCCCGCGAGAAAAGCCCCGCGGTTGATGACCATGTCGATCTCGTCGGCGCCGTCGGCCACCGCGGCCTTCACCTCGGCGAGCCGCGTGCGCAGCGGCGCCTGGCCCGAGGGGAAAGCCGTTGCGACCGACGCGATGCGCACGGCCGTGTCCTCGCCGAGCGCGCGGCGGGCGTGTCGGACCATCGAGGGATAGACGCAGACGGCGGCGACCTGCGGACAATCGAGCCCGTCATGCGGGGCGAGCGCCTTCTGGCAAAGGGAGGCCACCTTGCCGGGCGTGTCCTTGCCCTCGAGCGTGGTGAGGTCGACCATCGAGACGGCCAGCTTCAGGCCTTGGACCTTGGCGTGCTTCTTGATGCTGCGCGTGGTGTACTTGGCCACACGCTCCTCGACGCCCACGGCGTCCACCGTGCCGATTTCATTGAACAATCGCCGGAACGCGGCTTGACCTGTGACTGACATGGTCTGCGAACTATTCTGTCATAAGCGCCTGAAAACAACGCCAAAGTCTCTCCTGCCCCTCCTCGCGGTGCTCCTGGCCGGCCCGGCCGCCTGTTCCACACCGCCCGCGGTCGATCCCGCCTACGCTGCGCCGGTCATGGCCGCGCGGCTTGCGGAGCCCTCCAACCGCGAGGCCAGCGGCCTCGCCGCTTCGCACCGCACGTCCGGGCTCGTCTGGACGCACAACGACAGCGGCGGCGTGCCCGTGCTCTTCGGCCTGGACGCCGCCACCGGCGCGCTGCGCGGCCGCGTGCGGATCGCCGGCGTGACCAACACCGACTGGGAGGACGTCGACTCCTTCACCCTCGACGGCCGGCACTGGCTGCTGATCGCCGACACCGGCGACAACCATGCCAGACGCCCCCGCGTGGTGTTGCACGTGATCGAAGAACCGGCCGCCGAAGCGCTGGACGCCGGCGGCGAACTCACGGTCATCCCGGCGTATTCGATTCATTTCGTCTATGAACACGGCGCGCGCGACTGCGAAGCCGTCGCGGTGGACCCGCGCGAGCGGACCGTCTGGCTGCTCACCAAGCGTGACACACCCGCCCGGCTCTACCGCCTGCCGCTGCAGGCCGCGACCGCCGCCCTCCCGGCCACCGCCCGCTTCACGGGCAACGTGCCGCATCTCCGCCAGCCCGACGCCTTGCAACGCCTCGTGCAGGCGCCGCTCGGCGCGCTGATCGGCATGCCCACGGCAATGGCGTTCGCCCCCGACGGCTCGGCCGCCGCCGTCGTGCTTTACGGCGACATGCTGCTGTTTCCGCGGCGCCCCGGCGAAACCTGGGCCGAGGCCCTCGCCCGCGAACCGGTCAAGCTGCCGCCGCACAAACTGCCCCAGGCCGAAGCCGTGACCTTCTCCGCCGACGGCCGCCACCTGTACGTCTGCTCCGAACTCGACGACCGGTTGCTGCGCTACGACCTGCCCTGACGCTTCCGCCATGCCCGCCCTGCTCGACCGGCTCGCCGGCGGAGATCTTCGCACCCCCGGCCGGTCGGCGGAAGTGGCCGCGCAGGTCCTTGCGCAACCCGGCTTGCTCGACGGGTTGCTGGACGGATTGGGCGATCCCGACGAGGTGATCCGGGGCCGCACCGCCGACGCCCTGGAACGCATCAGCGCCGTCCGGCCGGATCTGATCCAGCCCTTCAAGCGCGAGCTCCTCGACCGCGTGGGGGAGCCCGATCACTGGGTGGTGCGGTCGCACCTTTGCCAGATCGTGCCGCGCCTGGGCAATCTGACACCCCGTGAGCGCCGGCGCCTGATCGCGCTCATGCGCGGTTTCCTGACCGACAAAAGCAGCATCGTGAAGGCCGTGGCCCTCGACTGCTGCGTGCAGCTCAGCCTCGCCCCCGGTTTCGCCGACGAACGGTCGGCCGCGACCGGTCTGGTCGGGACATGCGCCGCGCACGGCGACACGGCGGCCCTGCGCGCCCGGGCCCGCCTCCTGCGCAGGCAGCTCGTCAAACTTGCAGGCCCGGCAGGCGCGTGATTGCCTGCCGCCATGCCCGACACCACGCCCGCCGCCCCCCGGGGCGAACTCGTCATCCGCACCATCGCGATGCCCGCCAACACCAACTCCAACGGCGACATGTTCGGCGGCTGGCTCGTGTCGCAAATGGACCTCGGCGGCGCGATCCTCGCGCGCAACCTGGCGAAGAGCCGCATCACGACCGTCGCCATCGACGCGATGGAGTTCCACCAACCGGTCTGCGTCGGCGACATCGTGAGCTGCCATGCCGAGCTGCTGAAGGTCGGGCGCACCTCGATGCGCATCGCCATCGAGGCCTGGGCCCAGCGGCACAAGGGCGGCGAACACGTCAGGGTCACCCAGGGCACGTTCACCTACGTCGCCATTGACGACGCCGGCCGGCCGCAGCCCGTGCACCGCTGATTTCCGCCATGCGCTTCCGTCTCCCGCTGCTCGTCCTTGCGCTGGCTGCCGGGCTTTCCGCCGGCGCCCAGATCGCCGCACCGGCTCCGGAACCGCGCGATTCCACCGGCCATATCCTGCTCGGCCCGGCCGAGTCCGCCGCCTTTGCCGACCTCCGGGCCGCCGACGACGAACGCACGGCCGCCCTCATCGCCGCGGATCCCGCGCGCCTCGACGCGATCCTTTCGGAAGACCTGCATTACGGGCATTCCAACGGACGCATCGAAACCAAGGCCGCCTTCATCGAATCGCTCACGAGCAGGCGCATCGTCTACCAGTCCTTCGAATACACCGAACATCGTTTCATCCCCGCCGCGCCCGGTCTCACACTCATGACCGGCCGCGCCCTCATCCGGGCGAAGTCCGGTGGCGAGCCGGTGCTGGTCGATCTCAGCTTCCTGGCCGTGTGGCGCAAGGAAGGGGGCAAGTGGCGGTTCCTCGCGTGGCAATCGACCCGTACCCGCCGGCAAAGTAAGGTGGAGCCCGGCCCGCTGTAACGGTCGGATTTGCCGCACGGTATCCAGCCGGCCGGTTGACCCCGTCTGGCGCGGGTCCATTCTGCGGGGCTTGTCCTCCGAAAAGCCAACGTCCTCCTCCATCGCCGGCGGTTGGTCCGCCGCGGCGGCCTTCCTGATCTGGGGCGCCGTGCCCGTGTATTGGAAGCAGATGCAGGCCGTGGCGGCGGTTGAACTCATCGCTCATCGCATCGTCTGGTCGCTCGTGTTTTTGCTCGGCGTGGTGGCCTGGCGGCGCGACTTCGCCTCGCTCCGGCCCGGATTCGCCGGGCTGCGCGCCACCGGCCTCAACCTGCTGGCCGGCATGCTGCTCACGCTCAACTGGGGTGTCTACGTCTGGGCGGTCAACCGTGGCCATGTGATCGAAACGAGCCTCGGCTACTTTCTCGTGCCGCTCTGCAACGTGGCCGTCGCCGCGCTCGTGCTGCGCGAACGCCTGCGGCCGCTGCAATGGGCGGCGATCAGCCTGGCCGCGGCCGGCGTGGCGCTGCTGCTCCTGCGCGTGGGCCATATCCCATGGATCGCGCTGTCGCTCGCCTTCACCTGGACCTCGTACGGCCTGCTCAAGAAAAAATCCCCGCTCGGGCCCATCGCCGGGCTGACGGTGGAAACCGTGCTCCTCTTCCCGGCCGCCGCCGCGGCGCTCCTGTGGTGGCACCACACCGGCGAGGGTGCGCTCGGCCGCGTGGACCTGCGCACCCAAGCCTATGTGCTCAGCGCCGGCGTGGTGACCGCCGTGCCGCTGCTGTTCTTCGCCGCCGGCGCGCAGCGCATCCGGCTGACCACGCTCGGCCTGCTGCAATACCTCGCGCCGACGGTGCAGTTCCTGATCGGACTTTTTGTCTACCGCGAACCGTTCGACGCCGGCCGCCTGCAGGCGTTCGCCCTCATCTGGGTCGGGCTCGCGGTCTACACGTCCGACACCTTCTGGTCGCAGCGGCGGCGGATTTTCCAAGGCTGACGGTCCCGGTCCGATGCGACCGGTCCCTTATGGCCAGTCACCCGGCGCGCCGCCCTACATTTGATTCCCAACGCTGCGGGCATTGGCACAATGCGGCATTCCGGCCCGCAGGCGGTCCCGAGTAGCGGAACCCGCGCTCCGCGCAGACCCGCCAAGCCCGGGTTCATTCCCGGCGGCACGCCGTCTCCGCTTACTTCAGCTCCTTGCCGAAATCGAGCAGCTCCATCTCGAACACGAGCGTGGCGTAACGGCCGATCTCCGGCGGCTTGCCGCGGGCGCCGTAGCCGAGCTCCGGCGGCACGATCAGCAGCCATTTCTCGCCCTTGTGCATCTTCTGCAGCGCCTCCTCCCAACCATCGATGAGGTCGCCGCGGGCCAGCCGGATATTGAGCGGATTCTCGGACGTGTTCTGGTCGAAGACCTTTCCATTGAGCAGCATGCCCTTGTAGACGACGCTCACCATGTCGCCGGGTTTGGGCATCGCCCCGCCTTCGCCGGGTTTCTCCACGATGTAGCGGAGACCCGTATAGGTCTTCTTGGCGCCGGGCCAGCGCTGTTCGACAATTTCGAGGTCCTCGGGTGACAATTTCTCGCGCTGCGCGTGCAGCGGGAGGACGGCGAAGGCCAGCAGGCCCAGAATGGCGAACAGAAGGCGGTGCGGAGAGGAAAGCATGCTCACGGTTTTTTCTCGGGGGGAATGACGCGGAATTTGAACATCGGTTCCGCCGGCGTCGAGGTTTGTTGTTCCGTCGGAGCGGGAGCCGTGGCCGGGGCGGTTTTCACCACCGGCAGCGGTGCGGCCGGCGCCGGGGCTTGAGAGGCCGGCGCGCCGGTGCGCACCACCACGGGACCCGCAGGCAACGCGGCGAAGCCGCGGTCGATCAGCTCGATCATCTTCAGATCGCGCGCGCGACCCTTGTCGATCGTGCGGCCGGGACCGAACGAACCCATGATGACGGCGATGACGCGCCGGCCGTTGCGCTCGGCGGTCGCGCTGAGGCAGTAACCGGCGCTGGCCGTGTAACCGGTCTTGAGCCCGTCCACGCCGGCGATCTTGCCGAGCAGGTTGTTGTGGTTGCGCATCATGATCGGGCCCTGAGTGCGGCTGGTGCCGAAGGCGCGTTCGCGCACGGAGGTGTATTTCAAGACGTCGGTGTTCTGCACGAGATGACGGCCGAGGCGCGCGAAATCGCGGGGCGTGGAGAGATCTCCCTCATCCACGCGGCGGCTCGGCGGCGGCAGGCCGTGCGGCGTGCGGAAGACGGTCTGCGTCATGCCGAGCGACCGGGCCTTGGCGTTCATCAGGTCGACGAAGGCCGGCACCGAGCCCGCGACGGCGCGCGCGAGGGCATGGGCGGCGTCGTTGGCCGACTGGATCATCATCGCGTAGAGCAGCTCCTCGACGGAAAACGTCTCGCGGGCGTCGAGGTAGACCTGGGTGCCGCCCATGCGCGCATCGGACGCGTCGATCTTCACCGGCGTGTCGAGTGCGAGGGAACCGTCGGCCAGCTTGTCGTGCACGACGGCGAAGGTCATGAGCTTGGTCATGCTCGCCGGCGGGTTGCTCACGTCGGCGCTGTCCTCGACGAGCGTCTGTCCGGTGGCGGCATCCACGACGATCGCGCCGGCGTAGACGCCCTGAACGGGCGTGGCATGCGAAACCGCGGCCGGAAGCACCGCGATCAGACCGGTGTTGAACAGAAAAAAGGCGGCGGTGGCCCGCCGGAAAAAAGTCATGCGCGCAAGGCAGCGACGCGAATCACGGCAAGGCAAACTCATTTCGCCGCACGCACGGCGGGATGGGTCGCGATCCGGGCGAGGGCCTGGCGGAGCAGCGTTTTACCCGGCTCCATGCGATGCCAGGGCGAGGCACCGGACGGGTGCGGCAGCGGGATGCAATCCATCGCGTGGCCGCGGTAATCGAGCCGGACCTGGCGGCCGATCAGGTCGTTCAGCGGCGCAGGCGGCAGGAATTGTGTGATGGCGAGTTTGCCCACGGGCAGCACAAGCTGCGGCTTCAACAAGGCCACCTCCGCCGCCAGCCAGGTCGAGCAGGCGGCGATTTCCGCATCACCGGGCACCCGATCTCCGCCGGTGGGTTTCTTGCCGGGAAAACAGCGGCACACGGCGGCAAAGTAGATGCGGTCGCGCACCTCGTCCTCGGTCCAGCCGAGGGCCTCATGGAACCACTTGAAAAGCGTCTTACCCGCGGTCCAGGCAAACGGACGGCCGAGCTTCGGCTCCTTGTCGCCGGGCGCCTGGCCGACAAGCAGGATGCGCGAGACCACGGGTCGCCCGACCACGACGGGTTTGTGCATGTCCGGACAAAGCGCGCAGGCCGAAAGACGGCGGAGGTGTTGCTGGACTTGGGCGGGAGTAGCGGGCATCGGTGACCGAATTTGTCGGGTCTTCCCGCTCCCGCCAAGGCGGGAGAAAATTCGCCTGTAGGGCGGGTCGCCGAACCCCGCCTCGAACACGATGTCGCCTGCGAACCAAGGCGGGGTTCGGCGACCCCGCCCTACAAGACAACGGAAAACAAAAAAGCGGAGCCCGGGGGCTCCGCTTGCAAGGGATGATTCGCGCAAGGCGAACCGAAGGCTTAGTAACGGTCGCGATTGCCGCCACCGAAACCGCCGCGGCCACCGCCGCCGCCGAAACCGCCACGGCGCTCGCCGCCGAAGCCGCCACGGCCGCCGCCGCCGAAACCGCCGGACGGACGGTCTTCCTTCGGACGGGCCTCGTTGACCTGGAGGGCCCGGCCGCCGAAATCGACGCCGTTGGTCTTCTCGATGGCGAGCTTGGCCTCCTCGGGGGTGCCGAGGGTGACGAACGCGAAGCCGCGCGGACGACCGGTCATCTTGTCCATGGCGACGTAGGTGTCGGTCACGGTGCCGAACTGGCCGAAGTAGCTGCGAAGCTCTTCATCGGTGGTCTTGAAGGAGAGGTTTCCAACGTAGAGTTTGGAGTTGCTCATGTGATAATTCGTAGATCCGTCGCCATCTGCCAGTCCGTTCCCAACGTGGGTTTCGAAATCATCACTTAAGCCAAACGCTCAGCCAACGACTCACCAGATCCTGTCATCAAACGCTGTCTCTAACGAGGCCCTGAAGGACGTCGATTCACGTCATAGAGGCAAGGGAATTATTGCCGGGCCGAATCCGGGCATCACCTGCCGGCAACAACCCGACCGCCGGGTGACGCGCGGAATCAGATCGAATACTTGCGCCGGATGGCTTCGGGAATCCGCACCGGACGACCGTTTTCCACGGAGATCATGACATAATCGAACCAACCATCGCACACGCGTTTGGCATCGGGACGGCGCTCGATCTCGAAGTGCAACCTCAAGCCGATCATCGTGAAACGCTCGATCCAGCAACGCACGGTCATGCGGTCGCCCATGACCAGCGGACGCCGGAAGTTCATCTGTGTCGCGGCGATGACCCAGCCATAGCCGAGTTTCTGAAACTCCGCCATGGGCATGCCGTAGCAGCGCTCCATCTGATCGAAGCGCGCCGCCAGCACATAATCCATGTACCGGCTGCTGTGCACATGCTGATACATGTCGATGTCGTCCGGCCGTACCGGCAGCTCGGTCTCGAATTTCGAATAAACCAAGCCCGGATCGACCGGTGTCTCGGCAGGGCTCACGGAGGCCTTATCCATGCTAACCACGCTGGACGCGACCCTAGGGCGGTCAAAGGCAAATCCCGTAATTTAAGGCGATAGGACAAGTCTCCACTTGAATTAAACGAACGTTTAAAATTAAATTATAACCATGTTCCCCGACGATCTTCACCCCACGCGCCGCAAGATCAGGGAAGCCGCCGAGCCGCTTTTCGCTCGAGGTGGGCTGGCTGGCGTGTCGCTGCGTGAAATCACGTCCGCAGCCCAGGTGAATCTGGCCGCGGTGAATTACCACTTTTACGACAAATCATCGCTCTACAAGGAGTTGCTTGTTTTTCGACTGCGCCAGATCAACCGCGAGCGCCTGACTTTGCTCGAAGGGCTCGAATCTCTCGCACCCGCCAACCGACACCCTGCCTTGATTGAGACCATCGCCGCCTTGGCGCGCCCCTTGTTTCTACCCTCCGCTGAAACGGGGCCGTATGCGCCGCGCTTGGTGAGCCGGTTGTTTCTGGATCGAGCGGAGGGCGTGGATCTGATCATCCAAGAGGAAGTTGCGCCGGTGCTGAGCCGGTTCGGTCAGGCCTGTCGGCGGCAGGCGATGGCCCTGCCGCCGGAGGATTTCATGTGGCGCTTCAGCCAGATGGTCGGGGCTCTGCACCACGCCGTGCTGCTCCTGCCTGACATGGCCACCCTCACGCGGGATCTCTGCCGGCCCGAGAACGCCGACCGGGCCTTGGCCAATTTCTGCGTGGGCGCGGCACAGGGCTTTCAAACACCCGCCAGTGAGAGCACTTTGACGATCCGCTGATCACCGCAATCCACTTCCTCTGGCTTGGATACTGCTAACAACTGGTGATTGACATCTCTAGTGACAGCCTGAACATCCGTCCGCTCGACCTGACCTTTAGCCAGAAAAACACGCCATGACCCAATCCACCCGCCGCTCCTTTTTCGCGATGCTTGCCGTTGCAGCATCTTTGATCCTCGCCCCCGTGCAGTCCTTCGCGCAACAGAGCGTGAACGCCCTACCGCCGGCCCTCCGCGCCGCCCTGCTCTCCGGCAACGCCGCCCAGATCCAGGCTGCGATGCAGACCCTGAGCGGTGGCAATCCCGCCCAGCTCGCCGAGCTCGCCAATCAGGTTGCCGCCGCCGCCCAGTCGATCGCAGCCACCAACCCAGTCGCCGCCGCTGCGGCTGCCGGCGCCGCCGCCACGGTCGCGCAGTCTCCGGCCGTACAGGCCGCCGCTCCCGCCGCCGCCGCCCAGATCGCCCAGACTGCTTCTGCGGTCGCCTCCACGCCCGCGGTGATGCAAGCCGCTCCCGTCGTTGCCGCCCAGATCGCCGTTGCCGCCACTCAGATCGTCAATACCCCGGCGGTGCAAGCGGCCGCTCCGGCTGTCGCCGCCCAGGTTGCCGTCAATGCCACGGCCGTCGCCTCGTCCCCGGTCGTGCAGGCCGCCGCTCCGGCTGCTGCCGCTTCGATTGCTGTCGTCGCCGCTCAGGTCGCCGCTTCTCCTGCGGTCATCCAGGCCGCTCCCGCCGCCGCTGCGCGGGTCGTGATTGCCGCTACTCAGGTGGTCAACAACCCCACGGTCGCAGCCGCCGCTCCCGCCGCCGCCGTCTCGGTGGCTCAATCGGCGAATGTCGTGGCCACGAATCCCACGGTCGTCGCCGCCGCCCCCCAGATCGTCCAGCAGGTGCAACAGGCCCAACAGTCCGCCCAGCAGCCGGCTGTCCAACAGCCGGTTGTCCAGCAGCCGGTCCAGGAGCAGCCCCCGATCAATGAGATCGATCCGGGCGCCATCAGCCGCTCCGCGCCGGCTCCGCGCTGATCCGCTGTAAAGTCCTTCTAATGCCGCGGCTGTAGCGATTGCTACAGCCGCTTTTCTTTTCCGGGCCCTTGAAACGGCCGGGAAAGTGCTTCTTCTTGATCGTTCGCCTCCGTGCTGACCACACCGCAGGCGAAGTTCCTGCAACCCGAGCCGGCTCGTCCGGGTTGGTTTCACGCAAGGAACAAACACCCATGCCGACGCTCTGACCAGGCGCCGGCGCCACACCAAGCATGTTAGCCGCCATCATCACTCTCAGCCTGCTCTCCCTCCTCGTCGCCACCGAGGCGGATCCCGCGAGCGCGCCCGCCGAATCCTCGTCGGGTGAGCCCTTGCGCCCGGCCGACCGCCACAAAGGCGACCACCCGCCCGCCAAGCCCGACCGGCTCGCCGCCTGAGAGCATACCGCGGAAAAAATTCCGCTTCAGTCCTTTCCGATTCCGTCCACCGGCCCGCGCAAACCCGGCTTGCGCTGCCTGCGTCGCAACTCTTTCCTGCCGGCCTTCCTCACCTCTCATGCGCCGTTTCTTTGCCTCCCTCGTCCAGTGGGTTGATTCCGATTACTCGATCGATTCCCCCGAAGCCATCCGCGCCCAACCCGATGGCGTGAATCTCATCCGCTGTCTTCCGTTCATCATCCTCCATCTCGGCTGCCTTGGGGTCATCTGGGTGGGCTGGAGCTGGTTCGCCGTCTGGACGGCCTTCGCGCTCTACGTGCTGCGCATGTTCGCCGTCACCGGTATTTTCCACCGCTATTTCTCCCATAAAACTTACAGCACGTCGCGCTTCGGCCAGTTCCTGCTGGCGCTCTGGACCGGCACCACCGTTCAACGCGGTCCGCTCTGGTGGGCCTACCACCACCGCCATCACCACCAGCACTCCGACCAGGAGGAGGACGCCCACTCCCCGCACGTCCACGGCTTCTGGTGGTCGCACATCGGCTGGATTACCAGCAAGCGCAACTTCCCGACCGACTACTCCAAGGTCAAGGACCTCACGAAATACCCCGAGCTCGTCTGGCTGAACCGGTTCGACATCGTCGTTCCGATCCTCTTCGCCGCCGGTATCTTCGGCCTCGGCGCCTGGCTCGAGTCCGCCGCACCGCAACTCGGCACCAGCGGCCCGCAGCTCCTCGTCTGGGGTTTCTTCATCAGCACGACCGCCCTTTTCCACGGCACCGCCTCGATCAACTCCTTCACCCATCTCTGGGGTAAACGCCGCTTCCAGACCACCGACGATTCCCGCAACAGCTTCATCCTGGCGATCATCTGCCTGGGCGAAGGCTGGCACAACAACCACCACCGCTACCAGTCGTCCACCCGCAACGGTTTCTATTGGTGGGAAATCGACATGACCTACTACGGCCTGAAGCTCCTCTCCTGGACCGGCTTCATCTGGGGCCTCAAGCCCGTGCCGCAGTCCATCTACGAAGAAGCCGCCCGCAACGCCCACGAAGACACCGTGCGCAAGTTCTCCGTCTCCTCCGTCCAGGAGGAGATCAACACCCTCAAGAAGGTCGTCCCCACCGCCGCCGCCATCGCCCTCGCCACCGCGAGCAGCCCGGCCGTCGCCGAGCAGCTCCAGAAGAAGGACGGCCCGGCCATCCACAAGGATGTCACCGAACAGACGCAGCACCCGGGCACGGACGGCACCGCGCCGCAAAAGTAGGGCCGGCCTCCGACCGGCCGTGGGCGGTGAGCTTGCTCACGCCATGATTGCCCAAAGCCGTTCGTAGCGCCCACAAGCTGGCAGCCCGTCCGCTTGAGGCGAATCATACCCGCCCCGCACGCCTGACCGCCGCGGGGTTTTTCGTTTTCCCGCATCGGCTGCGTCCATGGTAAAGTATGCGATGCCCCGGCGGGGTGGGATCGCTGATCCGCCCGCATGCCGCATCTGTTGACCGTGATCGCGATCGCCGTTTACCTGCTCGCGTGATCGCGCCCGCCGACTCCGCCCGCCCTTCCTTCTGGCAGCAGCGCGTGCGCGATCCGATCGTCGCCCTCTTCACGCAGGGCATCACGCCCGACAAGGTCGCGCTCACCCTCGCCGTCGGCACCGCCTGTTCGTTGTTCCCGTTTCTCGGCTTCACCTCGCTGCTCAACCTCGCCGTCGGCCTCCGGCTGCGCATGAACCAGCCGATCATGCAGACGCTCAACCAGCTGCTCGGGCCGGTCCATCTCGTGATGATCGTGCTCTATGTCCGCTTCGGCGAATGGCTCTGGCGGATGCATGACGACCGCTTCACCATCGAGGAAATGCTGCGCGTCTTTCGCGAAGCGAGCCTCGGCGAATTCCTGCACCGCTTCGGCTGGGCCGGCGTGCACGCCTTCACCGCCTGGGCGCTGACCACGCCGCTGCTGATTGTCGGGCTCTACTACGGCCTGCGCCCCGCGTTGAGGCGGCTGGCGTCCAAGCCGCCGCTCCGTCCGTAGTTCGCAGGATGCCCTCCTTCCCGCTCATCGTTCTCGGCCTCGCCGGCCTGCGCGGGCTTTTCGGCGCCCCCTGACTGTTGCACCGGCAGGTGGACAACGACGGCCACGTAGACGTGGCGCGGGCGTATGCCTTCCCGAGGAACAGATCGCGCGCTCAAGGGGCGACACCTACCGTCGCTACCAGCAAACCACGAGCGCCCTCATGCCGCTGTTCCCTCACAAGCTCTCATGATCGACGCCCTGCTCTCCCGCGATCTCCTGCTCGACTAGCCCATCGGCACCGGCATCCGCCGGCCTCTGCGTCAGTACCCGCGCGAAATCGCCCCCCGTGGGTCCGGTCTGTTGCCTTTGTCCGCCAGAACTCGTTTCTCGCTTGGCGTGATTTGATGGCCACCTAGCGTCCCAGCGGGCCCGCAGAGACAAAGCCGACGACGCGTGAGTGCGTCGGGATGCTTTAGTCATGCCCAATCCCTCTTCCCCTCCGGTCAACCGCCGGTCAATGCGCCCCGCCGACTGCGGCCGCGCCACCCTCCGCCGTGTGCTATGGATCCATGAACGCCTCGGCAACCAGATCCCTGCCACGGCCGTCAGCCTCGCCCGCGAACTCGAGGCCTCCGAACGCTCGATCAAACGCGACATCGAATTCATGCGTCGTGACCTGGGCGCGCCCATCGAGTGGGACGCCACCGCACATACTTACACCTACACCAAACCTTGTGATTTGTTGCCCCTGCTCCGGCTCGACGCTGGCGAAGCCCTTGCCCTCACCCTCGCCGGGAAAACCTTCTCCGCCTGGCAGGGCAACGCCTTGGGGCGCGCGCTCACCGCCGCCCTCGGCAAGATCGCCGGTGTCATCGGCGGAGCTGTTTCTGTTCCCGTTTCCGAGATCAGCGATCTCGTCTTTCAACCCGACGAGAACCCGGCCAACGAAGCCGAACACCGGCATTTCGCCACCGCTCTCGAAGCCATCCGCCGCCACCGGGTCCTGCGGATCATCTATCAAAAACCGCGCAACGGTTCCGCACCCGAGACCCGCCTCGTCCACCCGCTTCACCTCGCCTGCCTCGACCACCGTTGGGTGCTCATCGCCTACGATCCCGCCCGACGCGATTTCCGCAATTTTCTCCTCGGACGGATTCGGGAGACCTCGGCCACTACCGCCACGTTTTCCGCCTCCCAGGACTTCGATCTGAAATCCTACCTTCGCGGCAGCCTTGGCCGCTTCACTGGCAGCGGCGAGGAAATCGAAGTCCGCCTCGTCTTCGACGCCGAGCTGGCCCCCTACCTCCGCGAGCGCCCCTGGCACACCTCGCAAATCTTGGTTGACCGCCCCAACGGTGCCATCGAAGTGGCCCTGTGTCTCAACAACCTCACGGATATCCGCCGGCATATCCTCGCGTGCGGTCGTCACATCGAAGTCCTCGCCCCCGCCAGCCTCCGCGAAACCATCCACGTCGAAGCCGCCGCCTTGGCCGAACGACACCGCAAGCAAGACTGAGGCCCGCCCATGGTTGAACCACCCCGCTGCTCCCCGTCTCGCCGCGCCCGCTTCCCGGCTGATTCCATTTACTCACAACTTTTCCACCGGGACCGTTTCTGGCGCACCCCCTCCGCTATACTCGCCGGCGATCCACCACCCCCGCCAGCCCCGACCATGGTTGCCCAACCCGAATGCCTTCCGTTGCCGCCCCTCCGGCACAGCCAGCCCTCCCAACCGCCGCAGCCACTACCCGCCGGCGCCTACCGCCTGCAAACCTCGCCCCTGCGCGGCTACGCCTACCACGGCGATCCCGTCCACCTGCACTCCCTGAGGATCGGCGACGAGCTCACGCTGTGCGCCGAGCCCGCAAATCCCCACGACAAGTACGCCGTGCGCGTCCATCACCGCGACCGGCACATCGGCTACCTCCCCGGCGCCAGCAACCACATCGTCTCCCGTCTCCTGCGCCAAGGCGCCCCGCTCCGCGCCATCGTCGCCTGGATCGACCCCGGCTCCAACCTCCACCTCCCGCTCACCCTGCACGTCCTGTGGGATGAAGCATCCCGCACGCCCTGACTCGTCATCAACCATGGGCCGAGGATACCATCACTCTTACCTATCCGTCATGCCAGGCACCGGCCTGTCTGCCGTTCATGACGTGTTCCTCGCGCCCCTTGGAGCAATACAAGATTCAGGCGCAAGCCGGAGCAGCGGGCGCCGTCAATTGCCACCTGACCCTCCGCCATTGGCTCGTCGGAGTCTATCTCATCGAAACCGACCGTGCCGCCTGGGAGAAAAACCACCCCTGAAATCCCGCTTCTAAAGCCGCACCCCAAGGTTCGCCCCACCCTCCTCTCACTTTCACCCAGACTCTCTCCTGATGCCCCCGATCTTCGACGCCTTCTTCCAAGCCGCCACCGGCAATGCCCCCTACGATTATCAGCGCCGGCTGGCGGGAGTCACCGTGGAGGGCCCGGCTCCGGCCGGGCCGTTCCCCTGCCAATCGCAGCTCATCAACATCCCGACGGGCCTCGGGAAAACCGCTGCCGTGGTGATCGCCTGGCTCTGGAACCGTGTCGCGCATCCCGCCGTCGCCCACCGCGATACCTGGCCGCGCCGGCTCGTGATCTGTCTCCCCATGCGCACGCTCGTCGAACAAACCTACGGCGAAGCCGCCAAGTGGCTCGATGCGCATGGTCTTCGCTGGGACGGCAAGTCGCCGCATTCCGGGAAAGTCGGCCTCCACCTGCTCATGGGCGGCGCCGACTCTGGCGAATGGGACATTCACCCCGAGGCCGACGCCATTCTCATCGGTACACAGGACATGCTCCTCTCCCGCGCCCTCAACCGTGGCTATGGCATGGCGCGTGCCCGCTGGCCCATGCACTTCGGCCTGCTCAACAACGACGCCCTCTGGGTCCTCGACGAAACGCAGCTCATGGGCGTCGGCGTACGCACCTCCGCCCAGCTCGAAGGCCTGCGCCGCAAACTCGGCACCGCGCTTGGCTGCGCCACCTGGTGGGCCAGCGCGACCCTCGACTCGCGCCTCCTCGTCACGCCCGACCACTCCGTGCTTCCACCCACGCTCGCGCTCACAGCCAACGACCGCGCCAGCCCCGCAGTCGCCGCCCGCGTCGAGTCCGTCAAACACCTCGCCGCTCTTTCTCTCTCGCTCTCCGGCGACTCCGGCAAACTGGTTGCTCCCTACATCGACACGCTCGCCGGTCTCGTCCTCGAAAAACACCAACCCGGCGCCACCACGCTCGTCATCCTCAACCGCGTGGACCGCGCCAAAGACCTTTGCGCCGCCCTCGACAAACTCGCCAAAAAACAAGCGCTGCCGCCGCGCGTGCTTGTCCACTCCCGTTTTCGCCCCATGGAGCGCGAGCCGCTTTCCGCCCGCATCAGGGAACCCGGCGAGAAAATCATCATCGCCACCCAGGCCATCGAGGCCGGCGTGGATATCTCCGCCCGCACCCTGATCACCGAACTCGCGCCGTGGTCCTCGCTCGTCCAGCGCTTCGGCCGCTGCAACCGCAAAGGCGAATTCAACGCCTCCGGCGGCGCCGACATTTTTTGGCTCAACCTTGAGGCCGACGACCCCAGTAACGCCGCCGGCCTCGCCCTTCCCTACACGCCTGCGCAACTCAACACCGCCCGCGATCTGCTTCGCCAAGCCGAGCCCGCCGGCGCCTCTCCCTCCGCCCTCGCAGCGATCCACGCCGAGGAGCCGTTGCCCGAGACCCATCTGCTCCGCCGTAAGGACCTCGTCGATCTCTTCGACACCACGCCCGACCTCTCCGGCCTCGATCTCGATATCGCCCGCTACATCCGCGACGACGACGAACGCGACGTCCAGGCCTTCTGGCGCGAACTGCCCAAGGGCGAAAAAGTCCCCGCCGACACCATTGTCCCCGATCGCCGCGAACTCGTCCGCGTCGCCGCCCACGCTTTCAAGAAATTCGCCGAGAAAAACAAGGGCTCCATCTGGCGCCGCGATCCGCTCGAAGGCTCATGGGAGGAGTTCCGCAATACCTACCACGTCGCCCCCGGCCAGATCTTCCTCATCGACGCTGCCTGTGGCGGTTACTCGGTCACACTCGGCTGGACCGGTGAAAAATCCAAGGAAGCCTTCCCTGTCCTGGCCGATGAAGCGCCGGTTCCCGCCGACAATCCGCGCGACGGCCAAGGCAACGACGACGAAAGCCAAAACCGCGACCGCTTCCAAAGCCTCGCCAACCATACCGCGCACGTTGTCCACGCCTGCACCGAGAAACTCGCCTCGCTGCCGCCCGCCACCACAGCCCTTTGGCGCTCTCCGCTCCTGACCGCCGCCCGCTGGCACGATGTCGGCAAAGCCCACCCCGTCTTCCAGAACTTCCTCACCGAAGGTCGCGAAGGCCACCCCACCTACGCCGCCGTCCGCACGCAACTGCTCGCCAAGGCCCCGTGGCGCACCGGCATCCGCTTCCAGCGTCCGCATTTTCGCCACGAACTCGCCTCCGCTCTCGCCTGGCTCCAAGCCGGCAACGCCGACAACGAATCCGTCCGCAACCTCGTCGCCTATCTCATCGCAACGCATCACGGCAAAGTCCGGCTCTCTCTCCGCGCCATGCCCGGAGAAACCGTGCCGACCGACACCAACAATCAACCCGACACCGACCGCCTCCACGCCCGCGGCGTCTGGCAAGGCGACATCATCCCCGGCAAAGGTGCTCCTCCGCTCGCTTTGGACGGCGTGCCCGCCCAACTCCCGCCACTCGACCTATCGCTCATGCGCCTGGGTGAAACCGACGGCGCCCCCTCATGGAGCGCCCGCGTGCTCTCGCTCCGAGATGCCACCGACCTCGGCCTCTTCCGCCTAGCCTGGCTCGAAACCCTCCTCCGCGCCGCCGACGCGGAGGGATCGAAACAGTAAAAGGAGCCGCGCCGCCTATTGCTGGCAGCGCGGAGAACTACGAATGAACGACTGCTTCCAACTTCTGCAGCGTGCTTCAACGGAGCCCCGGCTTGCGCCGGGGTGGCCACGCTGGACCGAAAGCTTTGGAGACCTTCGGAACCACCTACCGGACCATCTCAGCACAGTTGGACCTGTTACGAGAGAACTCATGAAGTTCACGGCTGGGTGGGTGGTTGTTTCCGGCCTTGACCAAGGGAATAGCTGGTATCAGCAAATCGGTCTGTCAATTTAAATGACTACGTCAAATTTATGCAGCGTGAACTAAAAACTATCCACCTTTCCGGCTGCTCTCCTACGCCTCTGGCCTCCTACCTTAAGGCGCTCGGCCTGTTTCGCATCTTTTCTCAACAGCTTCCCGACTCCAACCCACGGGCCCATTGGCAGGGCAATGCCTTTGTCCTGACCTCGACGCTGAATCGCGACGAACTGCGCGACTTTCTTCTCAGCCAATATGCCCCGTCTCCACTCGTCGCGCCTTGGAACGGCGGCAGCGGTTTTTATCCGAAGGACAACACCTCAGCCGTCGAAGCCATCTCCACCACCTCCGCTCAGCGCTTCGTCATCTATCGCGACACGCTCGCCGCCGCTCGCGAAGCGATTGATCGCCTCGCCCTGACCGAGAAGCCGGACGCCGAACGCAAAGAACGCCTGCTTCTCCGCTGCCGCAATACCTTCTCCGAAACCGCGCTCGAATGGCTCGACAGCGCTTTCGTCCTCACCGAGGGCGGCGCCAAATATCCGCCGCTCCTCGGCACCGGCGGCAACGACGGACGCCTCGAGTTCACCAACAACTTCATGCAGCGCCTCGGCGAACTCTTCAACCTCGCCGATCCCGCCGCCCCAGCCACGCCCGAGGCCACTGCGCTGCTCGACAACGCCCTTTTCGCCACCCCCACGCGTGGCCTGTCCGACAAGCCCATTGGCCAGTTCAGCCCAGCTGTGGGCGGCGGCGCCAACGCCTCCACCGGCTTCGACGCCAAGAGCACGCTCAACCCCTGGGATTTCGTCCTCGCCCTCGAAGGCTCGCTCCTCTTCGCCGCCGCCACCATCAAGCGCCTCGAAGGCACCCAGCCCGGCCAACTCGTTTATCCCTTCTGTGTCCAGCCCTCCGGCTCCGGCTACGGCAGTTCCGCCACCGCCGACGAAAGCGATGCCCGCTGCGAAATCTGGATGCCGCTCTGGCAGTCGCCCATCGGTCTCTCCGAACTCCAAACCCTTCTTGCCGAAGGTCGCGCCTGGGTCGGTCGCCGCCCCGCCAAGAACGGCGTCGATTTCGCTCGCGCCGTCGCCTCGCTCGGCGTGGATCGCGGCATCGGTGAGTTTCAACGCTACGGCTTCCATGTGCGCAACGGCCTTGCCTACTTCGCCACGCCCCTCCAACGCCTCCGCGTCCGTCGCGATCACGTGACCGCCGATCTGCTCGCCGCCTGCGACGGCTGGACTCAACGCTTCCTCCCCAAGGCCAATGCGAACAACGCACCCGGCTCCGTCGCCCGCGCCGCCCGCCGCCTCGAAGCCGCCATCCTCGCCCAGTGTGTCGCCGCGCAAAGTGACCACCGTCCCACCGCACAGGAACTGCTCGCCTCCCTCGGCGATTGCGAGCGCGCCCTCGCCACCAGCGCCAAGTGGACCGCGGAAAACTACCTCAAACCTGTCCCGCCGCTTTCCTCCGAGTGGATTGAGACTGCCGCGACCGACGATCCTGAATACCGTCTCGCCGCCTCACTTGCCTCCCTCGGCCTCTGGGTAAACAAACAATTCTTCCCCATCCGCCGCCATCTCGAACCGGTGAAGATTGGTCTCGGCGAATCCGCGTGGGCCGACTGGGACGACGAAGCCTCCGATGTCGTTTCGTCCGACGGCTCCGCCACCTCGCTCCTGATTGCCATCATGCGCCGCCGTCTTCTGCTCGCGCAAAAGCTCAGCGCCGACTCTTGGCCCGAATACGCCCGTCTCACCGCTTGGCCGTCCGATATCGCTGCCTTCATCGAGGGCCGCTTGGACGACGATCGCTTCATCCGTCTGCTCTGGGGCCTTTCCCTCGTCGGCTTCAATTCCGAATCCCCGACACCCCAACTCCCTCGGCCCGGCCCGGACACACCTCCGGCGTTCTACGGTCAGCTTAAGCTCTGCTTCGCCTCTCGTCTGCCCGAAAACCGTCAGGTTCCCGTTACGCCCTCTATCTTCCACCTCGCCGCCTCGGGCGACGGCGCGCGCGCCTCCGAACAGGCGCTGCGCCGGCTCCACGCTTCCAGCATCCCCGTCGCGCACGTCCACATCCCCCTTTCCGGCCATGCCGCCGAACGCAGCGCCGCCGCTCTGCTGTTTCCGTTGTGGGACTCGCAACTCAAGGACTCCTGCGAACCCATCGCCCGCCATCTCTTTTCCCACCCCGCCAACGCCTGACTTAAAACCAACCTAATCACATCATCATGGACCTCGCCGCCCTCAAATCCGCTCCCCGCCTCCTCGTCACGGCCACACTCCAGCCCGTGCTCGGCACTCGCTTTCAGCCGACCGGCTTCCCCGATCTCGGCGCCGCCAAATACTCGACCGCCGACGGCAAGGACATGCTCCTAGTCGAGTCCGCGCAAAGTATGGCGAACCGCCTTGAGACTGTTGCCTTCGACGCCATCGCCAACACCTGGGTGACCCCGCTTGCCGGCCTGCCCTTCGTCGCTGTCACCGATAAATCCGGCGCGCCCATCACCAATTCGCTCCTCGAGGCACACCGCCTCAACAGTCCCTACATTCTCGAAGGCGCTGACAAGACCTTCTTCAACGCCCTCCGCAAGGAACTCGGCGCCGACGAGGAAGGCCGCGTCGATCTCCAGAAGCTCGCCACCGTCCTCCTCAAATACGACATCAATTCGCTTCTGCACGGCATCTTCATCGCCAAGAAGGAAATCTCCGGCGGCCGCATGCGCCTCCCCCGCGCACTTACCGCTTTCATTGAAGCTTCCGAGGTGAAGGTGGCCGCCAGCGGTGGCGTGAAAAACGACTCCGTTAATCCCGCCGGCGATGCCAAGAAGGGTTTCGGCAACGTCCCGTTTCACCGCGACGAGTTCACCGGCAACATCACCGCCTTCTTCAACCTCGATCTCGCCCAGATTCGGGGTTACGGCCTCGGCGAGGCGGTGGAAAACCTCCTGGTCGCCATCGCGCTCTACAAGATCCGTGCCCTGCTCGACTCGCCCTTCCGTCCCCGCACCGCCTGCGACCTCGAAGTCACCAGCATCACCGTCAAGCGCCCTGACGGCTACACCCTGCCAACGCTGGCCGCCCTCACTGCCGCCCTGCCCGGCCTCATCAAGGCCGCCTCCGACCGCTTCGCCTCCCCCGCCGTTACGACCGTCGTCTTCGAATGATCGCGATCAAAATTACCTTCCCCGCGGGGCGCTGGCACGCCACCGCCTGGGGCACCCACGTCAACGAAGGCGTGCCCGAGTGGCCGCCCTGCCCGTGGCGGCTCCTCCGCGCGCTACTCGCCGCATGGTTCTGGAAAGACCGCCGTGACGAAGCCGTGCTCTGCAGCCTTCTCGGGAAGCTCGCCGCCGTCGCGCCCGACTACCTTCTCCCCGAAGCCTCCGCCGCTCACACCCGCCACTACATGCCCGGAGGAGACGGAAAAAAGACCAAGATCTTCGATACCTTCGTCCACGTGAGCGAAGGGCAAGCGCTCTGGATTCGTTGGAATGCTGAGTTGAGCACCGACGAGCAAGCCCTCCTCGCCCGCCTGCTCGCCTCGTTCTCCTACCTTGGCCGCGCCGAGAGCCTGGTGATCGCAGAACTCCGCGAAGCCACCGATAAGGAGCTGCTGCACGCCGCCGCCAAAGCCGCCTGGACACGCCCAGCCGACTCCTCGTCCATCGGCGATGGCGAAGCCATCCGTCTGATCGGACCGCAAGAGCCGGCTGCCTACGCCGCCTGGGCGGCCTTGCAAAACGAACCCGCCACCAAAGGGAAAAAGGCCAAGGGGAAAAAAAACGCCGCCACATTGCCCGAAACATTGCACGACGCGCTTCAACTCGACACCGCCGACTGGAAGAAGGACGGCTGGAGTCTGCCTCCCGGTTCCCGCTGGCTCGACTACGTTCGACCGCGTGACGCCTTCAAAATCGCGCCCGTTTCGCGCCCCCGCGCGACCCGCCACACGGCACTACCCACCGTCGCCCGCTTCGCGCTCACCGCGAAAGTCCCGCCCGGCATCACCCAGTCGCTCAGCCTCGCCGAACGTTTCCATCAGGCGCTGTGCAAACAGCTCGGCGACTCCTCAAGTCCGGCGCTCACCGGCGTCGATGCCGAAGGGCAGCCACTCACCGGCAACGCCCACGCCTACTTTCTCCCCGAATGCGACCTGCACGGCTACGTCACCCACGTGACCGTCCATGCGCCCTGCGGCTTCACCGAGGAAGATTCGCGCGCCCTTTCTCGCCTGCGCAAGATCTGGTCCATTGAGGGCAAAGGCGCAGAAATCGATGTCATCCTGCTCGCCACCGGCCGGGCCGCGGACTTCAACCCGGCCTCGCCCTACTTCCGCCCTTCGCGCGTCTGGCGCTCACTCACGCCCTTCGTCCCCGTGCGCCACGCCAAAGCCACCCGCACCGGCGTGGCGAAACTCGACCCTGCCAACGGCCTCCAAATCGGCTCTGCCGAGCACGACTGCCTGCGCCTGTTTTCACTCGTCGCACCCGAGGTCAAACCCGTCAGTGTCCAAAATCTCGGCGTCCGGCTTGCCGTCGGACTGCGCAGCATTCCTGCACTCGATTTCCAACGCCAGCGTCGGAACGGTGGCGGCACCCGTGGCGACCACCGCGGCTATGCGCTGCAAATCGAGTTCACAAAACCAACCGCCATCCCCTTCGGTCTCGGCTACGCCGCCCACTTCGGCCTCGGGCTGTTCGTGCCGGTGATCTGATCGCCCTCATGCAGCGAAGAGTTTAGGAACCAATTATTCGGAAAGGCTCATCCACTCGTTTTGGACGCCCCCCAAGCAAGAGCCTACAGCCCCGTTGAAGCTACCTCTACTTCACGCAAATCCTCGATCTGGCGCAACACGCAAGGGCTCGGCTCCATTCAAGCTCCCCAAGGTCTGCCTTAATTCGTCAGAGGTGCCATACTCTGCCCTTTTCTAGGCGATGCCTCATTGAAGCATGATCGGCGCCCCCCTGGCGGGACCGACCGGTGCCCATCAGTCAGTGGCGGCTACTTGTCAGGTCGAGATCAGGCGAAAGGCAGCCTGCAAGCTGCCTTAATCTCTCTCGACTCCCCGCGCTGACTCGCGCATTTGTCCTCCAGCGCAGGCCGGGCCACTTGCGCCTGCTTTTGCCATGAGCAAACCGGCCGACGCCACCCAGGACCTGCTGCCCGCACGGATGCTGAACGAGTTCGTGTACTGCCCACGGCTCTTCTATTACGAACACGTCGAGGGAGTCTTCCTCCACAGCGCCGACACCAAGAAGGGTGCCGCCGAGCACACCCGCGTGGACGCCGGCAAAGGCGACCTGCCCAAGGCCAAACGGAAGACAGCCGATGGAGAACGGAAGCCGGAGGACAGCACCCAGCCAACCGAAACCGGCATCTCTCCCGATCTCCGGACTCCCAACTCCGACCTCCCTTCGCTGGCTCCGGCCGACGAAGTCATCCACGCCCGCTCCGTGATGCTCGGCTCCGAGAGCCTCGGCGTCGTCGCCAAGCTCGATTTGGTCGAGGTGACCGGCGAATCAACGTCCGATCTTTTCACCGCACACCGCGTCTGCCCCGTCGAATACAAGACCGGCGCCCCGCGCGAGGGCGACAGCGGCCGCGAACTCTGGGACGCCGACCGCATGCAACTCGGCCTGCAGATCCTGCTGCTTCGCGAAAACGGGTACACCTGCCACGAAGGCGTCATCTTCTACCGGCAGACGCGCCAACGCGTCCGTTTCGAACTCACGTCCGACGACGAGGATTGGATCCGGCGCGGCATCGCCGCCGCCCGCGCCTGCGCTTCCGGACCGATCCCCGCGCCGCTCGACCATTCGCCCAAATGCCCGCGCTGCTCGCTCGCGCCCGTGTGCATGCCCGACGAAACGCAGTTCTTGCACCAGATGGCGCCCGACGACGAACTGCCGCCGCCGGAGTCCCAGCTCGCACTGCCCGGTCTGCAATCCGCGGCCGAGGCGGCGGACGAAACCAAGGTCGCCCAGATCGCCGACGCCCTCGCGAGCGAAGACCCCGCCTGGGACCGCCTGCCCGAGCCACGCCTACCCCGGCTCGCCGCCGAGGGCGCGGTGCGCCGTCTCATCACGCCCGACGTCGACACCAAGGTGCTCTACGTCAACACGCCTGGCGTCGCCGTGACCAAGAAAGGCGAGACCGTCGTCGTGAAGGAGAAGGGCGACGAAATCGCCGAGGTGCGCATCAAGGATCTTCACCATGTCGCACTCTTCGGTTCGGTTCAGGTTTCCACCGCGCTCATCCAGACGCTGTGCGAAGCCGAGGTGCCTGTCTCGTATTTCTCGATGGGTGGCTGGTTCTACGGGATCACCCGCGGCCATGGGCTCACGAACGTTTTCACGCGCATCAAGCAGTTCGCCCGCGCCGCCGAACCCGCTCACGCGCTGGTGCTCGCCCGGCTGTTTGTCTACGGCAAGATCCGCAACCAGCGCACCCTGCTCATGCGCAACCACGTCGAGCCGCCGCCGCTGGCGTTGCGGGCGATGAAACACGCCCAGAGCGCCGCGCTCTCCGCCCCCAGCCACGCCACGCTGCTCGGCATCGAAGGCGCCGCCGCGCTCGTGTATTTCCGGAATTTTCACGGCATGATCAAGGGCCCCGACGATAACGACGACATCCCCGGCCTGGAAGAGGCGCCCGCCGACCGCACGCTCGCGACGCAGACCGCGTTCAACTTCGACTTCAAAACACGCAACCGGCGTCCGCCGCGCGACCCGGTGAACGCCCTGCTCTCGCTCGCCTATAGCCTGCTTGCCCGCGACTGCACCGTAGCCGCGCTCGCGGTCGGGTTCGATCCCTACATCGGCCTTTACCACCAGCCTCGCTATGGACGGCCCGCACTGGCCCTGGACGTGATGGAAGAATTCCGCCCGCTCATCGCGGACTCCGCCGTGCTCACCGCCATCAACACGCGCATGCTCGCGCCCACGGACTTCGTGCGCGCCGGCGACGCCGTGAATCTCACATCGGCGGGCCGGAAGCGGTTTTTTCAAGCTTATGAAAAGCGCATGAGCGACACCGTCACGCACCCGCTCTTCGATTATAAAGTGAGCTACCGGCGGGCGATCGAGTTGCAGTTCCGCCTGCTCGCCCGCACACTCACCGGCGAGATCGAACGCTACCTGCCTTTCACCACCCGTTGAACCGGATGTCGCGATGAGCCGGACCAATTACATCGTCACCTACGACATCAGCGACCCGAAGCGGCTGCGCAAAGTCTTCAAGGCCTGCAAGGATTACGGCATGCACCTGCAACTGTCGGTCTTCGAATGCGACCTGACCACCGCCGAGAAGATCGATTTCGAAAGCCGCCTGCGCGGTCTGATTGACCGGGAGAAGGACCAGGTATTGTTCATTGCGCTCGGCCCGTCCGAGAGTCGCGGCGAGCGGGTGATTTCGGCCCTCGGCCAGAGCTATGTCCGGCTGGACCCACCATGCTACGTCGTCTGATCCGGCCAAGCGCCCCAACCGACTGACCCGCCAAGCCACGCCTGAGACCCACTTCTGTTCTTTGACATCTCTGCGCGAGCAGCGGGGTGATACGGACACCCCGTCACTCGCTCGCATGTTAATAATGAGAGATTTAAGCAGGAATTTTCAGCCTCCGACCGATCCCACCCAATGGCAATTCCGACCCACTCGCACAAAACAAGAATTGCCGTTGGCACTTAGTAACTTACTCAAGTGCTCTCTCCGCTCATTTCGATGAGCGGCTCCGTTGAAGCCACGGGTCAGGACTGTTCGACCTGGACGACCTTGCGCTCTCCGCTCATTTCGATGAGCGGCTCCGTTGAAGCTGCTCGGCGGCCGTGCAACGCGACGGGCGCGGGCGGCCTCTCCGCTCATTTCGATGAGCGGCTCCGTTGAAGCCGATCGCGCGCGCCAGATCGTCGGCGAGCGCGGGGTCTCTCCGCTCATTTCGATGAGCGGCTCCGTTGAAGCGATCACTCCGCGCACGCCGCCGTCGTCGCCGGCGCCTCTCCGCTCATTTCGATGAGCGGCTCCGTTGAAGCCAGGCGTTAGCTGAAAACCGAGGATGTCCGGCGAGACCTCTCCGCTCATTTCGATGAGCGGCTCCGTTGAAGCTTGTTCCGCCGGCTCTTGAAGACGAAGGGCGGCTTCTCTCCGCTCATTTCGATGAGCGGCTCCGTTGAAGCTGGAACACGTGGATGACGTAGGCCGCGGGGACGGGATCTCTCCGCTCATTTCGATGAGCGGCTCCGTTGAAGCTGGGACCTCGCCGTCCGCACGACCGACGGCCGCCCTCTCCGCTCATTTCGATGAGCGGCTCCGTTGAAGCGAGACGGATTCCGGGACTCCCTCCAAAACAAGTTTTGCTCTCCGCTCATTTCGATGAGCGGCTCCGTTGAAGCAGGTAGTTCAGCGCGGCGTCGAGCTTGGCCGAGTCACTCTCCGCTCATTTCGATGAGCGGCTCCGTTGAAGCCTCGCGGCGTGGGCGCATTGATTGGCGTGAGCCCGCTCTCCGCTCATTTCGATGAGCGGCTCCGTTGAAGCTACCGTCGCCTGCACTTCTTCTCCGCGCTCGTGACCTCCGCTCTCCGCTCATTTCGATGAGCGGCTCCGTTGAAGCATCTGCGCGATGGTCATATCAACGCCACCGTCCGTCTCTCCGCTCATTTCGATGAGCGGCTCCGTTGAAGCAAGGTCAGCGATGCCACGCTCACCGCGCAACGCGACCTCTCCGCTCATTTCGATGAGCGGCTCCGTTGAAGCCGGATCGGCTCCGCGATAGCGCCGCCCGTGGGAGTCCTCTCCGCTCATTTCGATGAGCGGCTCCGTTGAAGCAATCAAACGAGTGCCTGTTGGCATCTCGCCCCATCCCCTCTCCGCTCATTTCGATGAGCGGCTCCGTTGAAGCGGCGTCGGGCTAGGACTGGGTGCATTTCTCTACCGCCTCTCCGCTCATTTCGATGAGCGGCTCCGTTGAAGCGGGAAGGGCGACGAGTATCACGTCGCTCGCCTGGACGACCTCTCCGCTCATTTCGATGAGCGGCTCCGTTGAAGCTTGGGCGGCGTTATCGTCGGCCACGTGTTCACCAACTACATCTCTCCGCTCATTTCGATGAGCGGCTCCGTTGAAGCGAGTCGATGGCCAGGTGAGGCTGTCCGACGACACGGACTCTCCGCTCATTTCGATGAGCGGCTCCGTTGAAGCTAGAGCGCCTTCTACGAGCGGTGCCGCTCGGGGGTTCTCTCCGCTCATTTCGATGAGCGGCTCCGTTGAAGCCATCGTACCGGGCGGCGTTTCGATATTCTGCCAGAGGACTCTCCGCTCATTTCGATGAGCGGCTCCGTTGAAGCTTGACGGGGTCGAAATCATCGGGACGCACGATCACGCTCTCCGCTCATTTCGATGAGCGGCTCCGTTGAAGCTTATCTGTTCCGCCCGCACTGAGCGCGATCGCTCCAGCCTCTCCGCTCATTTCGATGAGCGGCTCCGTTGAAGCGCAAGGCCCGCGAAAAGGCGGGCCTCACAATCGAGCCTCTCCGCTCATTTCGATGAGCGGCTCCGTTGAAGCCGCTCTACCGACTGGTTAGCGGAGTTCGATCCGTCCTCTCCGCTCATTTCGATGAGCGGCTCCGTTGAAGCTTCGGAGAGCCCGAACTTCTCCGCACTGCGGTATATCCTCTCCGCTCATTTCGATGAGCGGCTCCGTTGAAGCGATATAATACCCACGCCATGAGCAAAAATAACCAACTCTCCGCTCATTTCGATGAGCGGCTCCGTTGAAGCGGATGCCACCGCCTGCAACCGCTTGTCTTCGCCGCACTCTCCGCTCATTTCGATGAGCGGCTCCGTTGAAGCCACGGTTGGACTCATCCAAAAAACACCTGAGCGACTCTCTCCGCTCATTTCGATGAGCGGCTCCGTTGAAGCATAGTGTCGCCCTGCACCCAAGGCTTCGCCTTGGGCCTCTCCGCTCATTTCGATGAGCGGCTCCGTTGAAGCGCCGCGAACAGTGCGCTGGACCAGACCAGAGGCATCGTCTCTCCGCTCATTTCGATGAGCGGCTCCGTTGAAGCCATTTTGTTTTTTCCAGAGCTTTTTCCAGGGCGGACTCTCCGCTCATTTCGATGAGCGGCTCCGTTGAAGCTCCGATGGGCGACGCCGCGACCCCGGTGCCGCCTGCTCTCCGCTCATTTCGATGAGCGGCTCCGTTGAAGCCATTTGCGTGTTCATCGTTGTCCTTTTGCGGGCGTCCTCTCCGCTCATTTCGATGAGCGGCTCCGTTGAAGCCGCGTCCTGAAGCCCAACGGCACGCTGGTTTTCAAATCTCTCCGCTCATTTCGATGAGCGGCTCCGTTGAAGCGCACCGGAGAGGTTCGCACCGGAGAGGTCCGCACCCTCTCCGCTCATTTCGATGAGCGGCTCCGTTGAAGCAAAACGGTGTGCGCAAGCCCGGCCCGGGCGGCAAGACCTCTCCGCTCATTTCGATGAGCGGCTCCGTTGAAGCATGGGCATCACGGGCCGCGTCAACGCGCCCAAGAAGCCTCTCCGCTCATTTCGATGAGCGGCTCCGTTGAAGCGGCACCATCTCCTTACAGCACGTAAATGAACTACTCTCTCCGCTCATTTCGATGAGCGGCTCCGTTGAAGCAAGGGCATCAAGCCGGCCTCCGGTTCCGCTCCTTCAGGCTCTCCGCTCATTTCGATGAGCGGCTCCGTTGAAGCCGGGCATACAAACAAGTCAACATCAACTCCCCCATACTCTCCGCTCATTTCGATGAGCGGCTCCGTTGAAGCATCGGTAACCTTTTCGAGCAGTCCTTTGTGCGGAATGGACTCTCCGCTCATTTCGATGAGCGGCTCCGTTGAAGCGGTTTAGGTTGGTTTGAGGACAAAACGAAGCCCCTCGGCTCTCCGCTCATTTCGATGAGCGGCTCCGTTGAAGCTGATAGGTCAGTAGCGGGTCGCCGATGCCGTCCAGCACTCTCCGCTCATTTCGATGAGCGGCTCCGTTGAAGCAAGAAGCAAAAAGGCGAATATGGCGAGATGCCAACAGGCCTCTCCGCTCATTTCGATGAGCGGCTCCGTTGAAGCATGACGACGCCGGAAAAATCATGGCGCGCCCGTCCCTCTCCGCTCATTTCGATGAGCGGCTCCGTTGAAGCCAAGTCTTGTCCGTCGGGGCTTCGCCTGTCAGGTTGTCTCTCCGCTCATTTCGATGAGCGGCTCCGTTGAAGCGGATTTGTCACGGCGAATGGTCTCCGCAGCCTCTTCAACCTCTCCGCTCATTTCGATGAGCGGCTCCGTTGAAGCTTCATTCCACGTGGCCGGAACCTGAGTGAACGTACGCTCTCCGCTCATTTCGATGAGCGGCTCCGTTGAAGCCGGTGGTGCCCCGCCTGCTAGCATCGTCGTCCCCGGACCTCTCCGCTCATTTCGATGAGCGGCTCCGTTGAAGCCGGCTCAGCCACGCGACCAATGAAGCCAGCACCTGAAGCTCTCCGATCCAGAACCTCGGCACCAACCCGCTGTTCGTGCGGCACGCGACCAATGAAGCCAGCACCTGAAGCTCTCCGCTCATTTCGATGAGCGGCTCCGTTGAAGCCTCGCCGGCTTCCTCCAATTGGGGCAAGCATGATGTCTCCTCTCCGCTCATTTCGATGAGCGGCTCCGTTGAAGCCGAGAGTAGATGCCTGATAGTACCCCTCGTAACCGGGCTCTCCGCTCATTTCGATGAGCGGCTCCGTTGAAGCTGCAGCACCAGCTTGCTGCGCAGGTAATCCGCGTACCTCTCCGCTCATTTCGATGAGCGGCTCCGTTGAAGCCGAGTCAAGCTTCACAGGACGCCCGCCCGGGTTCGTCTCTCCGCTCATTTCGATGAGCGGCTCCGTTGAAGCGCTCAATGGAGCGCCGCGCCGAGGACACGGTGAAGCTCTTCTCTCCGCTCATTTCGATGAGCGGCTCCGTTGAAGCGACGAAATCGCCCGCCGCCATGGCGAGCACTCCTGCGAGCTCTCCGCTCATTTCGATGAGCGGCTCCGTTGAAGCGTAAATAGGGTCCAAAATTATCAGCGCGTATTGGCCCTCTCCGCTCATTTCGATGAGCGGCTCCGTTGAAGCGGTCAGGTGGGCCGAAACAATGGCGGAATCCGCCTTTCCGCTCTCCGCTCATTTCGATGAGCGGCTCCGTTGAAGCTTTTCGGCCTTGGCCCGATCCGCCATTTCCTCGTTCCTCTCCGCTCATTTCGATGAGCGGCTCCGTTGAAGCATCGCTGCTTCACCAAGGGGCGACACCTCGGCCACCGCCTCTCCGCTCATTTCGATGAGCGGCTCCGTTGAAGCACGGGGAGCGCGGTGGCGAAGAACACCGCCAACGCCCTCTCCGCTCATTTCGATGAGCGGCTCCGTTGAAGCCAGGCGATGGAGGATCTCAGGCCGTGACCGGCCACCGCGCCTCTCCGCTCATTTCGATGAGCGGCTCCGTTGAAGCGCTCAATGGAGCGCCGCGCCGAGGACACGGTGAAGCTCTTCTCTCCGCTCATTTCGATGAGCGGCTCCGTTGAAGCCGCCCTCAGCTTTTCGGACGCGCGCATGATGTCGGCGAGCTCTCCGCTCATTTCGATGAGCGGCTCCGTTGAAGCGTCACGGCGCGTGCTTTGGCGGTCTGGCCGTTGTGCCTCTCCGCTCATTTCGATGAGCGGCTCCGTTGAAGCAAGGCCTGCTGGGAGGGCGAGTGGCTACCCTACCTGCCTCTCCGCTCATTTCGATGAGCGGCTCCGTTGAAGCGCTCGCCGCTCAGGTCGAGACGTCCGGACGCGCGATCTCTCCGCTCATTTCGATGAGCGGCTCCGTTGAAGCTTAATTATTTGTCCGGTACCGACAAAATGATTTTTACTCTCCGCTCATTTCGATGAGCGGCTCCGTTGAAGCGTGAGCTTGACAACCCAAACCTCCATCATGCGCCCCCTCTCCGCTCATTTCGATGAGCGGCTCCGTTGAAGCGCCCCGGCTCCGCTGGATGCACTCCAGCCGATTTCGTTGTCTCTCCGCTCATTTCGATGAGCGGCTCCGTTGAAGCCAGTCTTGGCTGTGGTGCGGCGGCTGCGTCTCCAACCCTCTCCGCTCATTTCGATGAGCGGCTCCGTTGAAGCTCTTCAACCCCGGCCACGGCACCGGCTCCACGATGCCCTCTCCGCTCATTTCGATGAGCGGCTCCGTTGAAGCGGCGGCTCGGCCGTCGCGCAATACAGCGCCGAGGCGCTCTCCGCTCATTTCGATGAGCGGCTCCGTTGAAGCATGAGCGGCTGGCCGAGCTGGGTGAGCAGGCCCTCGCTCTCCGCTCATTTCGATGAGCGGCTCCGTTGAAGCCCGATGGGCGCGCCCTGCTTATGCTGCCGGGCGGCGACTCTCCGCTCATTTCGATGAGCGGCTCCGTTGAAGCCTAGCCATTTCCGGAACTGCTCTCGCCTATCTGGCGCTCTCCGCTCATTTCGATGAGCGGCTCCGTTGAAGCTCATGAGTGACGGTACTGTGAGGACGGAGAGGGACTCAGCTCTCCGCTCATTTCGATGAGCGGCTCCGTTGAAGCATTGCTTCGCTGCGTTTCATGTTGGATTACTCCTTGCTCTCCGCTCATTTCGATGAGCGGCTCCGTTGAAGCGAGGCCGAGGGGTTTTGCGTGGTACGCGGGCCGGACCTCTCCGTTCATTTCGATGAGCGGCTCCGTTGAAGCAACTCCGACGCCCGACCTTTTGCGAAACCCAGGCCGAGCTCTCCGTTCATTTCGATGAGCGGCTCCGTTGAAGCCGGAAAAACAGGCGCCAGATGGCGGCGAACACGAGCTCTCCGCTCATTTCGATGAGCGGCTCCGTTGAAGCAACATCTGGATGCAGGGCGCACGCTTCCGCTCGCGTCCTCTCCGCTCATTTCGATGAGCGGCTCCGTTGAAGCGGCTGGGGTGACGGGGACGGGCTTGGCCTCTCCGTCGAAGGCATTGGGAATGAGGTCTCGACAACACGAACTCAGGCCCCTCGCCTCCGTTGCTGAGAACAACCGGCTGGTCGTGATTAAACCTCGGCCGCTCACACCAGGACGAGCACGATGGCCGCGAGCATGAGGGCGGCGCCGACCAACCGGTTGCGCAGCACCGCGGGGTCGTGGTGCTGTTCCTGGCTGTGAAACCAGTGGCCGATGGCCCACACCGCCACGACGCTCACCAGGCCGCGGACGCTGTAGACGATGTTCACCGCCGTGGCCCCGCCCCAGATGCCGATCGCGAATACGATGCCGGCGTTGTTGACCGCCATCAGCGCCGAACCGATGCCGACCCATCGCCAGGCCTGGCCGGGCATCGCGCGCAGGGGCGCGCTGAACATCGGGACGAGCACCAGCGAGTACAGGGCGACCCAGCCGAACATGGCCGGCGCAAACGCCGCCGCGCCCCAGGCCGGCGCCCATTTCTGGATGCAAACATCGCCGAGGCCGTAGCTCGATGCGCTCAGCCAGGCGAGCAGCACCGTCCGGCCGACGCGCCGGGTCGGGCCCAGGCCGCGGCCGAGGTGCAGCAACAGCACGGCCGCGGCGCTGAGGCCGGCGCCGATCCACCAACGCACCGGCATCTCGCCGGCGCCCAGCAACACGGTGAACAACGCCACCATGATCACCTTGGTGCCCATCACCGGGGTCGTGACGGTCACATCGCCGTGCTTGAGCGCGAGGAACAGGCTGGACTGGCCGAGCAGGAAAAACGCCGCGGCCAGCGCCGGCTGCCAATAAAGCGTCAGCCCGACCACCGGCCGGCCGGCCGCGAGCCAGAGCGTCAGAAACGCCAGGCCCGCCGTCCAGTTGGCCACGAAGTTCGTGCGCCACACGCCCACGCCGAGCTCGGCCGCCCGCTTGAACGCCAGCGCCGCCACCACATAGGTGAAGGCACACGCCAGCGGGATCAGCAGATGCCAGGACACGGTCATGCCCCGGCAAAAAGCCGGACCCGCGGGCCCGGCTCAACGAGAATAACACTGTGCCGGCCGCTCAGAGGGCCTTCTTCACCAGCGCCTCATACTCCTCGTGCGCCATGGCGCCGCTTTTCTGATGCAGGATCCTGCCATCGCGGCCGACCAGGAAGGTCGTCGGGATGACATCGAAGCCGCCGAACGCATCCATCGTGTCGAAACCGCCCATCACGACCGGATAGTTCATGCCGCGGGCCTCGGCGAATTTCTTCACCTCGGCCGGCTTCTTTTTGTCCAGTGAGATGCCCACGATCACGAGCCCTTCCGGGCCGTATTTCTTCTGCATCTCGATGTAGCCGGGGATCTCCTGCAGGCAGGGGCCGCACCACGTGGCCCAGAAATCCACGACGACGACCTTGCCCTTGAGGGCGGCAAAACTGACCTCCTGGCCGGAGAGGTCCTTGAACTTGAGCGCCGGCACGGCCTGGCCGACCATGGAGGCGGCACCGGTGACCGCGAGCAGCGCGAGCGCCGCGGCGGCGAAAAGGGAACGAAGAAGGATTTTCATGAGGTGAACGTGGGAGGCGCGCATCCCGGGTTTTGTTCCCGGGATTGAAAGGACCGGCGGAGGCGCGGCGTTCAGCCCTTCACCGCGGCGGCCTCGGAAGCGGCGCCTTCGGCCGCGAGCATCTCGACGAATTTCTTCATCGCGGGCGTGAGCACGCGGCCCTTGCGGTGGAGGATGACGAGCGGGCGGCTGAACTCCTTGCCCTTGAACGGCACCACCGCGAGCGTGCCCTGCCGCAGCTCCTGCTGCACGGTGGCCTGGGGCACGATGGCGATGCCGTGGTCGATCTCGACGGCGCGCTTCACGGTCTCGATGTTGTCGAACTCCATCACGGGCGTGACCTCGAGCTTGTTGTCGCGGAAGATCTGGTCGACGGCCTTGCGCGTCGGGATGTCGGGGTCGAAGCCGATGAACTTGTGGCCGGCGAGCGTCTTGAGATCGACGTCGCCCTGCTTGGCGAGCGCGTGGTTCGGGTGCGTGATGAGCACGAGCCGGTCGTTGCGGAAGGGCAGCATGTCGATCTGCCGGTGCTTCTGCGGGAACGCCACGAGGCCGAAATCCACGGCGTTGTGCAGGATGTCTTCGTAAACCAGGTTCGAGCGGCGGTACTCGATGCGGACGTTGACCGAGGGATACGCTTGGAGGAACCGCTTCACGTAGGGCGGCAGCTCGTGCAGGCCGATCGAGTAGATGGTCGAGATGCGGATCGTGCCGCTGATGACCTTCTTCATCTCCTGCAGCTCGCTTTCGAGCTTTTCGTAGACATGCAGGATCTCCTTCGCCGCCTCGTAGATCCGCTGCCCTTCGCGCGTCAGGTTGAACTGCTTCTGGCTGCGGTCGATCATGAGCGTCTTGAAATTCCGCTCCATCGCCCGCGCCTGCTGGCTGACCGCCGACTGCGTGATGCCGTTGAGTTTGGCCGCCTTGGAAAAGCTCTTGGTTTCGACCAAGTCGGCAAAGATTTTGAAGTTCTCGATTTGCATACGGCGTGTATGTTGGAAACGCAGCATAAACCAAACTTATCGCCAATCCATCCTAAAAGAGCCCCTCATAGATGTTTATCGACTACGAGACCTTTCGTCAGCGCGCTGACACATTGTGCGCACGAATAGCCGAAGCCTGTGCCACGAGCGGCCGTTCTCCGGCGGAAGTGACCTTGCTGCCTGTCACCAAAACGCATCCGCCCGCCGCCGCCGAATACGCTGCCCGCTATGGTTTTAAGACCGTCGGCGAGAATCGTGTGCAAGAGGGCGTGGAGAAGCGTCCGCAAGCGCCGGCGTTCCTCCACTGGGAGCTGATCGGCCACCTTCAATCCAACAAAGCCCGGCTCGCGGTCACCCACTTCGATCGCATCCAGAGCGTCGACAGTGAAAAACTGCTCACCGTGCTCAACCGCGCCGCCGGCGACCTCGGCAAAAACCTGCCCATCCTGCTCCAGATCAATGCCGGCGACGATCCGGCCAAGTTCGGCGCCGAGCCGTCCGACGCTCCGCGCCTGCTCGACACCGCCCTCGCCCAGCCGCACCTGCGGGTGGACGGTCTCATGACCATTGCGCCGTTGTCCGACGACCCGGCCGTGGCGCGCCGCACCTTCGCCCGCCTCCGCACGATCCGCGACGATCTCGCCACCCGCGCCGGCCGGCCCTTGGGCGAGCTTTCCATGGGCATGACCGGCGATCTCGAAGCCGCGGTCCTCGAAGGCAGCACGCTCGTGCGCATCGGCACCGCGTTATACGGTCCGCGCTAGAAGCCGCGCCTTCTCCGCGCAACCCGTCCCGACGCCTTGGCGTCCGCGGGGATTTTCCCCGTTGCGCCCGCGCACCCGCGGCATTGTCTGAACGGCTGTGGAAGCGAGCCGATTCACGCCCGAGCAACGCGAAGCCCTCACCCGGCTGCTTGACGACCCTGCGCCCGCCGTGCGGCAGTCGCTGCTCGCCCACTTCACCCGCCACGGCCGCGAGAGCGTCGATTTTCTCCGCCACGTCGCCAGCCAGCCCGACCAGGCGCTCGCCGCCCAGGCCAACTGGTTCCTGCGCGAACTGAATTTCTCCGACCCGGTCGCCGAATTCCGCGGCTTCATCCGTTCGCTCAACTATGAACTCGAGACCGGCGCCCTGCTGCTCAGCCGCACGGTCCATCCCGACATCGACATCGGCGCCGCCTGCGCCGCGCTCGACCGGATGGCCGCCCGTTGCCGCGAACTCATCGCCGAACCCGCCACGGTGCGCGACAAGTGCCGCGTGCTGAACCGTGTGCTTTTCCACGAATACGGCCTGCGCGGCAACGCCGAGCACTACGCCGACCCGTTGAACAGCTACCTCGATCAGGTCCTCCTGCGCCGCAAGGGCATCCCGATCTCGCTCAGCATCGTCTACCTGCTCGTCGCGGAGCGCCTCGGCCTCTCGCTCGAACCCGTCGGCCTGCCCGGCCACTTCGTCGTCGGCTGCTACGCCGAGGAACTGCCGTTCTACATCGACCCGTTCAACGCCGGACGCTTCATCAGCGCCGATGAGGCCGTCGCCCTGCTGCGCAAGCAAAGCCTCGTCCCCACCATGGCCGACCTCGCCCCCACGCCCGTGCGCGAGGTGCTCTGCCGCTGCTGCCGCAACCTGGTGAACCACTACTCCGCCGCCAACAACCACGACCGTGCGCGGCTCTTCGCAGAGTTCGTCGCCGAGTTCGAGGCCACCTACGAAAGGAACACCACGTGATTTCCGATTTTGGATTCTCGATTTTCGATTTGGCACTCCGGGGCTCCGACTGACTCAATCGAAAAGCCCCAACCGAGCATCGAAATTTGAAACCACCGCCCTCCCCGGATTCCGTTCTGACCGTGGCCAACCTCGACGGTTGGTCGCATCCCGGCCCCGCGCTCGCCGTCCTCGGACATCCGATCAGGCACTCGGTGAGCCCTGCGATGCACAACGCCGCGCTCGCCGCGCTCGCCCGCGCGCAGCCGGACTACGCCGCGTGGCGGTATTTTCGCTTCGACGTGCCGCCGGAACAGCTGCCCGAGGCACTCCCGCGCCTGCATGCCGCCGGGTTTCACGGTTTGAATCTCACTGTGCCACACAAGGTGCTCGCCTGCGACCTCGTCGCCGAGATCGACCCGTCGGCCCGGGCCATCGGCGCCGTCAACACGCTGCGCCGCACCGGCGCCGGCTGGCGCGGTTTCAACACCGACGGCCACGGCCTCGCCGCCGGCCTGCGCGAAAATCTTGGCGTCATCCTCGCCGGCGCCCACGTCGTGCTGCTCGGCGCGGGCGGCGCGGCCCGCGGCGCCGCCGTCGAATGCCTGCAAGAGCGCTGCGCCTCGCTCTGGATCGCCAACCGCACGCGCGCCAACCTCGGCGCCCTGCTCGCGGCGCTGCGTCCGCTCGCCGGCGACATCCCCGTGCACGGATTCGACCCCGCCGAACCGCCGGCCGCGATCCCCGCCGGCGCCGTTGTGATCAACGCCACCTCCGCCGGCCTCAAGCCCGGCGAGCCCGCGCCAATGGATTTGCGCCGCCTCGCTCCGGGCGCCAAGGTCTACGACATGATCTACAACCCGCCGCAAACCGCCCTCCTGCGCGACGCGGCGGCGCTCGGCCTGCGGCACGCCAACGGTCTGTCGATGCTTGTGCACCAGGGCGCGCGCGCGCTGGAGATCTGGACCGGCGTGGACATCCCCGCCCCGGTCATGCACGCCGCGGCCTCGGCCGCACTCGGGCTGCGCACGGCATGATCGAAGCGTTTCAGTTCATGCACGAGCAGCATCCGTGGTTTTTCACGGTCTGGGCCGGGCTCACCGGCGCGTGCGTCGGCAGTTTTCTAAACGTCTGCATCTACCGCATCCCGAAGGGCGAATCCGTCGTCACGCCGCGCTCGCACTGCGGCTGCGGCCGGCCGATCGCCTGGCACGACAACATTCCCGTGCTGAGCTGGCTGCTGCTCCGGGGCCGGGCGCGCTGCTGCGGCCGGCCGTTCAGCTTCCGCTACCCTGCGATCGAGGCGCTGACCGCCGCGCTTTTTGTCGCCTGCTGGCTGCTGTTCCCCGCCGGCAAGGCGGTCGCCGGCGCCGTGCTCTGCTCGATCGTGATCTGCGCGCACTTCATCGATCACGACCATATGATCATCCCCGACGTGTTCACGATCGGAGGTGCGGCGGCGGGCCTGCTGCTTTCGCTCCTGTTTCCATCGCTCCACGGACAGATGCATGAAATCGGGCTCGTCGCCGGCATGCGCGCGGGATTGGACGCCTTGCTCGGCCTGTTCGTCGGTTCCGCCCTCGTGCTCTGGATCGCGCTTTTTGCCGAGGCGGTCCTGAAGAAGGAAGCGATGGGCTTCGGCGACGTGAAATACCTTGGCGCGCTCGGCGCGTTCGTCGGCTGGCAGGGCGCGGTCTTCGCGATGTTCGGCGGCGCGATCCTCGGCTGCTTCTGGTTCCTGATCGCCTATGGGTGGCAGAAGATCACCGGGAAAAAATCGCCCGTCGCGCTTCCCGCCGAAACGCCCGACGGCCAGCCCGCCGAACTCGGCCTCGGCGTGCACGTCCCCTTCGGTCCGATGCTCGGCCTCGCCGCGCTCCTCTATTTTTTCTGGGCCCACCGTTTCGTGGACGCCTACTTCGCCGACCTGGCGGCGCTATTTTGAGGCGGGCGGCTGGAATCCCGGCGGCACGTTGCCCTGGCGGCCCTCGACGAGAATCTGCAGGAGCTGGGCGAGCGCGGTCTCGCGCGTGACACCGCGCTCGGCGGCGATCTGGTCCGCGCGTTTCAACAACTGGCCCGCCATCGTGGCGGCCTGCTCACGCGGCGCGCCGAGGCGTTCGCAGAGGACGGCAATTTTTTCGACTTCAGACACGGCGCAGGATTTTGATTTCGCCGCCGTTCGGAACCAGCCCGAGCGGGACCGCCGGATCGAGATTCACGAGCGAAAGCATCGCCATGGCGAGAAAACCGCCGCCCTCCACGGCCACCGAGCGGATTTCCCCCGCCTTGCGGTCGCCTTGGAACAACGCCGCGCCCGTCACGGGTGTGGCACCTTCACCTGCGATCACGTGCAGGGCGCGCCGCACCTGACCGAGGTTTTTCAGACGGGCGATCACCTCCTGGCCCAAGTAGCAGCCTTTTGTGAATGAAATCGCGACCTCGTCGAGCGCGCCCTCCGCCGGCAGATCGCGCGGCCCGATATCGACGGGCACGGCGGGAAGCGCCGAGCGCAAACGCGCGAGTTCCGCGGCCTCACGCGAGGCGACGACGGCTTTTTCACCGAGCAACGCGCTTACTTCGCCGGCATGCGCGACGGGCACGAGGAGTTCCTGCGCCCGCGGCCCGGCGCGCCTGCTTGAGAATCGCTGGCTTCCCTCCGGCAACATCATCTCCGGCAACACCTCGCCCCAGAGAAGAAAATGCACCCACTCGCCGCTCTCGTCGTGCAACTCCACCTCGTCGGCGATCAAATACGCTTCGAGTCGGGCCCGCAATGGGGCCGCCGGTCCGGCAAAGCTTACGATCAGGAAGTCATTGTCGGCCAATCGAATGATGTGACTGTCGGCCAGCACTTTGCCCTTCTGATCGAGCCACAAACCATAGATCGGGCCCTTCTCCGTGCGTTTCAGGTCCTGCGTGAACTGGCCCTGCAAATAGCTATTAGCATCAGGGCCTCGTGCGCGGAGCACCGCTGATTGAAGCTTTAAATCATTGCCTGACAGATAGTAGATCACGATGATTTACTGTCGATAGTTGGCATGGGACCAGCTTTATCAAGGAAGTTCTCTGAAAGCTCCTTCGAAGCATTTGACGGGAGGGACGAATCCAGTATCTCTCACCTTATCCAATTTATCACTTCTCCCGCCTAGCGGGAGTTTTGGGGTAACTAAGAAAGCAATGGCCGGTCGTCTAGGGGTAGGCGACCGGCCTTTTCTTCCTAACGGATGTTCTTCGAAAAATCCCGCAAACCATTTGACGGAACGCGGGAACAAAGTATCACTTTGTTGATCCAATTTATTACTTCTCCCGCCTAGCGGGAGTTTTGGGGTAATTAAGAAAGCAATGGCCGGTCGTGTAGGGGTACGCGACCGGCCTTTTCTTTGTCCAAATTCGAAATGCCGTCGGCCGCGCGTTCAAACCCGCCTTGGCCTCAAACCTGACCTTTTCAGGCATTTTTTCCGGCCAACCGCCCGTCCGCGTCACCGTAAAAGCCGAGGCTTGCCCCGTCCGGAGGCCTTTGCAGGGTTGGCCCCCTGTGCAGAAAACATCGGATATCAATGTCGTCGAAACGCGGACCCTCCCCTCCCCCACCGCGCTCCTGAAGGAAATCCCCAAGACCGAAGCCCAGGCTGAATTCATCGCCCGGGCCCGCGCGGAGATCCACCGCCTCATCTTCACCGACGACAAACGTTTCCTCCTGATCGTCGGCCCCTGCTCGATCCACGACGTCGAGGCCGGCCGCGACTACGCCCGCCGGCTCGCCGTCCTCGCCCGCGAGGTGTCGGACCGCATCATGATCGTCATGCGGGTGTACTTCGAAAAACCCCGCACCACCGTCGGCTGGAAGGGCCTCGTGATGGACCCGCACCTCGACGGCTCGCACGACATCGCCGCCGGCCTGCGCCTCGGCCGCACCTTTCTCCGCGACGTCCTCGACCTGGGTCTGCCCACCGCCACGGAGTTCCTCGACCCGATCACGCCTCAATACGTCGCCGACCTCGTCTGCTGGGGCGCCATCGGCGCGCGCACGACCGAATCGCAAACGCACCGCCAGATGGCCTCGGGTCTCTCGATGCCCCTCGGCTTCAAGAACGGCACCGACGGTTCGATCCAGACCGCCATCAACGCCATCAAGGCCGCCGGTCAGCCCCAGACCTTCCTCGGCATCAGCATCGACGGCGCCTCCTCGGCCATCGTCACGCGCGGCAATCCCAACTGCCACATCGTTCTCCGCGGCGGCAGCGCCGGCCCCAACTACGCGCCCGAGCACATCGCCCGCACCGAGGCCATCCTCGAGAAGGCCGGCCTGCCCAGGTCCATCCTCGTGGATTGCTCGCACGACAATTCCGCGAAGAAGCCCGAACTCCAGCCCGACGTGATGCGCGCCCTCCTCGCCCAGATCACCGCCGGCAACCGCTCGATCATGGGCGCCATGGTCGAAAGCAATCTTGGCACCGGCAACCAGCCCTTCCCTCAGCCCCGCGCCAGCCTGAAATACGGCGTGAGCATCACCGACGGCTGCATCGACTGGGCCGCGACCGAGGCCATGGTCCGCGAGATCCACGCCACGCTCGCGCCGCTCTTCCGATAAGCCCGCGCACTGCCGCGCAGCACCCGCGCTAAATCCGCCCACGCTTCCGCAATTCGTGCGTTCCCCGCCACCGGCTTTTCTGCTTAACTCCTCCCCATCACTCCCATGAAAGCCCCCATCCGTGTTGCAGTCACCGGCGCCGCCGGCCAGATCGGTTACGCTCTCCTCTTCCGCATCGCTTCCGGCGCGATGTTCGGCCCCGACCAGCCCGTCATCCTCCAGCTCATCGAGGCCCCGATCGAGAAAGCCCTCAAGGCTCTCGAGGGCGTGGCCATGGAGCTCGATGACTGCGCCTTCCCGCTGCTCAAGGGCATCGTCCAGACCTCCGATCCGGCCGTCGGCTTCAAGGACGCCAACTGGATCCTCCTCGTCGGCGCCAAGCCCCGCGGCCCCGGCATGGAGCGCGCCGACCTCCTGAAGGACAACGGCAAGATCTTCATCGAACAGGGCAGGATCATCGACGCCGTCGCCGCGGCCGACGCCCGCATCGCCGTCGTCGGCAACCCGGCGAACACGAACTGCATGATCGCCGCCTCCCAGGCCAAACGCCTGACGGCCGACCGCTTCACCGCCATGGTGCGCCTCGACCAGAACCGCGCCCAGACCCAGCTCGCCAAGAAAGCCGGCGTGGATCTCACCACGGTGAAGGACATCTTCATCTACGGCAACCACAGCCCGACCATGTTCCCGGCCTTCGCCCACGCGACGATCAACGGCCAGCCGGCGACCTCCCTCATCACCGACACCGCTTGGCTGCAGGGCCCGTTCTGCGAGACCGTCGGCAAGCGCGGTGCCGCCATCATCGCCGCCCGCGGCGCCTCCTCGGCCGCCTCGGCCGCCAACGCCCTCGTCGACCATGTCCGCTCGCTCGTGACCCCCGGCGCCATCCACTCGATCGCCGTGAAATCCGAGGGCCACTACGGCTTCGACGCCAACGTCTGGGCCGGCATGCCGGTCAAGACCACGACGCCCGGCAGCTACGAGATCATCACCGGCTACGCCATGGACGACTTCGCGAAGTCCAAGATCGCCGCCACCAACAAGGAGCTCCTCGACGAGCGCGCCTTCGTGGCCGACATGATCAAGTGACCCGCAGCGGCATCCTGAGCGAAACGAAGGATCCAGCGCCACTCACCAAGGCGACCCGCCCGGGTCGCCTTTTTCTTTGTCGCGACGCGGCTTGACGCGCGCGGACGTACGGCCCGCCCCTTCAAAAACTACAGCAACCCCGCCAGCACCGCGTCTTTTGTCAGCGCGAACGCCGACCGCACGGCCAGGAACGCTTCGACCATTTCCCGCGGCGAACCCGCGCGCGGAAACCGCATCTCAAGCGCCGCCCCGTCGCACACCACCTCGGCCGCCACGCCCTCGACCTGCAACGTGCACTGACGGCAATCCGACGGATAACTCACGGTCAACGCCCCGTCCGCCGGCCGCGCCTCGACGGCATCGATGACCGCCTCGACCTTCACGCCCTTCGCGAGCGTGAACACGATCGTGCTGAAGGTGCCGGCGAAGAGCCGGTCGAATTCCTCGAGCTGCCACAGGTCGCCCTTGCGCACGCTGTGCAGCGTGCGTGTGATCCGGTACGCGGCCGGATCGCCCGGCTCCAGGGAGTAGGCGATCTCCAGGACAAAATCCCTTGTCGTCAACACCGCCATCGGGCTCGACACCTCCAGCGACAAATCCGTCCGTTTGTAGCCGAGCGCGATCTTCGTGCGCTGGTAGCACCCCTCGCCTTCTTCCATCAGCTCGCCCGCGCAGAGCTTGCCCAGGAAGGCCGTCGTCACCGCGTTGACGGCATCCGGCACGGTGTGGTGCGCCTTGCGGAAGCCCGCGAGCCGCTTCACCGCGCCCGCGCCGTGCCCGACCAGGCTGACGCCAGCGACGTAACTCGGCGGAGATTCCGGCTTCTTCTGCGGCATGGCCCGCGAGTGAGGCACGCCCTCGTCCCCGAAGCAAGTTCCCGCCCGCCCATCCACCCGCCGCTCCCGTCCCCGGTCTCCCCCTTCATTCCGCCATGCCCTTCATGCCCAAGTACTCTATTAGTTTACTTGTGCATGAAGGGCTGAAAGACGTGCCCATGACCCGGCGATGAAACGTTGCTCGCTTGTGCGGTGTCTGTTCCGCCAACGAAAAGCGGCGGTCCCGGAGGACCGCCGCTTCCCTTCGCACACCTCAGGCCGTGACGACGTTCGGTTCCTTGGTGCGGAAAAGTTTCACGAGGCCGATGACGCAGAGCACCGGGATCCAGATCGGTGCGAGCGCGACCACGAGGGCGATCGCCACGGCGACGAACGCCGCCACGAGCGAGAGGCCGATGGAGCCGAGCACCGCCGCCGCGATGAGACCGACGATGGCGCCCAAGAAGATCACCGGACTGAGCTTGATGGCGATCACCAGAAGGGCCGCCACGAGGAGGATCTTGAGGAAAATTTTCATAGATAATCCAAGAACACGTCCCGTTCACGAAAAGTTGCATGCGCCCGCCGCGGCCGCCGGAAGCCACGGAAAACACGGAAGTAACAAGCGCAGGATTGCCTGCCCCGGTCTTCCCGGTGTTGCGTGTGGCCGTGGCCTCGCCCTCCTCCCCCGTACCCGTCGTCTGCGCCGTGATCGAGCGCGATGGCCGCGTGCTCATCGCCCGGCGCCCGCCACACAAGTTGCTGCCGCTCAAATGGGAATTCCCCGGCGGCAAGGTCGAGCCCGGCGAGGAGGCCACCGCCGCCATTGTCCGCGAAATCCGCGAGGAACTCGGCTGCGCCATCCGCGTCACGCAGGCCCTTCCTCCGTTCATCCACGACTACCAGACCGTCGTCATCGAGATGATCCCCTTCCGCTGCGCGCTCGCGCCGGACTCGCCCGAACCCCACCCCCATGAGCACGTCGCCGTGGCGTGGGCGACGCCGGCGGAACTCCAAGGCTACGATCTCGCCGCCGCCGACTGGCCGGTGGTGGCCGCGCTGCCGGTTTGATGACACAAACGACCGGCTGGCCGGCACTTGTTCTTTGCGCGCTTCTGGTTATATCCTGCGCACTCCCTTCCCCCTCCCATGACTACCCAAGTGTTTCGCCGCGGCTTGGCCGCGTTTGTGTTGCTCGCCTGTTCCGCCGGGCTCTTCGCCCAGGCGCCCAAGATCAACTTCCCCGCCGCCAGCCCCGCCGCCTCGCTGACCCAGCGCGTCGGCCTCACGGACATCCAGGTCAATTACAACCGCCCCGGCGCGAAGGGCCGCAAGGTCTTCGGCGGTCTCGTCGCCTATGACCACGTCTGGCGCACCGGCGCGAACACCGCGACCAAGATCTCCTTCAGCACGCCCGTGAAGCTCAACGGCACCGAGGTCCCCGCCGGCACCTACGAACTCTTCACCATCCCCGGCGTGCACGAGTGGACCGTCATCATCCACAAGAACATGTCCCAGTGGGGCGCCTACGCCTACGATGAGAAGAACGACGTCGCCCGCGTCCGCGCCAAGCCCCGCGCCCTGGCCGACTCCGTCGAGACCCTCATCATCGGCCTCAACAACATCCGTGACGAATCCGCCACGCTCTACATCGCGTGGGAGAAAACCCTCGTGCCCGTCACCCTCACCGTCGACGTGAAGGCCACGCTCGTCCCGCAGATCGAGGCCGTCATGGCCGGCGGCGGCGACAAGCTCCCCTACGCGCAGGCCGCGATGTACTACCTCGAGAACGGTCTCGACCTGAAGAAAGCCGCCACGTGGATGGACGCCGCCATCGCGGCCCAGCCCGACGCCTTCTACCTCGTCTACCGCAAGGCCCTCATCCTCGAGACCCTCGGCGACAAGGCCGGCGCCCTCGCCACCGCGCAAAAATCCCTCGAAGCCGCCCAGAAGGCGCCCAGCCCGGCTCTGCGCGACGAATACGTCGGCCTGAACGAAGCGCTCATCGCCCGCCTGAAGTGATGACCGCCGGCGTCTCCGCGCGTCGCACGGTGCGTTTGTCCCGGAGCCGGGGTGCCTTCGCCCCGGTTCTTTCGGTTCTCCTCGCCGCCGGCCTGTTCACAGCCCCCGCTCCGGCCCGCGCCGACGAAACCGGCCGCACGCCCGTCCTCGTCCAGCAGCTGCGCACCTTTGCCTCCACCGGCACGGTGCTGCACCTCGCCGCCCACCCCGACGACGAGAACACGCAGCTCATCACCGCCATGGCGCGCGGCCGCGGCTACCGCACGGCCTACCTTTCGATCACGCGCGGCGACGGCGGCCAGAACGAGCTGGGCAAGGACTTCGACGAGAAACTCGGCGTGCTCCGCACCCAGGAGCTGCTCGCCGCGCGCCGCCTCGACGGCGGGCGCCAGTTCTTCACCCGCGCCATCGACTACGGTTACTCGAAATCCCCCGAAGAGGCGCTGCGCATCTGGAACCACGATGCCGTGCTCGGCGACGTCGTGCGCGTCATCCGCACGTTCCGCCCCGACGTCATCATCACGCGCTTTCCCGTGCCGCCGGGCAGCGGTGGTCATGGCCAGCACACGGCCTCGGCCATGCTCGCGGTTGAAGCATTCAGGCTCGCCGCCGATCCGTCCGCCTACCCCGACCAGATCAAACAGGGGCTCCAGCCCTGGCAGGCCAGGCGCATCGGCTGGAACGGCTGGGGCGGCAACCCGAGCCCGCTCGACGGCCCGATCATCCAGTTCGACATCGGCGGCGCCGATCCCGTGACCGGCGAGCCCTTCGCCACCATCGCCAACCAGAGCCGAGGCATGCACAAGACGCAGAGCCTCGGCTTCTTCTCCGCCCGCACCGGAGGCGCCGGCCCGAACCTGCAGACCTTCCAATTGCTCGCGGGTTTGCCGGGCGACTGGCCCGGACAAACACCGGCCGGCCAGCAGGCCGGAACGGTGCCAGCGCCGGCGAACGACCTCATGGACGGCGTCGACACCACCTGGGCCCGCATTCCCGGCGGCGCCGCGCTCATCCCGCTGATCGACGACGCCCTCGCGCAGTTCAACCCCGCCGTCCCATCCGCCTCCGTGCCGGCGCTGCTTGCCATCCGGAAACAGCTCGACGCGTTGAAGTCCACGGACCCGCTCGTGAAGGAAAAACGCGGCGACCTCGATCGCCTCATCGCCGCCTGCCTCGGCCTGACGGTCGAAACCATCCTGACGCAGGCGGAAGCCGTTCCCGGCGAACAGCTCGCCCTCCGCCACGAGGTCTCGCTCGACGCCCCGGTCCCCGTGCGCTGGATCTCGGTCCGCTACCCCGCTCGCAAGGGCGATCTCAAGGTCTACGCCGACCTGAAACCCGGCGTCCCTGCCATGCGCGAGACCCAGCAGACGTTGCCCGCCGCGACCCGCCCGAGCCAGCCCTACTGGCTGCGCAGCGAGGGAGCCACGGGAATCTTTCACGTCGACGAACCCACGCTCATCGGCACGCCCGAGAACGCCCCCGCGTTTCCCGTCGAGTTTCACTTCGAGGTCGCGGGCCAGAGCCTCGTCCTTGCCGACGAACCCGTGCAGATCATCGTCGGCGCCTCCGAGGCCCAGCAACGCCGCCGGCTCGCGGTGATCCCGCCCGTCTCGCTGGGCTTCTCGCACGGCCTCGAACTTTTCGCTCCCGGCGCCACCAAGGACGTGACCATCGAGGTCACCGCCGCCCGCGCCGGCTCCCGCGGTTCGCTCTCGCTCGCCGCCCCCGCGGGCTGGACGGTCAGCCCGGCGAAACGGTTCTTCACCCTCGCCGCCGCCGGTGAGCGCGCGTCGCTCACGTTCTCCGTCACGGCGCCCGCCACGCCGTCGGCCGGCGACCTCCGGGCCACCGCCGAGGTGGGCGGCGCCACCTACGGCACCGAGCGCCTGGTGCTCGATTACCCGCACCTGCCCGTACAGCTGCTGCAACGCCCCGCGCAGACGCAACTCGTCGCGCTCGACGTGCAGACCCGGGGCAAGCGCATCGGCTACCTGCCGGGCGCGGGCGACAGCATTCCCGAAAGCCTCCTGCAGCTCGGCTACGACGTCGTGACGCTGGTCGACGCCGACCTGGCTCCCGCCAGGCTCGCCGGCCTCGACGCCGTCGTCATCGGCGTGCGCGCCTTCAACGACCGCACCGAACTCGCGGCCAACCTGCCCGGCCTCTACGCCTGGGTCGAAGCCGGCGGCACCGTCGTCGCCCAGTACAACCGGCCCAACGGACTCAAGGCCACCGCGCTCGGCCCCTACGAACTCTCCATCGAAGGCCCCGCCCCGCGCCTCCGCGTGACCGACGAGACCGCGCCTGTCACGTTCCTGGCGCCCGACCACCCGGTGCTCAACACGCCGAACAAAATCACCGCCGCCGATTTCGAAGGCTGGGTGCAGGAACGCGGCGCCTATTTCCCGAGCAAATGGGACGAGGCCCGCTACACCGCCGTCCTCGCCATGAACGATCCGGGCGAGGAACCGCTCCGCAGCAGCCTGCTCGTCGCGCCGCACGGGAAGGGCTGGTTCGTCTACACCGGCCTCTCGTTCTTCCGCCAGCTGCCCGCCGGCCACCCCGGCGCGCACCGCCTCTTCGCCAACCTCGTATCGCTGGGAAAATAGGCGTCCGAAATCTCAAACGCCAATGCCCAGGCTCCAAATAAATCCAAACGGCCCCGGTTTCCGCATGGTGATTTCTTTGACGTCTGGCGTTTGGACCCTTGGCGTTTCCTGACCCACCCCGATGCCCGACCACCGCAAAGATCCTGATGACACCCCCGGCGTGCCCGGCTTCCGCACCTGGCGCGGGGTCTACGTCTTCATCGTCGTCTGCTTTGTCGTCGTCGTCATCGCGCTGACCATCCTCACGCGCCACTTCCGATGACTCCCGTCGCCTCGATTGCCTCCCGGTGGAGCGCCTTGACCCCAAGGCGCTGGGCGTTTGATGCGCACTCGGCCATAAGCTGGGGCCAACCCGTTCCGATCATCGGGTCCCGTTCGTTCCGTTTTTGTGCCTTTTGCGCCTCTTTGCGGCCCAAGGTCCGGGCGATTGAGTCATGAACGCGCTCGATTGGATCGTTCTGCTCGGGACCATGCTCGGCATCGCCGGCTACGGCTGGTGGCGCACGCGGCACACGGACCACCTCGACACCTACCTCAAGGGCAGCAAGACGACCGGCTGGTTCACGATCGGGCTCTCCGTCGCGGCCACCCAGGCGAGCACGATCACCTACCTCTCGCTGCCCGGCCAGGCCTACGAGAACGGCATCGCCTTCATCCAGAATTATTTCGGCCTGCCGCTCGCGCTCATCCTCGTCTGCGCGGTGTTCCTGCCGATCTACCGCAAGCTCGGCGTCTACACGGCCTACGAATACCTCGGGAAACGCTTCGACAACCGCACCCGCCTCTTCGGCGCCGGCGTGTTCCTCCTGCAGCGCGGGCTCCAGAGCGGCATCACGATCTACGCGCCCGCCATCATCCTTTCCACGGTGCTCGGCTGGCGGCTCGATTTCATCATCGTCGGCATCGGTCTCGTCGCGATCGTGTACACCGTCACCGGCGGCAGCGCGGCCGTGAACCTCACCCAGAAGTGGCAGATGGCCGTGATCTGGATCGGGATGTTCTCGGCCTTCGGCATCCTGCTCGCGCGCCTGCCCGACCAGGCCACCGCCATCGCCGGCGCCATGGGCAAGCTCGAGGCCGTGGACTGGTCCCTCGATCCGGACAAGCGCTACACCTTCTGGAGCGGCCTGCTCGGCGGATTCTTCCTCTCGCTCTCGTACTTCGGCACCGACCAGTCGCAGGTCCAGCGCTACCTCGGCGGCGGCGCGTTGCGCGAGGGCCGGCTCGGCCTGATGTTCAACGCCGTGCTCAAGATCCCGATGCAGTTCTTCATCGTGATGCTCGGCGCGCTGCTCTTCGTTTTCTTCCAGTTCCAGCCCGGCTCCCCCGTGGTCTTCAACCAGGCCGCCTGGCAGCAGCAGGCCAACGGCCCGCGCGGCGCCGAGTTCCGCGCCTTGGAGGAACGCTACGCCGCCGCCCACGCCGACCAGCTCGCGAAGATCCGGACCTGGTCCGCCGCCCGCACCGCCGGCGACGAGGCCGCGCTCGCGACCGCGCAGCTGGCCCTGAGCGACTCCCAAAAAACCGTGCAGTCGGTCCGCCAGGAGGCACGCGCCACGCTTCAGGCCGCCGCGCCCGGGGCCAGGAAGACCCGCGACTCGGATTTCGTCTTCATCACCTTTATCCTCACCCAGCTCCCCAACGGCCTGATCGGCCTGCTTCTCGCCGTCATGTTCGCCTCGGCGCTGTCGTCGAAGGCCGGCGAACTCAACGCTCTTGGCACGACCACGACGATCGACCTCTGGCGCCACCTGCGCCCGCTCGCCGAACACGACGAGGCCCGGAACGTCCGCGTCGCGAAATGGTTCACCGCCATGTGGGGCGGCTTTGCCATCGCCTTTGCCCTCTTCGTGAGCTTCCAGGAAAACCTGATCGAGGGCCTGAACATCGTCGCGTCCATCTTCTATCCGACGCTGCTCGGCCTGTTCATCGTCGCGTTCTTCTTCAGGAAGGTCGGCGGCACCGCCGTCTTCTGGGCCGCGCTCGCGGCGCAGGCCGTCGTGCTCGCGATCTTCTTCGCCGGGCGCATCTGGCCGGAGCACGGCATCGGCTACCTCTGGCTTAACCCCATCGGCTGCGCCGCCTGCGTGATCTTCAGCCTCCTCTTCCAGGCCGTGCTGCCTGCAAACTCCGATAAAGCCCGGGCCTGAGGCACGATTCTTCTCCCGCTCTCTCATTCCCGAACTCCGACCTCCATCTTGCCTTCCCCCGTCATCTGTTTCGGTCAGCAACCCTGCGGATTCTTCCCGCGGCGGTTCCTCTACGCCAAATTCGTCACCGCGCGCCGCCTGCAGGCCGAGCTCGGCGGCGAGATCGTGTTCTTCTACCATGACAGCGACCACGACCCGCGCGAGACGCAGACGATTCTCCGCCACCGCAAGACCGGCGAGCCCGCGACCCTGAACTTCGCCTTCGCCAACAAGGTCCAGCGCAAATGGTCGCCGCTGTACGCCAAGCGCATCCCCGCCGACTGGGCGGCCAACACCGCGCGCCAGCTCGGCGCCTGTGCCCCGCCCGCCGCCGTCGAGGTATTCAAACGCACCGCCGCCGCCAACGTCGCCGATTTCTGCCTGGAGATGTACCGCGGCCTCGGCCTGCTCGAGGGCATCCGCGTCGTCCGCTCCGGCGACCCGGCCGTGCGCCGCGCCGCCTGCGCCGTGGACGATTGCTTCGTGGACGTGACCCACCAGGGCGAAACCGTCCGCGCCCGCCGCATGCCCGACGGCTCGTTCTGCCTGCACGAGGGCGGCGACTGCTACGTCACCCTGCCTGCCACGGATTACACCAAGGAGCAGATCAGCCCCACCCGCGACAGCCGCCTGCGCTGGATGCAGTCGATCATCGGTTGCACGCACTACATCGCCGGCGCCGGCGAGCAGGCCTACCTCAACAAGGCCGACGCCCCCGAGATCACCTTCGTTGCGCGTGACGAAATCGACCGCTCCGACGAGGCGTGGGCCGGCCTGTAGGGGCGCGCCCCCTCCTCGGCAGGAACAACCTGCGACCGCCGATCCTTTGTAATATAATACGTTACAAACGGCTTCGTGTACACACGGGCATGAGGCTGAATCTCATCCGCCACGCCATGCCGTTCGACATGGCTCTTCCCGGTCGCATTTCGGCAGGCTTGAAGACGCGCCGGTTACCGATCACGTGTGTATTTTGTCAGCGTGATGTAATCGACGCCGATATCGGTGCCAGGGGAGGTGAATTCGCAGAGCAGGGACAACACCGGACTTCCCGCCGCCGGCAGCTCAAAGGAGCCGAAGTCGGTGTTCGAATCGTCACTGTCGCGCATCATGGCGGACGAGCTGTAAACCGCGGTTCGCACCCGGCCGACGGTGAAGCCATCGACCAGGGCGGCGAAACGTCCGCGATCGGTTGCCGCCCTGAAGCCGACTTCAAGGCGGTAACCCCCCGCCTGGACCGCCGGCAGCAACAGGCTCACATCGTCGCCCAAGCCTATCGCCGCCTCAAGGTAACTGCCGGCGCTCGCCGCGGAGTCGCCGACGATAGACCAAGAGCCGCCGCTGACGTTGGCCGACAAGCTCTCCGCTTCCATCGTGATCTGGCTTTCGATCCGGCTGGCGCGCACGGATGGGAAGCGACAGGGAGGTAGAGGGCAGGGGGGGTGGCTGCAGGAAGGCGGGACTGCCGGGCAGTCCCGCCGGGAAACACCGCGGCAGACCGCGGCTTCGGTCAGAAGGCCAGGGTCGTCGAGAGCGAAAACGCCACCGGCTCGGCGTAGCGATAGAGGTAGTTCGGCTCGCCGGCGGAGTTGGTCGAAAGCGAACTCGTCTTCCGGTAGTCGCCGCCGCCGTTCGTGATGTCGTAGGCGTTCTTCACGCCCAGCCGGAAGGTGGCCGTTACGCCGCGGAATTTCCGGGTGTAGAGCGCATACAGATCCACCAGGTGGGAACCACCCGCCTGATACGCCACGCCGTTGAGGATGGCGATGTTGTAGTCCGGCACCCAGACGCCCGATGCGCCGAAACGGAGGCCGAACCGGCGCGGCAGCTCATAATCGAGGGTCCAGCTCGCGGCATAGGGCGCGCTGCGCAGACCGGTGACCTCCGTGGTGTTGGTGTTCGAGAGCAGGATGTTCTGCCCGTTGGCGATCAGCGTGGCGCTTTCGGCCATGGCGGGGATGCCGCCGGGCGCGTTCGCGGCGGCGGTGCGCGCGATTGCCGCCTCGAGCTTCTCCTGGAACGACGCAAAGTCGCGGGTCGCCTCCACCTTGGTCTTCGAGAAGGTCACGCGCAGCTGCAGGCCGTGCATCCGTTGCGACATCAGCGAGAAGTCGAACCCGGTCGATTCCTCGTCGGAATTGACGGTGCGACGCTGGTTGTTCAGGCCGGTCGTGACGGCAAAGTAGTCGGGCGAGCTCGGTGTGAGGTCGTTCGGGTTGAACAGATCCTCGAGCTGCGTGTTGGTGAGGAGGTCGGGCGTCCACACGTAGGCGGCGTTGGCGCGGTGGATCTTGTAACCCGCGAGCGTGTAGAACACGCGCTTGTTCAGGAAATCGCCCTTGAGGCCGAACTCCACCGTCTCTCCCGTTATCGCCCCGAGCGGCTTGCCGTCAAAGGTCGTGGAGGACTGCCAGTTGAATGATTCGGACACCACGCCGTAGAGGTTGGCGCTGAAGCTGCGGTTCTCGACGGCGACATAGGTGAGTCCCGCCATGCTGGTCCGCGCCTTCAGGTCGAACGCCGGATCATAGCGATACAGCTCCGGGTTGCGGTCCGGCGATCCGATGAGGGTGTAGACGCCGCGGGCGTCGGGCGTGTAAACCGAGTCGATCGGGATCTTGCGCTTGATTTCGCTCGTGCCGGTGCCCAGCAGCGACAGGAGGCGGCCGTTGAAATATTCGCCGGACAGCGAGAGGTTCGCGCTGCTGGAATAGCGCTTGTCCCACATGGGGCCGGTGTTGACGTAAACCTCGTTGAGGACCGGTTGGAACGTCGCGGTGCTCGGCAGGTTGGCGGGCAGCAGGCGACTCCAGAACGCCCCGCTGGTGACGTTCGGATCGTCGAGGTAGGCGCGCATGCGGATGACGTTGTTGGCCAGCGAGCCGGTGGCGGCGCCGTTGACGAGGCTGAAGCGGCGCGCGCCCATCAGGATCTCCTCGCGCGTGGCGTTGACGACGACGCGCTGCTTCGTCCAGCCGCCGAGCTCGAACGGATACGCGGCGGTGAAGCGGGCCTGCCGTGCGTCCGTGGAGAAAATCTTGTAGTTGGATCCGCCGTCGAGGTCGAGGTAGGGGCGGCCGTTGCCGTCCACTTCCACGATGGGCGGCGAGGAGGCGCCGCCGAACGACACGTCGTTGCGCTCCTGGCTCTGCTTTTGGAGATTGTAGGCGAACTGCATGTCGAGTTTGCCCACGGACTGGTCGATCGTCGCCGTATAGGAATCGTAGTCCCGATCCAGATAATCGCCGATGCCGAGCACGTTGTATTCCTTGTCGAAACCCGTGAAGGCCGTCGCGATGCCGTTCGGGCGCTGGACGCCCTGGGTCTGCCCGTCCAGCAGCGAAAGGACCACGCCGCTGCCGGCCGTCCGGTCGATGGCCGCCGGGGTGGAGCTGGTGCGCTGGATGATTTCGCCGTCCGACGTGTAATACCAGCGGTTGTTGGTAGAGAAACCCCGGCCCGGCGCGGCGATGCTCCGGATCGCCAGGGTGTTGTCGGCGCGGATGCGCTCGAACCGGCCGGTTTCCGCCTCGAGGCGGACCTCCGTGTGTCGCCACGGGCGGTAGGACAGCGCCAGATCGATGGCCTTCAGATCCTGGTAATTGTGGTCCACATAGGTGCGGTTCGAGCGGTCGACCATGTTGAGGCGCAGGCTGAGCTGCCGGTTCAACGCGTAGTTGAAATCACCCTGCACGCGGTAGGTGCCGAAACTGCCATACGACAGGTGGACACGGCCGAAATTGTAGTCCTGCGGCTGCTTGGTGAACGACGTGGTCTGGCCGCCGGGCGCCGAATTGCCGAACATCAGCGAGTTGGACCCCTTGTTGAAGTCGAGGCGCTCGATGTTGTAGGTGTCGACCGGCACATACCACAGGAAGAAATTGCGGGACGTGGTGTCGGTGCCGTTCAGGCCGCGGTAGGTGATGCGGTTGTCGTCGGTGCGGGATTCGAACTGCGGCGACACGGTGAGGCCGGAGACATAGCGCGCGGAGTCCTCGAGCGTCGTGAGGCCGAGATCCCGCATGAACTCGCTGGTGATGGCATCCACCGTGACAGGGACCTTGGCCAGCTCCTGGCTGGTGCGGTTGCCGATCAGGGTCGTCGAGGCCCGCCAGGACGTGTCGTTCGTGGCGTTCACGGTGAACGGCGAGAGCACGACGGGATCGTCCTGCTCCGTTGCGCCCGTCCGGGCCCGGGACGGTGCCGGAGAGGCGGTCTGTGCGCTAACTGCGAGCGGGAGCCATGCGCTGAGCAGGGCCAGGGTGGCGATGGTCTTGATGGGGGTATTCATTGGGATCCTTCGGTTCGGGGGAATTCGGAAAATGCCCGGCCCGCTTCGTCGGGAGCCCCGGCCAGCGCGCATGGAGGTAGTGGGCGACCGACTTGGGCTGCCGCTGGCGGGTGAATACGCCCTTGCGGTTGCCGTCGATGCGCGTGATGCCCTGCTTCGTAGCGAAGTCGGTGAAGGCCCACACATGCTCCCCCACGACGTAGGGGCAGCGATCCAGGACCTCGTTGAAGGCCTTCACATACTCGACCTGGAACTCCTCCGAGAACATCACGCCCGGCAGCTTGTGCAGCCCCGCGATCGTGTCGGCGCCGTATTCGGCGAGGAGAATCGGCTTCGGCCAGCGTCGCCGCCACTCCGCGAGCTCCTCGGCCAGCCGGTCCGCGATCGTCGTCAGATCGCCGGCATCAAGATACCAGCCGTAATAGCGGTTGATCGCGATGACATCGACCAGATGCCCGACTTTTGCATGGCGGGGATAGTTGCACTCGACGATCGTCAGCGGACGCGTCGGATCGTGGCGGCGCGCGAGCTCGGCGACCGCCGTGAACTGCTCGACTCCCGCGGGTTCATGGGTCGCGGCTTCGTTGCCGAGGCTCCACATCAGGATGCAGGCGTGATTCCGGTCGCGGATGATCATGTCGCGCACGGTATCGAGATGGTGCTTCCGGAGCTCCGCGCCCGCACGTTCCGCGCAGAAAATGGGCGTGGTCGGATTTTCCTGCTCGTCGAACTTGAACAGGCCGACAGCCGGGCATTCGCCGATGACCGCGATGCCCTCGCGATCCGCCAGGCGGAGAAACTCCTCCGCGCAGGGGTAGTGCGAGGTGCGGATGGAATTTGCCCCGATCCACTTGAGGAGGTTCACGTCGCGCTGGTCCACCACGTCATCCGCGCCTTTGCCGCGCAGGTCCGAATCCTCATGCCGGCCGAAACCGGTGAAATAAAACGGCCGCCCGTTCAGGAGGAAACAATCCTTGTCGACCCGGACGGTGCGCAAGCCGAGCGGAAGATGATAGACATCGGCCACGCCGCCGGACGCCTCCAGCCCCTCGATCTGCAGCGTGTAGAGGCTCGGCCGGTCGGGGCTCCACCATCTCGGCTCGGCCACGGTCAGCTCCACCCCCCCGGCCCCCTGTGCCGTCGCCGCAATCGATCCGTCTTCCGCCCGGAGTGTTGCCCGATGCGCCGGCAGGCCCGACGCGATCACGATGGCAACCTCCGCGGCGGCACCGCGCTGCGTGACGCGGGTCTCGATCCCGTCGATGCCGTTGCGGGGCCGAGCGACCAGACGCACCGGCCGGTGGAGCCCGGCGTAGTTGAAGAAGTCGTGGAAATACGTCTGCCGCAGAGAAGCGCCGCCGCCGTGCCTCGCCTCGGCGACCTCGCCCGGAGGGAGGGTCGTCCAGTCGAGCCGGTTGTCCAACCGGACCACCAGCGTGTTCTCCCCGTCCACGCCGAAGTTCACGAGGTTGTCCAACGGAAACTCGAACGGCAGGAATCCCCCCTTGTGCGTGCCGAGGGTCCGGCCGTTCACCCAGACTTGGGCACGGTGGGCGGCCGCACCGAAACGCAGCGTGACCTGCCTGGTCCGCCACGATTCGGGACAGAAGAATTTCCGGCGATACCAGACCGGTCCGACGTGATCGCGCACCGCGGCATCGGTCGTGATGTCGTTGTAACTGGCCGGCACGGGCATCGCCAGGCTGCGGCCGCTCCAATCCGGCTGGAACCAGCCGTCGGCCATCCCGCGGTCGCCGGCATCGGGACGAAAATCCCAGATGCCGTTCAGGTCGCGAACTTCGCGGGTTTCGGAGTCGATCGGATAGAGCATGGCAACGCGGCGGGCGGGATGGGGTGGTCGGGCTGGTGTGCTCGTGATGACGGATTGGTCTGGTCGCGCCAACGACCGCACGCATAGCATCGTTCAATCATGAGTCAGAGTTCGTGCAATTTGCGGACCGTCGCACGCGCCGCCGGCGTGTCCGCCGCCACGGCTTCGCTCGCCCTGCGCCACGATCCGCTGATCGCGGCGGAGACCCGCGAGCGGGTGCAGCGTTGCGCCGCCCGGCTGGGTTACCGCGTGAATCCGCTGGTCAGCGAACTCATGGGCTCGCTGCGCAACCGGCGGAAACGCCAGGGGGTGACGATGACGGAAATCGCGGCGCGCGCGGGCGTCTCCCGCGCCAAGGTTTCGCTCGTGCTGCGCCAGCTTGCCCGCGGATCGCCCGAGCTGCGCCTGCGCGTCCTCGCGGCGACGACCGAACTCGGCTACCACCGCGACCCGCTGCACGCCGCCCTGCTCACGCACCGGCGCAGCAACGCCACCAAGCCGAAACACACCACCATCGCCTACCTGACCGCTTCCGCCGCGGACAACACCTGGCGGAGATTCCTGAGCCACCGGCAGATGTTCGAGGGCGCCCGCGCCCGTGCCCAGGAGATCGGCTACACGCTCGAGGAATTCAGCCTCACCTCGCGGATGAGCGCCCGCCGGCTCAAATCAATCCTGCTGGCGCGCAACATCCACGCGATCGTTGTCGCTCCCGTGCCCGACGGCTGCGGGCGGCTCGAATTCGACTTCGGGGAATTTTCGAGCGTCGGCCTGGGTTTCAGCTTCGACTGGCCGCCGATCGAACGGGTCTCGAACGACCACTTCCAATCGATCGTGCTCGCCATGAAGGAATGCCGGCAGGCCGGTTACCGCCGGATCGGACTGATCGTCAGCCGCGCCGTGAGCGAACGGCTCGGCAACCGCTGGCTCGCGGGCTGTTTCCTCTCTCAGGCCGCATACCCCGCCCGGGAACGGCTCGCCCCCCTGATGCCGGAACATGTCGGGGACCTGGCCGCCGCCCTCCCGGCGTGGCTGAGGCGGCAGCAGCCGGACGTCGTGCTCTACGGCGACTACGAGGCCGGCGAATTGATCGCCCACGCGCTCGATCGGAAAACCGGACTGGTGAACCTCCACCTGCGCGGGCCCGGCGGTCCGGAAAGCGGCATTCATCAGGCGTCGGAAGAGGTGGGCGCGCGCGCCGTCGATGCCGTCGTGTCCCAACTGCACCACAACATCCGCGGACTGGTTCCTCACCCCAGCCAGCACCTGATTCCCGGACGCTGGGTGGCCGGCCAGACGGCACCCGGCCCGGGGCGTTCCCGCCCTGTTTTCCCTGCTTTTTGAACGATGCTCGCGCGCCAGGGCTCCCGCTCAGGCGAACCCATGGTAGGTTGCCATCGTTATCCCGCCCCTCGCATGTCAGCCCCATCCCAGTCCGCCACCGAGCCGCCGCATCCGACGGGCAGTGCCGTGACCGGTGATGACAAGCGCCCGGGGATTTTCCGTGCCGGCAGCCTGGTTTACAACCGGAGCTCCCTCGCCTGGCTGTTCTGTTGGCTGCTCCTCGCGGATCTGTCATTCATGATCGTCAGCCAGATCGAGCCGAGCGTGCTGCCGGTCCTGTTGAAGAATGCCGGCGCCTCGGATCACCATGTGGCCTGGATCCTCGGCACGCTCGTCCAGATGACGCAGCTCGTGCTGAATCCGATCTACAGCACCTGCTCCGACCGCACACGCACCCGCTGGGGACGGCGTATTCCCTATCTTTTTGTCGTCACCCCGCTGGCGTCCCTGCTGCTCGCGGCGACGCCGTATGCGCCGGAAATCGCAGCGTGGCTGCAACAGCAGGACTGGGCCTCGGCGATCGTGCGCCGGGCGCCGGGGTCGCCCGCAGTCCTGATCTACGGGGTTCTGGTTTTCAGCTTCTATCTTTTCTACAGCGGCACCTCCTCGATCTTTTTCTATCTGTTCCGGGATGTCGTGCCGGAAAGCCACATGGGGCGCTTCATGGCGCTGTTCCGGATGGTCGGCGCCCTGGGCACCTTCATCCTGAACTACTGGCTGCTCGGCATTGGCGTCCGCCTGCCGCACGAAACCTTCCTCGCGCTGGCAGGGCTGAATCTCGTCGGTTTCATGGTCCTGTGCTGTTTCGTGAAGGAGCCCGAATACCCGCCGCCGGAACCCGCCGCGGCGGCGGAACGCCGCGCGCCCCTCCGCCGGGGGATCGCCACCGTGGTTGCCTATTTCCGCGAATGTTATTCCGACCCGCTCCATTGGTGGACTTACGTGTGCCGCCTGATGGTCTATGCCTCCATCATGGTGGCGACGTTCCGGATCTTCTTTTCCCTCCACGAGCTCGGGATGACCGTCGAGGAGGCCGGCAAGGCCATCTCCTGGTCGTCGCTCCTCTGGGTCTTCGTGGCCTATCCGGTGGGGCTGCTGGTGGATCGCTGGAAGGTGTTCCGGGTCATGAAGGTCGCCCTCTGGATCCAAAGCGTGACCTACGTGCTGTCGTTCTTCTTCATCCGCGACAGCGCCACCTTCCTCGCCTTTTCCCTCGTCAACGGCGTGCTCTACTGGGCCATCATGCTCTGCCAGTTCATGGTCGGCCAGGAGGTCTTCCCGGCGCTCAAGCTCGGCCAGTTCTTCTCCGCCAACGTGGTGCTCCAGGCGGTGGTCATCGCCGCCGTCGTGAGTCCGTTCTGCGGCTGGCTGTTCGACACGCTGAACGGCACCGCCGCCCGGCTGCTGCTGCCCGGCTTCGGCTCGCTTGAGATTGGCGGATACCGCTATGTGATGCTGATGCTCGGGCTGGTCTTCTTCATTTCCCTGCTCGCGCTCTACCGCGTCGAGGCCCTGCTCGCCGCCCGCCGGCGCGCGACACCTTCCAACTGATGCACGCCATCATGGCCGGCGCCGGAAACCGATGATCGCTCCCGTTTCCCGCGGCGGCGCGGTTCGGGCGACAACGCGCCTCATCCCCTCCGTCCCCGTCATCGAACCGACCGGCACATGAAAAACATTCCCCACCTGATCGGATGCATCGCAGCCTGCGTGCTCGGCGACGGCATGGCGGCCGGCGCCGAAGGGCCGGCCGCGCGCAAGGTGTATGCGGACTACCACAGCGCCCGCTACACCCGCGAACATGACGGCGCGCTCGGGCTGTGGAAATTCAGCACGGTCGGACGCAACAGCCGGTTGCCGAATCCCGTCGTCAATTTCAACGGCGACCTGGTGGACGAGCACGGACGGCACCAGCTTCCGACCACCGACTACCCGCTGGCCGGGATGCAATCGGAACTCGACCCGGACTATCTCGAATACCAGGTCCTCTCGGCCAAGACCGCGCACATCGACGGATTCTTCGTCGAATGGGGATTCTTCGATCATGCGAGCGAACGCATTCGTCGCGCCCTCACGGCCGTGGCGGCGCGCTACGGTTTCGAAATCGGGATCAATCTCTGTGACCGCTGGCTTTTCACGCAGCTGCCCGCCCGCCGGCCCGAGCTCAAGGAACGCGAGCTTCTCGTCGCCGAGTTCATCCGGAATTTCGACGGACTGGTCCGCGTCCTCGCCGACGAACCCACGGCCGCCCGGTTCCGCGGCCGGCCGGTGGTGTTTCTCTTTGGCGACGGACTCTCGCCCGGCGAGTTCGACCGGCTGAACCGCGCGATCCCGCCGCAAGCCGCGCCGTGGGTGCTGATCCGGCCCCGCTTGACAGGAACGCCCGCACCGGGTGGCGAACTCATCCAAACGTGGGACACCGCTCCCTGGTTCGACCCGGCCACCGGCTTTCGCCCGGGCGTGGCCGGATTCTTCGGCTGGGTTCCCACGCGCGCCCGCACCGACGGCACGGGAGAACTGCGCCGGCAATTCGACCGGTATGGCACGATCGGCGACTCGCTGGACTACCTGAAACTGCTCGCCGCGGCCCCCCATTCGGGTCCGCGCGTGAGCAGCGCCACGCTGGGTTTCGACAACCGCAGCTCGGCCGGCTGGGGCAACGATTTCTCCCTTCTGGAACGGGGAAATGGCGAGCTGTATCGCGCGATGTGGGAATTCCACCTCGCGAACGAATCCCGCAGCGACTGGGTGTTCCTGCCGACGTGGAACGACTGGACGGAAGGCAGCCAGCTCGAACCGTCGGTCGAGGATCAGGGTGCCTTTCTCCGGCTGACCGCCGAGGCGGCGGCAAGGTTCAAGGGAGAATCGGCGGCTCCGGCACTGACGGAGCTTCCCTTGCGGCTGTTCCAGTTGCGCCAGCGCCTGCGACGCCTGGCCCGGATCGACCCCGATCATCCGCTGCCGCTTGAGGCGACGCTCGATCAGGCCGCGATCGCCCTGTCGCGGCGCGATCCGGCAGCGCGCAGCCTGCTGGATGAAGCCGGGGCGAAGCTGGTCGAACGCGAGCAGGCCCTTCCTCCGCCCCCGAGTCTCACCCTCGCAGGTGACGCCGCTGGAAATCTGTCCCCTGTCAACGCGCAGACTGATTTCGCCGCCGGCATCCCGCTGCGCTTCCGCCTCGATGATGAAACCGCAACGCTCCTCCGCAGGACGTTCTACGAGGCCGTGCTCGAGTTCGATTACAAGCCGACGAAGCGCGGCAGACTGGAGATCCTGACGAATACTAGCCGCCCCTCTTCGGAAGTCGGAAACTATGGTGTGATTGCCGACATCAACCTGCTGGAGGCCGGCGACTGGCGCCCGGCCCGCGTCCGGGTCTTCGCGGAAAACTGTGCGTGGAACCATCGCTTGACGGACGGCTCCGATCTCGAATTCCGCGGCGCCGCGCAGGTCAGGAATATACGGCTAACCGTCAATTTGTTCCCTGCTGCCCCGTAGTAGGCCGTCTCCCGGCAGTTGGCACCCTGGCCGGGGGTGGCCTATCTCAACAAAGCCGCCCCCCGAGACCACCTTCGTCTTCCGCGACCCCATTGACCGCTCCGACGCGGGCTGGGGCAGAGATTCCTGATTGATCACACGAATTCCACGAATGGAGGGCCTTTGCGCCCAACCCTGGCTCCATCACTGAAGTGAACCTGAATTCCGCCGTGGGTTAACCGCTAATCTTCGCTCATCGGCGCTGATGAAATTCCCAATCCTCTAGCCACGAACGATCCGCACCGTGTTAAACCACAGATGGAGAAACCACCCCGGATTGTATTTGTGCCCATCTGTGTGCATCTGTGGTTCACCGGATCGGGGAGTTCGAATCCTTTCGTGTGCCTTCGTGTCCATTCGTGGTTCAATCCCCCTGCATGCCTTCAACCACGTTCTTGTGTTTTTTGTGCTTTTTGTGGCCATTCCCTCCGCTGAATTTAGGCTCCCCTCATGAAGCCTCACCCCACCCCGCCTGAACGCACGCCACTCGTCGCCTTTGGCGCCCACCCCGACGACATCGAATTCGGCTGCGGCGGCATCATCGTCCGCGAGACGCGCGCCGGCCGGCCCGTCCACCTCGTGGTCTGCTCGCGCGGCGAGGCCGGCACCAACGGCACGCCGGCTCAGCGCACGAAGGAGGCCGAAGCCGCCGCGAAGCACCTCGGCGCCACGCTCGAATTCCTCGAGCTCGACGGCGACGCGCACCTCGAACTGAAGTCCGCCCACGCCGTGAAGCTCGCCGCCGTGCTCCGCCGCGTGCGCCCGGCGCTCGTGCTGGCCCCGACGGTGGAGCAGAACCAGCACCCCGACCACTGGCGGCTCGGCACGCTGGTGCGCGACGCCACGCGCCTCGCCCGTTACGGCGGCCTCGCGGAACTCCGCGACCTCACGCCGCATGCCATCGGCGAACTGTTCTTCTACGCCCTCGGCCCCGGCGCCGAACCGCGCACGACACCGCCCGTCCTCATCGACGTGTCCGCCCCCGAGGTCATGGCCGCGTGGAAGGCCGCGATGGAGGCTCACGCCTCGCAGATGAAGACACGCAACTACGTCGAGCTGCAACTCGACCGCGCGCGCGTCCACGGCCTCAACGCCGGCGTCGGCCACGCCCAGCCGCTCTGGCCCAACGACCCGCTCGTCTTCGCCTCGCTCGCCCCGCTCACCCGCGCCGCGCACAAGTTCTGAGCGCCCGGCGGCCTCTTCCTTCAATCGGGAAAATTCCCGGGATTGTCGCAGGTTTTTTTTGATTCGTGCCCATTCGTGTTCATTCGTGGTTGGCCTGAATCCGCCCCCATCCATGCCCGACCGCCCGCTCCGCCTCGGTATCATCTGCCATCCCTCCGTCGGAGGCAGCGGCATCCTGGCCTCGGAACTCGGTGAGGAGCTGGCCCAGCGCGGCCACGAGGTGCATTTCATCAGCCATGCGGCGCCGTTCCGCATGCCGCGCAACCACCCGCGCATCCGCTTTCATCCGGTTCAGGTCAACGACTACGACCTCTTCAAATATCCCGACTACACGCTGCCGCTGTCGGTGAAGATCGCCGAGGTCAGCCGCGCGCACCGGCTCGACGTGCTGCACGTCCATTATGCCGTGCCGCACGCCACGGCGGCCATGCTGGCCATGTCCATGCTGCCGGTGTTCGAACGTCCGCGGGTCGTCGTCACGCTGCACGGCACCGACGTGATGCTGCTCGGCTGCGACGCCGGCTACGGTCCGGCCATCCGCCATGCGCTCGACCACGCCGACGGGGTCACGACCGTGTCGCAGTTTCTTCAGCGCGAGATCAAGACTCACCTCGATTTTCACGGCCCGGTCCAGGTCATCCCCAACTTCTTCGCCCCGCAGCAACCCACGCGCACCCGCGACGCCGTACGCGCCGAACTCGGCCTCGCGCCCGGCGAGGCGCTCGTGCTGCACACCTCGAACCTCCGGCCGGTGAAGCGCCCCGATCTCCTCCTGCAGGCGGTCGCCCAGATCCGCCCGCGCGAGTCGTTCAAGCTCGTCGTGCTCGCGGGCGGCCGGACCGCCCCCTTCCTGGCCGAGGCCGCGCAGGCGGGCCTCGCCGACCGCATCGTGGTGCGCGAAAACGTCACCGCCATCGAGGACTACCTGCACGCTGCCGATCTCGCCCTCTTCACCTCGGAGATGGAGAGCTTCTGCCTGAGCATCCTCGAGGCCATGACCTTCGGCTGTCCGAGCGTCGCCTTCGCCGTCGGCGGCATCCCGGAGGTCATTGAAGACGGGAAACACGGCCTGCTCGTGCCGTTCGGCGACACCGTCGCCCTGGCCCGCAGCGTCGAGACCCTGCTCGCCGATCCCGCCCGGCGTGCCGCACTCGGCACCGCCGCCCGTCAGCGCGCCGCGGACCTCTTTTCCGCCGACCGCATCGTCGGCCGCTACGTGGATTGCTACCGGCAGCTCGGCGCCAGGTAGGTCCGGTCTGTCTCGGCTGTAGGGCGGGTCGCCGAACCCCGCCTCGATCGTGATATCGCGTTCGATCAAAGGCGGGGTTCGGCGACCCCGCCCTACAAGTTACTTCACGACCTTCGCGAGCCGCACGCCGTAGACCGAGGCGGTGCGCGCCTTCTCCTTCGCGGCAAACTTCACGGTGAGCGTGCCGGAGGCGACCAGGTCGGCGGGCAGCAGGTAGGCGACATCCGTGAAACGATCTCGCCGGCCGCCCTTGAGCTCGACGGTCGCGATCACGCGGTCGTTCACGAGCAGGTCGAAAGTCCGGCCGCTCTCGCCGCTGTCGTAGGTGACGATCAATTCCAAAGGCGCGCCGGCCGCGGCGGTGGCGTTCAGCTTGTAGGAGAACCAGCCGGCCGTGGCATCGCGCGAACGCCGGCCGTGCAGGTTGCCCGAACGCGTCGCCTCGCCGGCGAAGCCGTGCTCGACCTCCGACTGCTGTTCGCCCGGGGCGACGAAATCGAGCGTGCGCGCGTCGAGCGCCAGCCGCGCCTGCTCCGAGGCTTCGAGCGCGGCGACGACTTCCGGGTATTTCTCCGCCGACACCGTGCGCCAGTAGAGCATGTACCGCGCGTCGTGCACGCGGAAGAAAGGCACCAGCTCCAGGCCGGCGAATTCCTGCGGCCGGATCAGATCGGCCGCTGTGAACGTCAGCGGTCGCCCCGCCACCGGACGGATCGCCGCGGCCACCTGGGCGGCGTCGCCCACCAGCATCGGCGCGCCGTCGAGCGGCAGGTAAGGCCCGGTGGAAACATGCGCCATGCGGCCGTCGTTGGCGACCAGGCCGTCGAGCCCCTCGGTGCCCGTCTTGGCCGCGAGCACGATCGGACCGTGCAGCACCGCCGCATAATCGGAACCGTCGGGCAGCGGCTCCAGCGTCGTGCGCATCGGCAGCGTCACCTCGATCCGGTCGCCGTCGCGCCACTCGCGATCGATCTCGATATAGGAGGAGGGCGCCGTCAGCGCCGCGACGGCCTCGCCGTTGACTGTGATCGCCGGGCGCTCGCACCAGGCCGGGTGACGGATGCGCATCGTGAAACGCTGCGGCCGGGCGGCGGCGATCACGAGCGCGGTGCGCTCGTTGTCGGGGAAGCCCGTCTCCTGCCGGATGCGCACGCCGCGCTCGCGCCAGTCGAGTTCGGACGCGATGAAGAGGTTCACATAAAGCGTCCGGTCGTCCTCGGACCGGCCGTAGATGAAGGCGCCGTACTTGCCGTGGTTTTCCATGCCGGTGCCCACGCAGCACCAGAAGCAGACCTCGGGCTGCGAATACACGCGGTAGTGCCGCGGGCGCATCGGCGTGAAATACACGTAGCCGCCGTGGTCCGGATGCTGCGAGGCGAGGATGTGGTTGTAGAGCGCGCGCTCGTAGTAGTCGGCGTAACGGGCCGCGGGCTCGGCGCGGAACAGCTCCTCGGTGAGGCGGAGCATGTTGTAGGTGTTGCAGGTTTCCGGACCTTCGCGCGATTCGAGCAGCGTGGAGAAGTCGTCGGTCGGGTTGAAGTGCTCGCGCTCGCTGTTGCCGCCGATGGCCACGCCGCGCGGACCGCTCACGCGGTTCCAGAAATAGCGCGCGCCGTCGCGCCACGAGGCGTCGCCGCCCAGTTCGGCGATGCGGGCAAAACCGATGACCTTCGGGATCTGGGTGTTGGCGTGCAGGCCGGTGAGCTTATCCTCATGGCGCAGCAGCGGATCGAGGATCGCATGGTGGGAGAAACGCTGCGCGAGGCGCAGGTATTTCGCGTCGCCCGTGATCGCGTAGACATCGGCCAGCACCTCGTTCATGCCGCCGTGCTCGGTGCCGAGCATGGCCTGCATCTGCTCGTCGGTGAGCCGTGCCAGCAGGGTGTCGCACCAGTCGGCGAGGCGCACGAGCACGTCGCGCGCCTGCGTGCTGCCAGCGAGCAGCCATGCGTCACGCAGGCCGGCGAAGAGCTTGTGCTCGTTGTACCACGGCACCCAGGCGCCGTTCAGGCTGAAGTTCTGGAAATTGATGCGCCCGGCGGCGATGTCGTCCCAGAGCACGCGACCGCGCGGGATGCCGCCGACGTAGCCGTCACCGCCCGCCTGCTGGCACTCCGCGAACCCCGCGACCATCGCATCGAGGCGGCGGCGCCACTCGGGGTCGTCGCTCGTCGCGCATTCCTGCGCCAACGCGGTGAGGTAATGGCCGGCGCTGTGGCCGGAAAGACCCATGCTCTCCCAGTTCGGGTACTTCGGCTTGGGCGAAGGCAGGCCCGCCTCGATCCGGAACGGTGCGAGCAGGCGGTCGACGTCGTGCGCGAGCAGGTAGCGGCGGTTCACCTCCTGCGCATGCTTGAACGGCCCCTCGAGCAGCCGCACGCGCGCGAGCGGAAACGTCTCCGCCTCGCGGACAACGGGCACGGCGGCGGAGGCGGACAAGGCCAGGGCAAACACGGGCAGGGCGGCGAAAAACAGCGACGGCTTCATAGGCAACGAAAAGCAAACGGGCTTGCCCGCACCTTGCCACCGCGCGAAGCCCCCGCAAGTCCGCTCCCCCGCGCAATCCGCAGGACCGTAACGCCGGGCGGAAGCCTCCGCATGAGAGGCAGGGACGTCGCTCGCCAACGCCCTCCCCCCGGAAAACCAAGCACCCACCTGATGAAAGCGACCCAGGTGGAACCTGCGCTCCGCGCAGGTTTTTCGCCCGCGCATCGTGTCGTCGCCCCCTCACGCGGGCCGCGCGCGCCCGCCTGCCCCAGCGGTGGTGACTCAGTTTGCCGTAGCGGCGCGCAGTGAGTGCGGTTTCTTCGGACGGCGGTCATAGAGCATCCCAACCCGGCGGAGCCGGAACCGAACCCCAAGCCCCAGGGGTTTTGGCCACAAAAAA